>PVMK01117795.1_pt1 | contig 16976 bp, 13 predicted proteins | sample 1853481 | NCBI WGS metagenome assembly PVMK01 (sample SAMN08533507, study PRJNA380276) | Marine sediment metagenome, whole genome shotgun sequencing project.
CAATGTATTTGTCTCAGTGCATGCGGTGAATGGCCTCGATGAATTGGGGCGGCCGGCTGAATTGAGAATTGGCATGATCGAATTGGTGGTTTCTCCCGAGCAGTTAGCTCTGGATATTACGATGTCGCCGCTTGCTGACACCTTACAACCTGGCGAATCAGCTGTTTACGAAATCCAGGTCTCCGACCATCAGGGAACTCCTGTACAAGCGCAACTCTCTCTGGCATTGGTTGATTTAGCAGTCCTGACTCTACAAGAAGATAACGCACCTGATATCATGAGCGCCTTCTATGAGCGACAGCCTTTACGAAGCCAGACAGGATCAGGCCTTATTGTATCTGGTGAAGGGTTGGAGCTAGAAATACCACAGGAAGCGCCTGGTTTTGGCGGAGGGGGTGGCGGTGAAGCGGCGCTGGCGCCACCGGCCGCCCTTGAAGAGGATGAATCAGTCAGGGGTGACTTTCCTGACACAGCCTATTGGAATCCTAAAGTCGTGACCGATGGATCAGGACAGGCCACTATTGAGATTCCATTGCCCGACAGTTTGACCACCTGGCGTCTCAGTAGCAAAGCTGTTAGTGACTTTACAACAAGCAGCGAAACAATGGTTGGGCAGACCAGCCAAGATGTAATAACCACGCTGCCCTTGTTAATTCGGCCTATCACCCCGCGATTTTTTACTGTTGGTGATAATCTTGAATTGGGAGCCATCGTTCACAATAATACGGACAATCCGCTTGAAACGACCGTTGAGCTTAAGGCTTTGGGCCTGCAATTGAAAGGTTCAGAAAGGCAGGTGATAAATATCCCACCCCAGGGAAGTCAGCTAGTTCGCTGGCCTGTATTTGTGCCCGATGGGTCATCCGCAGATTTGACTTTCATAGCGGAATCTGGCGATTTGAGAGACGCAACCAAGCCTTCCTTTGGGATTTCTCCAGACCAACATTTGCCCGTGGTTCGATTTACCGGAGAAGATATCGTTGGCACTTCGGGTGTATTAGGCGATGAGAACCGCAGGGTCGAAGCGATCCTTCTTCCACCACAGATCGATGAACAACAAAGCGAGATTCTGGTCCAGCTTAATCCGTCGCTGGCTGGGGCGCTCCTCAATGCTTTGGAGTCAGTTCAAGGGAGGACAACATCACCGGCTTGTGCCCATTCTATCGCAGAGCGGCTTCAGCCGAATTCAGCAACTGCCCTCACGCTACAACAGCTTGACATCACAAGGATTGAACTGGTGGAACAACTAGACAGAACCATTTCAGCTGACATTTTCGCCCTTGAAGATTTGCAACATCAAAATGGTGGCTGGGGCTGGTGTTATTCATCGAAGAGCGATCCCTATCTATCGGCTAATATTTTGTTCAGTTTGACCATTGCTCAGAAAGCAGGATTTGTTATTGAAAAAGAAATGTTGGATTCAGGCATCAATTATCGCAACTCCCAGTTACAAGAGGCGTCCGATTTAACCACTCGGAGTGAGGTCAACCGTCAAGCATTCTTCCTTTATGTTCTGGCCGAATTGGGGATGTCGCTGCCAGATATGATGGATGACCTGTTCGCTGAACATCGTTCGCTAATGGATTCATATGCCCGAGCTATTCTAGCGTTAGCTTATGAATTGAGTGGTGGCAGTTCTAACCAGAAATCTCTCCTATCAGACCTTAACGATGAGGTAATTCTTAGCGCCACTGGAGCTCATTGGGAAGATGTTGAGCCCGATTGGAATAATTTAAGCAGCAATATTGTTGCCACGGCGATGGCTTTAGAGGCGTTGTCTAAATTAGATCCGCAAAATCCGTTAGCTCCGAATTCTGTCCGATGGCTAATGGTTGCCCGAGAAGCCGGACATTGGCCTAGTGGACGGGAAGATGCATGGAGCATTTTGGCTCTATCAGATTGGATGTTGGCCTCGGAAGAAATGGAGGCAGATTACGAATATCAAGTAGATTTAAATGGAATGACATTACTTGCCGGAGAATTTACTGAGGAAAATCTGACCGACACCCGTTTGGCGAATGTCGGGGCGGACAAATTGCTTCTAGAGGATGTCAATTTTCTTGATTTTCAACGAACAAGTGGTCCGGGAAACATGTATTACACTGCGCACCTAGACAGTTTTATTCAGGCAAACGATCTGGCTCCAGTCAATCGAGGATTTTCTGTCCAGCGCGCATATTACGATGCTAATTGCGACCCTGAAATCTCCGATTGCGATCCCCTTAGCAGCATTAAAGCAGGAGAGCAGGTGCGTGTTGAGTTAACAGTTATAGCCCCATCAGACCAGGTGTTTGTAATTGTTGAAGATCCATTACCGTCCGGCGCGGAGGCAATTGATCCTGGTCTGGCAACAAGTAACACAGCTGCCAGCGGCAATATTCAACGTATCGATCAAGATTATTCCTATGGATACTGGGGCTGGTGGTACTTCGACAGAATAGAGTACCGTGACGAAAAGGTTGTGTTTCTGAGTGAATACTTGCCTGCGGGCACTTATCAATATTCCTACAATCTACAAACTGTCATTCCGGGTCAGTTCCAGGTCAATCCGGCGACGGCACGGCAAGAGTTTTTCCCTGAAGTATTTGGCCGAAGTAACGGATTTTTATTTGAAATTGAGGAATAGATAGCTCGTTGTCAATTGAGGGGATGATGGCTACCGGTAGGTGTATGGTTGTTTGTCAAGAATTAACTGTCTGAGGCACCTATGTAACGCAAAGTAGTTTGTGGATTACTTAAATATTCGACGCCATCGGCGTGAACCAGAACATCTTCCTCCAGGCTCATAATTCCTCGACCGGGAATCACAACATGCAACTCAAGGGTAAAGACATTGCCGGCTTCAACTGGCAATTCGCAAATTCCTGCGTACTTTTCCCATTGCGGCCCGAGTATTGTGGCTCCATCGTGGGCCGTCCGGCCGAGCAAATGTCCAGTGGCATGCATGTATTCAGGATAGCCATGATCAACCACAAATTGTCGGGCGGCCGCATCGACTCGCCATCCGGCTACCCCTGGGCGTAACGTTGCTTCACCAGCTTTTATTGCCCCGGAAACCACGTCAAAAGCCCGTTGAACCTCTTCGGGTGCTTCCGTTTCGGAATGATCCAGCACATACCACATTCGCTGTAGGTCAGAACAGTAAGCATTCTTTTTTAGGCCAAGATCTAGGTGAAGTGTATGACCCGGTTCCAAAATTGTATCACCAGGGCTCACATGACCGATGGCTGAATCCGGGCCACAGGTAACTATCGGGTTGTATGATTTGTTCCAGGCGAAATCTAATCCCAGCGCGGCGATTCGATTGTGTACAAACTCTGCAACATGGCGCTGAGTCATGCCCGGCCGAACGAATGCTTCTACTTCGTCAAAAAGCCGTTCGGTCACTAGTATTGCTTGGCGTATGCGATTTACTTCACTAGGCGTTTTTCGACCGCGTAGTGCGCCGATTAAGCGCTCGGAGGATTCCAGAAGTTGTCCGAAGGGAGATCCATCTAGATATGCGAGTAGAGTTTGATAATTTCCATGGGTCAAGCCATCTGCGGCAACGTCATGCTGAGAATAGTTTATGGCGATTCTACTTGGTTCAAGACGCTCAATCTCAGCCTTTAGAGGCTCGCTCAATCCGTGATGGTAACCAATTACTTGGTCATACGCTTTCAGAGTACGGACGCTATCTGCGTCGTAGTATCCCACTATGGCAGTATGATTTCCCGAGCGAGAAATTAAAAAAGCTGAAAGCCAAGAGACGTCTGAACTGTAAATCAGTTCAAGAGCCGGATCAGGCAACAGCGATGACTCACGAACAAAGGTCAACCATAAGTCAATCTCGAGTTCATTTAAGATTGCAGTCGCTTGTCGCAGTTTTTCCTGAATTAGTTCTTGATCTTTATTGAGAGTGACGCTCAAATCCTTAACTTATCGAGTAAAGCCAGGGTCCAGAGGGATCCGATCAATCGTTGCCTACAATTGCCTCGTAGATGGCTTGCAGCTCTTCTTTGGAATAATAGTGAATAACCACCCGGCCACCGTTATCCCCCTGCTGAATATTGACTCTGGTACCGAGCGATACCCTGAATTGTGATTCAAGATCGAGCAATTCCGCTGGCAGCTTCCGTTGTGGCTTGGGCTTTGGTCTTCTAGAGGCCAGTCTTTTAGCTACCAAGCTCTCGGTTTGCGATACACTGAGCTCCCTTCGGATTATCATATTCATGACTTCGATTTGGGCCGCTTCAGTATTCAGAGGTACCAGGGCGCTAGCGTGATCCACACTTAGATTGCCCTCAAAAACAGAATTCTTAACTGCTTCGGGTATTTCCAACTTCCAGGCCGATACGGCAGTTTCTACTTGCCGAACACTGAGATCGTTCTTGATGATTGAGGACACGACGAGCATTTGGGCTTCAAATGTGGATAAAGGGAGCAAGGCCCGGGCATGGGCTCCGCTGATTCGGCCGTCTGCAACAGATGCTCTAACGCTTTCAGGTAAATTTAGTAAGCGAATGATATTGGCCACTGTCGAGCGACTCTTGCCAACTTGTTTTGCGACTTTAGCCTGGGTCAAACCGAATTCATCGATAAGTTGTTGATAGGCCAATGCCTCTTCCAAGGCATTCAAATCATCGCGTTGAATATTTTCAATCAAGGCCAATTCCAACATTGCCTGGGGCGAGGCTTCCTTGATTACCGCGGGTACTTGATTGAGTCCAGCGAATTTGGCTGCCCTCCATCGTCGTTCGCCGGCGATTAAACTATATTCACCAGGAGCAATCTGCCTTAAAACTAGGGGTTGGATTAAACCGTGCTCCCGAACTGATTCGGTCAGTTCGGCCAACTTTTCTTCATCCATCCGGGTGCGTGGTTGGAGAGGATTAGGGCTAATGGCCTCAATGGTAACCCATTTTAGCCCGTCACCTTCCCCAGAAAGCGAGTCTGCAGACGGAATTAGCGAGCTTAATCCTTTGCCAAGTCCACGTCGTTTTGCCATATCCTAGTATCCTCCCACCTCAGCTAGCCGGGTGTCTCAGCCAATCTAATTGCTGTCTCCATTAACGAGTTCGGTTGTCAATACTTTGTAGGCAATTGCTCCAGGTGAACCAGGCGCATAATGTGATATTGGCTGCCCGTAGCTAGGCGCTTCACTGAGCCGGATGTTTCGGGGAATAATTGTGCGAAATACTTTGCCTGGAAAATGTGCTCGAACTTCTTCGACCACTTGTCTGCTTAAATTGGTTCGACTGTCGTACATTGTCATGATCAGGCCTCGAATCTTCAAGCCTGGATTAAGATGTCGTTGGACCAAGTGTACTGTCTCAAGCAACTGAGAGAGGCCTTCCAGGGCTAAGTATTCACACTGCACCGGGATAATGATGCCATCTCTTGCCGCCGTAAGAGCATTCACAGTCAGTAATCCTAAACTTGGAGGACAATCAATTAGTACATAATCAAAGACGCCATCGACAATCTGCAACGCTCTATCTAGCCGGTGTTCCCTTGCCAATAGATTCACCAACTCTACTTCAGCCCCAGCCAATGCTGGACTAGATGGAAGCAATCTCACAGTAGTTTCGAGATGTTCAATTACGATATCGTTACAAGGAAATTCCTCTAATAACAGATCATAAATCGAAGGATCCATTTCATTCTTATCGAAGCCAAAGTTTGATGTTGCATTTGCCTGTGGATCCATGTCGACGATAAGCACTTTATGGCCGTTGGAGGCCAAGTAGGCGCCGACGTTTACGACGCTAGTCGTCTTTCCAACTCCACCTTTTTGCATTGCGATCGCATATATCTTGGTCATAAATTTGTTTACTGATAGACGTTTCCGAACTAAACCGCGAGATCTTAAGCCTCACTCCTAACAAAATCTTTTATAGCCTTGAATTTGTCTCTTAGTGTATCGTACTCTACCGAACATGCAGCTATTTTATTGGCGAAGATAGCCGCTTCCCATGGATTCCCGCGAGTCTGATGTAATCTAACAAAGAATGCGGTGGCAAAAATGTCACCAGCACCAGTTGGATTAACCTCATTTACGGCCGGGACAGCAAAGGAACGCGCTTCGTTATGAATGAATACTGTACAACCGCTGGATCGCTCAGTCAAAACAACCAGATTAGACAAACGGCGAATTTTTTTTAAGGATTCTTTTGTGGGAATATCCTCCCTACTTAAGACGACAGCTCCTGCCAGAGGCAGCACATCAGCCATCCCGGACCATTCTCCTGGATAGATACGGCCTTGCTCATCCCACCGGCGGAACCAACCTTGAGGGGTTAGTCCAATGAGACTATTGCTAAAAACATTAATAATGTTAGGTTCAATTTCGCCGACAATTGGTCCCAAATGGACGATTTTTGCCCGGCGCCAGTCTTTTGGCACATCATTGGTTGTTATGGTACCAGCAAAGGCTTTGACAGTTTGTTGCCTCCCTGAGGGGGTATAAATATTTTCAAAGATAGTCGAATTTTGTGACCTCAGTTTACGAACATCTACTCCAGGCAACAATTGTTCGACATGAAAATCTTGAGCCGTACTTGTCAACATAGCGGTTTGGCAGCCCAGTGCCTGGGCAGCTAGAGCCGAATATACTACCGTGCCGCCAGGAGCGAATCCTTCTTCGGTAATATCTTTGGAGGCATGTCCAATGACCAGATAATCAATAGAAGAGAGCTTATTCACATGTCCAATTCTACCTTATCGCAATCGCAGACGACAACTTGGAACGGTATGGTATTATTGGACTCAATCTGCAATGACGGAGGTTGATTGGTAAGTGACTTACCATGCTAGGTCATTCTTATTGCTTCTTCTCGGAATACTGTTTGCCTGCTCCCCTGAGACCGTAATCGAATCAACACGACCCAGTGACGAATCGATTGAACCGGTAGCTCGGCGGGAACCTGCTAAAGTTGAGTCCATTGACATCCGGCGATTCGATACGTTTCCTGTGGGAGTTCAGGTAACAATACGCGGAAATTTGCCCGATTCATGCACGAACATCGATCAAATAACGCAATCGCGAAACGGACGAGAAATTAGAATAAGTATTGAAAGTGTTTCGTATCGCGATGATTCATGCACTGAGGGGCGATCGCCGTTTGAAGAAACTGTTGTTGTTGACATAACCAACTTAGTCGCGGGTCATTACGTGGTTGAGGTTAATGGTCTGAATGGCACATTTACCCTGGCTGAAGATAACGTCCCCGATCAAGAAAATGCGGTCATCAGCGGCCTTATCCGCGAGGATTTATGTACGATTAATATTGCGGCAAATGGTGCCGCTTCGGTTCCTTCGGAGGGCTGTGTTGAACTGGATGACGGCTCTTTCAAAGCGAATGGTCTTATTGATCCAGAAGAGCCCGGCTTGCCGGGAATCATAGTAGATCTGGGTGCGGGAATTTGCCCATCGGGAGGCCTGGCCTCTACCATTACAGATAGGGAAGGACTCTTCCTTTTTGGTGGTCTGCGGGCGGGAACTTACTGTGTGTCGATAGACGAGACGGATGAGCGCAATGTTCCGTTGTTGGTGAAAGGAGAATGGACCTATCCACTATATGACGTTCGAAGCGAACAAACCGTATTCCTGAATCCAAGCGAAAGCCGATTGGACTTGAACTTTGGTTGGGATGCTCAAGAGCAGTTCGTCTTCGACCCACCGGATATCGAAGAGTGTACGGATAAAGCCATCTTTAAAGCTGACATAACAATTCCTGACGATAGTGAAATTAACGCCGGTTCGATCGTTACAAAAACCTGGCAATTACGTAATATCGGTTCTTGTACCTGGGATAATAGCTACAACGTAGTGTCAGTCAGTGAGGAATCATTAAGCCTTAGTGAAATGGTACCGATAACTACCACTGTAGCTCCTGGCGATGATGTGGACTTGTCTGTAATTTTAGTTGCCCCGTCAGAGCCAGGTGTTTATCGTAGTGAGTGGAAATTGAGAAACTCTGATGGGGTATTATTTGGGATTGGTCCGGCATCTAATAGCGCCTTTTGGGTTCAAATTGAAGTTGTCGAAGCTTTGGAAGAAGAATAGTTGTAGCCTTGACTTTCCTTTCCCTGGTGGTGCTCACAACATTTTTTTTAGCGACCGAGAATTTCTGGTGCTATTGCAAAGAGTAAGTAATCCGAAGGAAAATTACAGAAAGTAGTATCTGGGAGGTTGACTGGTCCATATTTCCTATATTTTTTCGATTGATTTGGCCCGGATGGCGGGTAAATATATGTTGCCGAGCCACAAAAACAAGTTAAGATTACATAACTATGCGCTGGAAACTGACTTGGCGACGCCCATTGCTGACCTTGACCCAGGTCATTGTTTTGTTATTCGTGTTTTTTGCCCTCTTTGTTGTGCTTGATCTCAATCGGCGGGCAAAGGCCGGGCGTCTTGTTGGTGTTGGAGGAGAGTCGCTGCGCTCTGAGCTAGATTTAGCCACGACAAGGCAGGTTGAGCTTCAGGCCACGTTAAGTTATGTGCAAAGTGATGAGTATGTGTCGATTTACGCCAGAGAAGAAGGGGGATTATTACTTCCTGGTGAAAGACGCATCGTTCCTCTGGTAATTGAGGCAACGCCAGCTGCCACACCGGCCGTCGAAGCAACACCTGATCCTGCACAGTTTGCCCGGCCGTGGCATGCTTGGTGGCAGATCCTCTCGGACCGCCCATTGCCATCTGGCCAGTAATTCTGGTTCACTTCCGAGACACTTTTCAAACTATGATTCTTAACTTTTGGCTTCACTTATGATAGTAAAGGCAAATAAATATGTTCCCTATCTGTGAACTGCACCAGTCGCTTTTTACAAGATTCTTGCTTGAACATAGGAAATAGGGCACCTTGTCAGCGAAATTTCCCTATGTTAACATAGCACCAGCTGAGGTTGACATATTGTGCGTTACGTGCCAGAAGTCCTATTGTCTAACTTGACATAGGGTGATAAAGTAGCTTAGAAATTCACGATAAATTCACGCGTCTCGTGTCCAAAAATCGAGGAATAGTGTTATGAGTGGTCGCCGTCTAATAGCCGTTCTCGTTGGGGTAGTCGGTCTCATTATCCTCGTCGGTGTTGTCGTATTGTTTTTTGTACAACGCGATCAGCCGGCAGAGGATCAAGTTGAGCAAGGCTCGACACAGCAGTTAACGCCTGTAGCAGGGGAAACGCCGCTGCCGACCTTAAACCCAACTGTAGGGCTCCGAGAAGTCGTCGTTTCGTTGCAAACGGTTCCACGCGGTTGGCAAATGACTGAAGCCGAATTGGCTACAGATTTACGACCAGCCGATGAAGTTACCAGCAACATGATTTTGAATATTGAGGATGCTGTCGGTTTGTTTGCCCGGCAAGATATCTATCAAGGGGAAACGCTAACAAACGATACCCTTGCTCGAGATCCACGCGAAGTGGCCGCGGAAAATTTCGGTCCGTCGTCCCTGATACCGGCCGGCTGGGTTGCTATGGCTGTGCCAACGGATCGACTCAATAGTGTTGCCTATGGTTATGCACCAGGTGATTCGGTGGATGTGATGATGACCTTCACTTTGAATCCGCTCGATCCCGAGTTTCAAACATTGCTGTTTAATAGCGCAACCTTTTATCTACAAGATCCTGAGGCAGAAGGGTCAGCACCGGCAACTATTTTCGTCATCGATCCCTATGGCCGTTTTGAATCGCTACCCACAGGGGACCTGGCTCACATCGCCCCTTCCGAAAATACTCAAAGACCTGCGCCAGTTTCCATTATTTTGCAGAATGCTCGAGTGATAGAGGTCGGAGCATGGCAACCGCCATTGCCTGCCTTGGCCCCAACATTGACGCCTGAGCCCAACACGACACCGACACCAGGGGGACCTCCTCCAACGCCCACGCCACCACCTCCGGATGTCACATTAATCGCGCTCCCGCCGCAGCAGCAGCTCTTTCTAAAATATGCTGTTGAGGTAGGCGCGGATATCGATTTTGCTCTACGGGCGGTCGGTGATGGGCAACTCTACACTGTCCAGCAACTGGACATCAATTATCTATTACAGCAATTTGGAATTAACGTGCCGACTGATGCAGTTTTTGCCATCGGTGGTTTGTCGTCAACATCGGCCGAATCAGACCAGACAGAAGTGCAGCCTTAGAGTTGTCACTTGCTTCGCTGGAATGAATTCGCGTCCATTAACAGTAATGGTTCTGAGCCAAATATGATCAATTATCAGAGCCTAAACAGGATGTAAGCGTCTAGAAAGGAACCGATTATGCGTACAAGAACCTTCGTCCTTCTCATCTTGGTACTTGTCGCTGCCGCGGGTGCAGTAGCTCTGTATTTCTTGGTTGGTCCAGGTAGTGAACAGGAAACGGCCGAAACGCCTGCTGTCGAAGCACCCGAAGGAGCTGACGATACAACTGCGCAGGAACCTGGTCTACCTACTCCCACAGCTACACCGGTCGTGCAGACGGTCGAAGTTGTCGTAGCTTTGGTCGATCTGCCTGTTGGACAGAGACTTAGACCTGATCTAATTGAAACTCAAATCCGCCCAAACACCAACGTTGCTGTCCAAGCCGGGGTTACCTTTTCTGATGAGGAGCTGGTGATCGGGAAGATCGTTAAAACGCCCATTAGCAAAGGCCAAGAGATATTGGCGCCGATGTTAGCCCTTAACCCAAGTGACGTGGCCTCCATAGGTTCTGACTTAAGCATCTATGTAAATCAAGGAGAGGTAGCCGTTGCTTTTCCGATTGATCGGTTCAATGCGGCAGCTTACGCGATGAGATCTGGTGATCAGGTTGACGCTTTTATGAGCATGTCAGTTGTTAATATTGACGAAGAATTCCAAACGCAACTTCCCAATGTGGTTGCGCGAGTTAACGAATCTGCGTTACTCGAAGGACAGGCCTTTCTATTCCCTGAGGCATCTTCTGGGCGATTGGAGCTAATTCCGGGCATTAATGCGGTTGCCTTAATCTCGCCAGGCGGGGAAAAAGATCAAATCCCACGGCGGGTTACCCAACTGACCATTCAACAAATGGAAGTACTATGGGTAGGCAGTTGGCGGGATCCGAACCGATCGATGCAACAGGAATTTAACTCGAATGCAATTCGAGAGCAGGATCTTTTAGGAATTCAGAATAGAATTGAGAATGGCGCACTACCGCCAAGAGAAGATCCGCGTCGTGAGAGCCAGCCTGACACTGTGATAATGAGCATGTCGTCACAGGATGCCCTGTCCCTCAAATGGGCTCTGGAGAATGGACTTGACATCGATCTGGTACTTCGCGGACAGGGGGATAACAGTGTCTTCGTTACCACGAGCGTGTCCTTGCCGCAGCTCTTCACGCAGGGACTATTAACTGATCCCGAGGATAATGATTTTAGCCTTCAGCCCCGAATTGAGGCTGTGCCTACGCCTGGATTACCACCGGCTCCTCCGGGATGATCTGACACCCCTTTTTGAACTCTAATAGCCAAGGTCCCTGGTCCAACATTAGGAACAGGGACTTTTTTTGTCGATGCTCGACCAAGATAATTTGGCAGGCAGTGACAAATTATATCTCGGTGGGACTGAAGCTTTTGCTTTTAGGTTACCCACAAGGACTTGGTCAATTCCATCCCTAAAACGATTTCGTCTCGTTCAACGCGGAGTCGAATAGGGCCATTAAAGGGCGCTCTGCCCATAATTTCGAATGAGGTGCCCGGAACTAAATTCAAGGTGGCAAAATACCTCAGTTTTTCAGGATCATCAGTTCTAACGCGACTGACTTCACCGCGATACCCGATGTTGAGATTAAGTATGCATACATCATTCATCTCTGGCATCACCCCGTTTGCATCCGGTATGGGCTCTCCGTGAGGACAGCTAGTTGGATGACCAGTCATCTCATCCATTCGGGTTGACAACTGATTGTTTAACCCACGACTGAGTACGTCGGCATGTTCATGAACCTCATCCCAAGAGAACTCCATGATCTTCACAAGAAAGACCTCTAGGATTCTATGACGGCGAATTTCCTGTAGAGCTTCCTCCATACCGAGCCTTGTTAATTCGACTCCCTGATACGGAATATGTTTAACATAGCCTGAATTCTTAAGGCGTTTTAGCATACGAGGTACAGCTGGGGCAGATACATTTAAACGGTCCGCCAAGCTTGTAGTACTTACCGTCGGCTCATATTCCTGAAGCCGATATATTTCGGCTAGGTATTCACGCATCGCAACGCTGGGTTGCATATTTCTCCTCAATGGCAAATTAATTTCTATGTTTGATATAAGAATAATAACGCAAGATAAAGATGATCGTCAAAAGCGGTTTGCTAATTGAATTGGCGATAGTTAGAATCTTCCCCAATCAAACAACATATTATTTCAGGGGTTGTGTATCTACGCTGTAAGATGTGACCAACTATATAAGTCCTTTGGCCAGTCAGAAATCATAAGGGATCTATCCTTTTCGCTTGAGCCTGGATTGATTTTGGCTTTGCTGGGGCCAAGTGGCTGTGGCAAGACTACAATGCTGCGCTTGATTGCAGGCTTTGAACGACCTGACCGTGGATTAATCGAAGTCGGTGGCAAGATAGTTAGTGGTGAACGAATAAACCTTCCCCCTGAAGAACGAAGAGTTGGCATGGTATTCCAAGATTATGCCATCTTCCCTCACCTAAATGTTAAAGATAATGTTGCTTTTGGTATCGATCGGAACCAAAATGCCCAAACCCTGACGACCGACCTTCTGGAGCTCGTGGGGCTTGAAGGTCGAGAAAACCAGATGCCTCATGAATTATCTGGTGGCCAACAGCAAAGGGTTGCCCTTGCCCGAGCTCTAGCACCGAACCCGGCTGTATTACTTTTAGACGAGCCATTCTCCAATCTGGATACGAGTCTGCGAATTCAGGTGCGAGCAGAGGTGCGAAAGACACTTACTCGCAAAAAGGTTACGGCCATCTTTGTGACGCATGATCAAGAAGAAGCGCTGTTTATCGGCGATTTAGTGGCTGTGATGGATGAGGGATCCCTTATCCAGATTGGCACTCCGGAAGAGATCTTTCATTTTCCAGCTACACGCTTCGTTGCTGAGTTTATGGGGCAAACCGATTTTTTGCCTGGGATTGTAACAAGTACAGGAATTGAAACAGCGATAGGAACCTTATCTCAAGAGCTTGGATTGGCAACCGGTTCTCAAGTTGAGGTCTCAATTCGGCCAGATGACATCTATCTGACTGCTTCTAAGAAAAGAACTAATGGGTATATCGAGAATATTAACTTTTTGGGTATAGCCAATATTTACTCAATCGCGCTGAATAATGGGGCCAAAGTGCACAGTTGGCAGCCACATACCGTATCAATCGCGCCTGGAGAAAGTGTCTGGGTTGAACTCAGACCAGGCCACTCACTCACCTGCTTCTATCAGGGAAAAGCGGTCGGGCAGTAGGCACTTGAATTAAAAACAGCCCTCGAATCTCTTCGGAGAGCTGTTTCTGAAATGTAAGGCGACGACCGGATTCGAACCGGTGATGAGGGTTTTGCAGACCCTTGCCTTACCACTTGGCGACGTCGCCAAAAATCAAACCGGCAGGTAGGAAACCTGACGGTATTGTTTTATGGAGCGGGCGAAGAGATTCGAACTCTCGACCTTCTCCTTGGCAAGGAGACGTTCTACCGCTGAACTACACCCGCATATAGTCTTTAGAATGCCAGGACCCAGACTCGAACTGGGGACACCTGCATTTTCAGTGCAGTGCTCTACCAACTGAGCTATCCCGGCAGGTGGTCAAGCGACTGCCGTTAAGCATCGGTGATTTTATCCAAACGCCTGTTGGATGTCAAGTAGGCCTTCACCTAAAAATTGGCTCTCAGAATGATTCTGCAGCCTTCAAATTGTCACTTTCAAAACACTAAAAATATCTTCCGCTCGGACCATTTTTCTAACAAAAGTTATTAAGAAAAAAGGGGTTGCTATTCGGAGAATTGGTGTTTATGTTAGTTATGTTGCTATCGCTTTAGGGATTGGCTATATTGGTGAATGATTTAAGGGAGTGGTTGTGTCCCGGTGGATGCCCCGGTCTTCAAAATCGGTGGCCGGTCGCGCAGAGCGAGCGGCTGTGGGTTCGACTCCCATCCACTCCCGCCTATAGAATTATCACCTTTACTCTAATTCTTGCCTTCCTTCAAGCGCCCGCCCCAAAGTAATCTCATCTGTATATTCCAGGTCGCCTCCAACTGGGAGACCTCTAGCCAACCTGGTAAGCTTGATTTCTATCGTTGCTAATCTTCTTTGAAGATAAAGAGACGTTGCATCTCCCTCCAATGTGGCATTCGTTGCCAAAATAAGTTCGCTGATCTGTTCTGTATTCAATCGCCGTATCAGCTCGGCAATTTTCAAGTCATCAGGACCCACTCCCTCTACTGGAGAGATGGCCCCATGTAAGACATGGTAGCGACCCTCAAAGGCCCGAGATCGTTCGATAGCAACGACATCTAATGGCTCCTCAACCACGCATAACAATCGCATATCGCGGCCCCCATCAATGCATATCTGGCAAGGATCATCCTCGGTAATATTAAAACAAACGCTACATAGCTGTGTAGAACTTTTTAAAGATTCCAGGGCAGATGCCAGCTCGGCCGTTTGTTCATCTGACGATCGCAACAGATAAAAGGTCAGGCGTGAGGCCGTTTTTGGTCCAATTCCCGGTAATCGAGCAAATTCATTTATTAAGCGCTCAACGGATTGAGGAAGAACGTTACTAGAGGCCACTAAAGACCTCCCAGACCACCGAGTAAATCGTTCATATTCAAACCGCCAGTCACTCCCTCCATCTTTTGTGCTGCTAATGCCTGAGATTGTTCAATTGCGGCATTTACTGCGGCGACGAGCAAATCCTGAAGCATTTCACTTTCTTCCGGATCGATCAATTCTGGTTGGATTTCAATAGATTGCACTCGCTGATGCCCACTAATGACGATTGTTATCGCACCACCTCCGGCAGTGACCGAAACCGTTTCATCAGCCAAGGCTTCCTGCTGGGCCGCCATTTGTTCCTGCATCTCTTGAACTTGGGACATCAGATTTCCCGGGCTGGCACCTTTACTTTTTTTAGGTTTCCCACGATACGATCTTTTTGCCATATTCTTATTCCTCCAATGGATATAAGGTTCTTTCCTACGAAATATTATCTTGTTTTTCTCAACAGAAGCTTACTCTGAAAACAAGTGTGGCTTAGTTATCCCTTCCGCTCACGACTCCGCCAAGCTCGTTGGCCAATGCTTCGAAATCTTCCCGATTGACGGTCGTTTCATCGATACTGGTTGCGTAGTTCTCAGTTACCACGGTGCTAACTATGCATTTCGTGCCTAACAACTTTGTCAAAGAATCGGCTATGTTTTCCTTTGCTTGAGCTTTTCCGTCAAATTTATCCTTTAAAATTTGGTAGTCAAAGCCTAGAATGAGAACGTTTCCTTCAAGCGCGAGGGGCTTACAAGATGCCAAAAGCGCTTGTAAATTCTTATCACGTTTACCAATCGATTCTCTCAATTTAGGCCAAATTGCAGTGACGTCACTCAATGTTAATCCGTTTGCGTTGGCAGCATTAACCTCGGGTTTTGGATTAGCTTCGGTCTGGTCTTGTTTTTCATCAATTCCCTGGTCAAGGATCTTGTTAGGCGTGTCATCATTGTCTTGAATCGAGTCTTCAGCTGGAGGCGTAGGCTGAGATGATAAACTATCAACTTTTGCGGCCGTCTCAGGGATTTGCTCAATCACCTTATTGGCTGCGCCGCTTGGAAGCATTTCAATAAATGCTAGTTCCAATGGCAAGTTTGGTTGCCAGTTTCGTGACAAAGTCGTTGCAGCTTCGTTAAAATGCTTTAAGGCTAGAATTAGTTGATCCCTATTTACCAGTCTGGACTGTTGATCCAGAGACTCTCTTTGTTCTGGCGTGACGTCAAGATCAAGATCTCGTCCAGCCGTTTGCAAAAGCAATAATTGACGCAAATAAGTCACCATCTGGCGGGCAAATTGGCGGGCATCTGCACCAGAACTAAGAGCCGCATGAATAATGCCTAATCCTTGTGCGCCGTCACCTCTGATCCAGGCTTCCGTCAGTTTACTGACTGCTTCTTCGGCGGCAGTACCAAGAACCATTTGGGCTCGCTCCAAAGTAATAACATCACCGGGGGTTGAGACCAGTTGGTCCAATAAGCTTTCAGCATCGCGGAGACTACCGGCGCCATGTTGGGCAATCATCGACATCGCCTTTGGCTCAATAGTCAAATTTTCTTGTTCAGCCAACCAGGATAAGCGTTTGATTATCTCTTTGGTTGTTAGCAGTCGAAAATTAAATTGCTGGCACCGTGATTTGATCGTAAGCGGTACTTTATGCTCCTCAGTTGTCGCTAGAATTAGGATTGCGTGAGCCGGTGGTTCTTCCAAAGTTTTCAGAAGCGCGTTAAAAGCAGCAGTCGACAACATGTGCACTTCGTCGATGATATACACTTTATAGCGACCTTCACTAGGAGAAAAACTAATCTTCTCCCTTAAGTCGCGAATGTCGTCGACTCCGGTATTTGAGGCAGCATCAATTTCAATTAAATCTAGTAATCGACCGGCGTTTACAGCCAAACACGATGGACACGTATTACACGGCCGTTGGCTCAATTCCTCATGCAGGCAGTTCGCTGCTTTGGCGAGCAGGCGAGCAGTGGTTGTTTTACCGGTTCCTCTGGGTCCAGAGAAAAGATAAGCGTGGCCAATTCTATCCGCTGCTATCGCATTTTGCAGGGTGCTGGTTACATGTTCTTGACCGACAATTTCATCAAAGCCTGTCGGCCGCCATTTTCGATACAACGCTTGAGACATGTCAGTTTAGTTTAGCATTGTGATAAGGCACAAGCAACTGTATTGTGGCCTTGAGGACATCACTTATTCTCGAGATAATCAAGGCTACTTGACTGCCGCTAGTTTCATTAATACGCTGCGAATATCATAAGCGTT
>PVMK01117843.1_pt1 | contig 16974 bp, 17 predicted proteins | sample 1853481 | NCBI WGS metagenome assembly PVMK01 (sample SAMN08533507, study PRJNA380276) | Marine sediment metagenome, whole genome shotgun sequencing project.
CGGCGAGGATCTGTTCGTCCATCACTCCAACATTCTGGGCGAGGGCTTCAAGTCGCTGAGCGAAGGCAGCTCGGTGACTTATGAAGCTGGCCAGGGGCGAAAAGGTCCCGAGGCCACCGGCGTTCAGCAGGGGTAGAACTCTCGCTCAGCGGTTCCAAAGCGGCGGCCCGGAAACGGGTCGCCGCTTTTCTTTCTCGATTCTGCGAGGTATCAGATCACATGACCGTCGACGACCTGGGAGCCTCCGGCGAGACCCTCGCTCAGCTCGAAGAAGAGGTGCGACGGCGGATGCTCGCTCTTCCCGGCGACGACCGCGGCTCCTATGTGGGCAGCGGGCTTGGCGCCGCGAACCGCGCGTTGGCCCGGATCCGGGCGGAGGGTCTGGCGCCTGGGCCGTTGTTCTGCGAGTGGGGCAGCGGCCTCGGGGGTGTTTGTGGCGTCGCCGCATTCAACGGCTTTACGCCCGTCGGCATCGAGATCCAGAGCGAACTCATCGACGCGGCTCGCTCGATGGCGAAGGACCTCGCGTTGCCGACGGTCTTCGCCGAGGGGACGTTCCTGTTGCCGGGCGACGAGCCCCTTACCGCCGGCACCTCCCACACGCATCGCGCCTTCGAGCACGACGCCTGGGATGCGCTGGGCGTTACGCCGGCGGATTGCGACATCGTGTTTGCCTATCCGTGGCCGAGCGAGGAAGCCTGCATCGACGGGGTCTTCGCGCGGCACGCGTCGTCGGGCGCGTTGCTGCTCACCTTCCACGATCGGGATCGCGTGCTCCTCCAGCGCAAGCTCCCCGACTCCGACAACCTGCAATCGTTGGGTTGGATGTAGACGATCAGCACCCCGCGGAATCGCGGAGTTTTCTGAGACTGTTCCCGAATCGGTGCGGAAGTCTCTGCGACAAGAGACCAAATGGCGGTGGGGGCAGTCTGTAGCGAACTCGTCTCTGGGCGCAAATCCCTGATTTGCTGGGAACATACAGGGAAACACACCGAAATCGTGAGACCCCGGCGAGGCTGCCTCCGTGATTTGGTCGCTTTTCGGGGCTCCTCCCGGCGTGTTCCCTGATTTCGGGAACAGGGAATTTCCCACCAACGAACAGGGATTGCCGTAATTGGAATCGACCTCGGAATGAGCCGGATAGCAGCTGACATCAATCGCTGCCGTCCAAGTTTGTCCTGTCTGCCTACTGCTTGGAGCGGAACTTCACGTGCTCCGGGCCGACCTTGCTCGTCTTCACCAGGTTCACCGGCATGCCGATTATCGGCTTCTCGTCCGCGTCGAGTTCGAGGAAACCGAACAGGCTGCCGACCGCCGCCTCGGGAAAGATCACCTGAGCGATGATCTGCGGTTCGTCGAGCAGATGTCCCGACCGGTCCTCGAAAACCTCGGTGAAGGACTGCACGATGCCGGAACCCGCATGCACCTCGCGGGCGTCCTTCTCGACATCCAGCGTGATCATGCTGAACTCGCAGAAGGCCGATGCCGGAATGTGCACCGCTTCACAGCTCGGGCACCAGGTGCCGCTCAGCTCGCCCTTGGCGAGATCGCCATAGAACTTGGCGCCGCCGATGCCGGCCGTGTAGACGAACTCGAGCGGAATCCGACCCGGGAAGGCCTTGGCCGAGATGGAATCCAGCTCCGTCGGCTTGATCTCCTTCGTCTCGATGCTCGTCTTCTCGTTCGCCTTTAGCGGGCGGAAGTGCTCGATGTCCAGGATCGAACCCTCCCTGTCCTTCTCCTTCTTCCACACCGCCTTCACGCGCATGCCGATCTCGACGTCCTCCGCATCGATCTCGCAAATTCGGTGACAGAGCCCCATTTTCTCGAAGGCGCCGTCGATCGCGATCACCGCGAAGACATTGATCTTGCCATCGGGCAGCATGGATGAGTCCCAGTTGACGTGGGACCGCGTGAAGGTCTGTACCGTTCCCGTATCCTGCACCTCGACATAGTCGTGCACGGGGTGTAGGTCGCAGAGCTCGCAGAACGCCCGCGGCGGGATCATCACCCGGCTGCACTGGCTGCAACGCGAGCCCGTGATCTTGCCGCCTTTGAGACCATCCAGATAGGTTGTTAGGCCCATGCCGTTGTCCCAGGCGTAGCGGAAGTCGGGCTTGTAGCGGAAGTGGGCCACGTCCTCGATCTCCTTCAGCGGCTGAACGGGTAGATCCGCATTCTTCATCCCGCTCCAGAGGCTCGGCGTTCCGGGAATCGCACCCTCGGAATTCATGACGACGACGATGCCCACCTGCATCAGGTCGCCCCAGGCCTGCGCGACGCCCCGCTTCGCGATCTTCTTGACCTGACGCTTGCCCGCCTGGCCCGAGAGCTGGAAGTAGAGTTCGGCGACCTTCATCAGACCGGTCGCGGCGATCGGATTGCCGACACCAAGCGCTCCACCGGATGGGCAGATCGGGTGGCTTCCATCACGTCCGAATTGGTCGGCGTCGAAGAGCTCGCGCACGGTCCGGCCCGACTTGTCCTGCAACAGGGCGTTCATGTGGTGAAGCGCCTTGTAGTTGAAGGGGTCGTAGGGCTCGAAGATGTCGATCTGCTCGGCCGGCTTCGTGATGCCCGCCATCTTGTAGGCATCCTGTGCGGCCATGGCAACGTAGTTCGGGTAGGCGAGGTCGCGCGAACACCAGTAAGCAGTGTCAAGACGGAACCCGACGCCGTCGACGAAGACGGGAGCCGAACAGTGCGTACGCGCAACGCGTTCGTTTGTCATGACGATGGCGACGGCGCCGTCCGAAGTCGGACTGATGTCGCGCCGTTTCACAGGCCAGCTGAGCACCGGCGAGTCCATGACGTCTTGTACCGTGATCTTTTCCGCGACCTGCGCCGCGGGGTGATCGAGCGCGTTACCCTTACAGAGCACCGAGATCTGCGCCAGCTCCTCCTCCGTGTAGCCATACTCGTGCATGAAGCGACACATCTCGATGCCGAAGATGTGCAGCAGCGTGAGTTCGAGCGGCTGCTCGGTGGTGTGATCGAAGATCGTCAGGAACGCGCCAGCCGGGTGGGGGTGCGTCGGCGACATCTTCTCCTCGGCGACAACGAGCACGGTATTGAACTTGCCGGATGCAACGTGCATCCAGCCGTGGATGGGGCTGAAGACGCCCGTTCCGCCGCCGACGAAGTGGCGCAGGTAGGGCTTGCCCGTCGCGCCCGCTCCGGCGATGAGGTTCTCGCCGTTCATATGGATGCCGTCGAAGGCGTCGGGGGCCGTGCCCAGGCAGACCGCGTCGATGTCGTTGATCGTCAGGCCCGCATCCTCGAGGGCCATCTCGACCGCGAGAGCCGAGAGCTCGCCGGGGTTCTCTTCGGCGCGCCGGACGAACTTGGTCATGCCCGCGCCGATCACTGCAACTCGATTACTCATGATGACCTCCGGTCGCGTCGAGGATGGCAACGGCGCAGGAGTCCGTCGGAACTCCTCGCCATCCCTGGACGAGTGCCCTCTTCGCATCTTTCACCTGATGGCTGCCCGCCTCGCCGCGGAGCTGCTTGACCGCGTCGTAGAAGCGCGCGCCGCCGTTTGCCTCAAAGAGGTCGCCCATGCCTTGCGAGCCGCCGTCTGGATTGACGAAGGGCAAAAACTCGGAGGAGAGGCCGAGCGCGTCGAGGTGCATGAGTTGCCGATGGGCGTAGAGGTCGGACACGTAGGCGACGTCGAGTTCATCCTCGGGGAATGTGATGTCGGCCTCGGCGTAAGCCATCTGGGCTGCGAGTTCCGTGCCTTCGGAGTCGAAGTGGTCGCGCCGTTCGATGATCGAATTGCCCGACCCCCAGCCAGTGCCGGACAGGAAGACAGGCTTCTGGGCGGTCTCGAGAGCAATGGATTCTTCGCCGAGGACGACCGCGATCGCGGCGTCGGCGGGGCGAGCCATCATCAGCTCGGTGAGTGGCGTCGCTAGGGGGCGACTCTCCATCACATCCTCGGCGCTGAGCTTTTCGCCGTAGGGGCAGAGGGGGTTACCCATCGCCTTGCTGCGCGCGCGCGCCGCGATCTCTGCGACATCGACTTCGCTGTACATCGAGTTGTTCACGAATTGCTGCATCTCGATGCCGGCCAGGAAGTGCGGGGTGACGCCGAAGCGATTGTAGACGGGATCGAGCGCGAAGTGCAGGATCTCGTCCTTGGTCAGATTGTTCGACGCTTTGCTGTAGCTCACCACGATGAGCCGCTTGTGTTGCCCGGCGCCGATCTGCATGGCGGCGGAGCCGATTCCGTGCAGGAAGTCGCCGTTGATCGTGTAAACGGATTTGCGTACCATGCCGAGCTGATCCGGGGTGTACTCATCGGCGATGGAGTAGCCCGATGTTAAATCCTCTTCGCACGTGACCGCGCCTTCAACCTGATCCGCGCTGACTCCCGCCTCTTCGTAGGCGGCTGCGGCTGCTCGGACGATCAGCTCGCGGTACGAGAGTCCCCCTGAAGCAGGGAAGGACCCGCAAATGCCGACGCCCATGACGACAACACTCATCTTATGCTCCTTGTCTGTAACTGAGCCCCGATCGGACTGGACATGAAAACGTCGGATCATAGAGTGCGTGTTCGCGAGCGTCAACTACAAACTAGGTCATTGACCTATTTGTCAATAGCCTACCTTCATGGCGTGACGTTCGCTCTAGAAACCAGCAAGGGATTGCAACGACGGGAGGAGATCCTTGCCGCGGCACGGAAGCGACTCATCGAAGAAGGCTACAACCACTTCGTACTGAGGGAGATCGCGGCTCAGTGCGAAATGACGATTGGCAATCTCCAATACTACTTTCGCACGCGAGAACTACTGCTGGAGGCGGTTATCCGAACCGCGCTCTTCGACGACCTGAAAACGCTCGACGCGATCTCGCAGAGTGCCCCGCAAGGCAAAGCGCAGTTGCGCGAGCTGGCCAGCGCGATACTTCGCAAGTGGTTGGGGGAAAATGACAAAATCTACGCCGTGGCTTCGTTTCTCTCGCGCAGCGAACCGGCATTTCGTTCGTTGCTGAGCGAACTTTATGGACAGTTCTTCGACCACCTGATTGTTGTGTTAAAGAAGTTACGGCCCAGGCTCCACCGACAGACCCTGCTCGACAAAGCGCGGCTAATCACGGCTGTCCTCGACGGCGCGGTCATTCAACTTCGCAATGGGCAGTCCCCACCACTTCAGGTGCGCGAGCACGCTTCGTCGAAAACGTTTGCGCACAGGTGGTTGCAATTGGGTCCGAATGATCGCATGTCTACCGGTTCGAACGGATGAAAGCCATCGGCCGAAGCAGAAAGCGCAAACGAGGCAGTATCGAGCGGCAATCATGCTGGCGCTTTCGGGCGAGGAACCATTCAGCTGCGACTGCCCCAACAGGACGAGGAATAAGCGATGAACGCACCCGCACCGAAAAGAATGAACCCCGACAAGATCGCAGGCCTCGGCCTGGTGGAAGAGGAGCCCTTCATTCCCCCGGATCAGATTCTCGAAGGAGCTCACAAACCCCGGGGCGCAGCGCTGTTCGCGGTGACGACTGGTCATCGAGGTCTATGAAGACGAACCGGGCCACCTTTGCCATTACCCAACCTTTCCCCTACGACGAGTTCGTCATGGTCGTGAGCGGAAAGCTGATCCTGACGGACGCGGGTGGCCAGGTGCACGAGTTCGTTGCTGGCGATTCGCTGGTGGTTCCGAAGGGATTTACCGGAATCTGGAAGATGGAAGGGAACTACCGCGAGCTCGTCGCAATCGAGCGGGCGGCCTATGACCAAGCGCATGGTGTAGAAGACCAGTAGTTGTGGGCAAAGAGCTCGGAGGCGCTATGCCGCACAGCGACGTCATCATCATCGGGGCCGGAGCCATCGGTTGCTCGATCGCCTACCACCTCGGCAAGCGCGGGATGCGCGCCACCGTCGTTGAGCGCGAATCGATCGGAACCCGCGCTTCGGGCAAGGCGTGGGGCGTCATCCCCTACCCGCCCTCCCTCCTCGCCCAGTCACAGGCGCATCTCTCGATCGAGAGCCCGGCCGCCCCGGACTCTGAGACAGCCCACTCGGACCCGAGCATCGCCGACTGGCACTACCTCCTTTCATCATCGTACGAGCGCATGTCGGATCTGGCTCTCGAAATCACCGAACGCGGCGGCATCGACGTGGAGTACGGCGAATCTCTCAACACGTTGTTGTTCACGGAAGCGGATCTCGATCAGGCAGGACGTGAGGCACGTCTGGCCCCCTACCTTCGAGCCGGAGGGGTCGAGACGGGCTGGCTCGACGCGACGCAGCTACGCGAGATCTTTCCATCTCTCTCGCCGGAGTGGCAGGCTGGACTCACCACTCCGGAGGGCCAGGTCGAACCGTACAAGTTCACACTGGGCCTCGCGCAGGCGGCCGAGCAGCTCGGTGCATGCATGAAGCAGAGCGAAGCAGTGGGTTTCAAGACCCAAGGCGATCGCATCACGGGTCTCGAACTCGCTTCAGGCGAGATCCTCTCCGGTGATTCCTTCGTGATCGCGGCGGGGCCCTGGTCGCCTCCGATAGCGTCGCATACTGGTGTCGACATTCCCATGCGGATGGTCATGGCCGAGTGCATCCGGGTTGAATTACCGGGCGGCTTGCCGTTTCAAACTCTCGTCGCAGGCGACTACTGGATCATCCCCAAGGTGAACGGAGAGGTGATCCTAGGCCCCTACCTTGGCTCTATGAGCCCGCGAGAGACTTACGACGACTCACTCAACGAAGAGTTGATCCTAAAGACGGTGACCGAATGCGCGGCGATATTGCCCGAACTGAGCGATGCGAAACTGCTCGAGCACCGCGGTGACCTGGTCTCCATGCCCGCCGATGCACCCTCGGAGAAGCCCATACTCGGGAGACTCCCGCAGTGGCGCAACGGCTACGTGGCCACCCACTTCGGGCCCCTGGGAATTAGCATGAGCCCGGCGGCCGGCGAGCTGATGGCCGAGATGATCGCGACAGGCAAGCCTCCGCTGCGCGCTGCCAGGACCCTCGATCACCTGAAGCTTGGAACTTGAGGGAGAGCTGTGGGCGATTAGCCCGCAGCGAGTAGCGAGCGATTCGCGAGCTAGCGAATCTGGCTCGCGGATGGAGACGGCATCGACGAACGTCCGACTTGATCTGTCAGATCACACCCCGGCGTGTAATTCGCACAGCCATCGCGGCTCCCAGGGACTGTACATCTCAGGTGAAATGCTCTAACATGTCACCTGACATGTCAACCGAACACCAAGAGATCGCCCTGAGCGATCGCAAAGAACAGATACTGCTGGAAGCGATCGAGATCCTCGCGTCAAAGGGCTACGGCAAGTTGACGATGCGTGGCCTCGCCCGCGCCAGCGGCATGAAGCTGGGCGCGCTGCAGTATCACTTTCGCACCTGGGAAGACATGCTTCGGGCGCTGGCGGCCTACATCGCGGACGCGTATCGACAGTCGTGGGAGGCGCTGAATCCGAATGGCGAAGAGGCGAGCCTGCAGGACCTCGTTCGTTTCATCATGGACGATCCTGCGGGTTCCACACTGTCGGGCGACGAGTTCTTCCCGCAACTGTGGGCGATGGCCCAGGTCGAGCCTGCGATGGCCGAGAAGCTCGACGAACTCTACACAGTGTATCTGGAGAAGCTTGCGGTACGACTCACTGCTTTGGGGAGCCGCGCACCGGCTGCAGATGCGCTTGCGATCATGTCGCTGCTGGAAGGGACAATGGTGTTCGTAGGCGACGACCGCCGCTGGGCCAATCACGCAGATGCTGTGCGATGATGCCGTTCGGGAACTTCTTGAGGCCCGGTATGGCGACTGGGACTGAACGTCAATGTGAGAAATGAGGGATACCCAACGGGCCATCCGCAGGACGGGCTGCTCGAGGCATTCCACTGGTACGGGAAACATTTTGAATCAAGTGAAGATGTCCACCCACTGTTGTTTTCGAACCGGTGAGGTGAAGTTGTCCGCATCAACCCCGGTGCAATGGCTCTTGGATGACAACACGGTGATCGGTGTCATGGATAACAAGCATGAGAAGGAGCCGTTCTTCCTCAAACTCAGTAGAGATAACCGTATCTGAACCGGGGATACGAAAACGCAGGTTTCTTGGGGGTGCGCCGAGGGCGCACCGCGGTGCCGAGGTACCCTCCGGCCAGCGGACGACAACTGGAAGGCGTGAAATGAAGATCACCGTTCTTGACAACATCCTCGCGGCGCTCGTCGCCTTGCTGTTCTTCGCCATTCCCGCGCAAGCTGACGAGATCGAACCCGAGCCCGCACCCCAGGCCGAGCCCGCACCCCAAGCCGAGCCGGAGCCCGTACCCGAACCGGAGCCCGTTCCCGATGTGGTGTCGGAGGAAGAGGAGGAGTTCTCGGAGCCCGCCTGGATCCCGTCCTTCGAATTCGCATTCGACGCTGGTGACTACGACACCACCTCGTCCGTCGACAGTAGCGTTGGACAGTCGGGAGCCAACTCCGACTCGTCCGACAATATCATGTTTCGATTGGGCGGTGAACTCATGGGCCCGATGCTCGGACAGCTGCCGGGCAACCCGCGTCTCTTTGGCCGGGCGGGAGCGAGATTGGTGGCACGTCCGAACCTAGAAACGCTGGAGATTGGAGAGATCGGAGCGCCGGAGGATGAGATCCCAAGCTTCGTTGAAGATCGCGCAGCCGCAATTGCCCGCGGGTGCCAGGACGCCGATCCGCCCAGCTGCCCGAAGATCGAGGACATCGATGGGCAGGGAAGTGACATTCGGGCAACGTTCAGTCAGCCATCGTGGTACGCTGGAGTGGGGATTGCCTTCACGATCCCTCTGCCCATTGACGGGGCGCTTCGGATCAAGCCCTCGGTCGAGTACAACGGAGAACACATCAAAATGCGCGGGAGAGTCACCTCGGTGACCGAACCGCAACCGGACGTGTTCCTCGTTCATCGGTCCTTGGCGACCGATAGCACCACCGATCACTTCGTGGGGCCGGGGCTGGAGCTGGAGTTGATCCTGGGACGATCAGCCAGGCCGATCGCGTTCTCCATCTACGCGGATAGCCGGTTCTTGTGGCTCGTCAGCGATCGGACCCTGCGCTTCGCCGGACCCACGACGGATCTCGACGGCAACCCCACCGGCACCGCCACGTACACGGTTAAGAGAGACTCGCTAAACATCCGTGTTGGAGCCGGAATACGGTTCAGCTGGACGGGCTTCGGCAGAAAGTGAGTCTCTTCTGTTGCGATGTTCACTTCTCGTACTCCGCACGAAGCACGCGGCGCATCACCTTGTTCGATGCCGTGCGGGGCAGGGCCCCAGTGATGACGACATCGTGAACCTTGAACAACGGGTTCAGTTTCGTCCGGATGGCCTGCTGCATCGAGGAAAGCAGATCGGCTGCGTTCAACTCCGTCTGGCCAGTCGGCACGGCGTAGACAACCAGCATGTTCGGCCCGCCCGCCGGGGGAGAGACGGCGATGGCGGCCGTCTCGAGAACGCCCTCGACGCCCCCAACAATCTCCTCGATTTGCAGGGAGCTGACCTTGATGCCGCCGAGATTCATGGAGTCGTCCGCTCGCCCGTGCGCCCGGTAGTAACCGTTGGCCAGTCGCTGCACTTGGTCGCCGTGACGGCGCAGTAACTGGCCCTGGGGCCCTGCTGGCGTGCCGGCGTAGTACACTTCGTGGTGATCGCCATTGAGCAGCTCCAGGCTCAAGCCCATCGACGGCGGGATCAGGAACACCTCTCCGCGATCTGCGGGCTGGCCCTGCTCGTTCAGGATGATCAGGTCGCTTCCCAGGGTCGGAGTGGAGAACGTGGCCGGGGCGGCGTGCTGGACCACCGTGCCCGAAATGTACCCGCCGCCGATCTCCGTCCCACCGCAGTATTCGATGACCGGCTTGTACCCAGCGCGGGACATCAGGAACAGCATGTCCTGCGGGTTGGAGCACTCGCCCGTGGAGCTGAACGCGCGGATGCCCGACCAGTCCAGCCCGTCCAGACAGTCCGTGCTGCGCCATGCTGAGACCAAGCTTGGAACCAGACCGAGCATGGTCACGCCGGCGTCCTCGACGAACTGCCCGAATTCCCGCGTGGTCGGCACCCCGTAGTACAGCACCATCGTGGCCTTGTTCATCAAGGTCGCGTATACCAGCCACGGTCCCATCATCCAGCCCATGTTGGTCGGCCAGCAGATCACGTCGCCAGGGTGGATATCGTGATGCAGGTGGGCGTCGATGGCGGACTTGATCGGCGTCGTGTGGTCCCACGGGATGGCCTTGGGCGAGCCGGTCGTGCCCGATGAAAACAGGATCGTGCTGAAATCGGCCGGGTCGCGGGATACCAGCTGGAAGTCCGTCCGGTCGGAAAGGAAGTCCTGCCACACCATGTCCCCGTCACGCAGCCCGCAGTCGACAGCCTGGCCGCTCGGCACGACTATCGCCGGTGTCGCGCCGGCGTCGCGCACTCTTTCGTAGAGGGGTAGCTTCTTGCCGCCGCGAAGAGCGAAATCCTGCGTGAAGATGCACCGGGCCTCGCCGATCTTCAGACGAACGGCGATTTCCGCCGGCGCAAAGCTGTCGGCCACGGTGACCACCGGGCACCCGGCTGCCACGGCGCCAAGGTAGATCGCCACAGATTCCACCGTCATGGGCATGTCGATCGCAACGCGGTCGCCCGCCTTGATACCGATGTTTGCCAAGCCGTTGGCGACGCGGGCTGCCAGGGACCGCAACTCGGCGACCGACATGGTTCGGGCGGGCTCGCCTTCCGCCTGGTGGATAACCGCGGGCGAATCGTCGGGCGCCTGAAAACAACTGCCCACGACGTTCAGCTCCGCCCCCACCAGCCAATGCGGATGCTCGGGGCCGTCGGTCAGGTCGAGAGCGGTCACGAAGGGCTTGCTGAACTGCACGTCCAGGCGCTCGAGCATGGTCGCCCAGAACTCCTGCGGTTGCGAGACGGACCATGCGTGGAGGTCGCGATAGCTGTCCGTGCCCGCCTTTCGCATCAGCCAGGCGATGTTGCTGGAATCGTGATCTTCGGGAAACCACGCCGGCGCCGGGCCGTCGGCGGGGTCCCAGTCCGCGAAGACCGCCCGGTGCAGATGCTCGTGAACCTCCATCGGATGCTCGGGCCTGAGCAGGTTCCGCGTCATCCACTGCCACACCTCGCCCGGCGTCATCCGCTGATCCAGCTCACCAATCGCAGCGACGAAGGCCTCCGCTTGGTCTTGGGACAGCCCACAGCCAATCAACTCGGCAGCATTCAACTCAAGAACGGACATGATTCGACCCCACGCCAGTTTGCTTCTTCTTCCTCTCCTTCTCAGATACGTGCACGGCGCCCGGCGATTGCGCCGACAAATGCCCATGTGACGCGATCTCTGTGGTGGAAGCCAAGGCGCGGGTGGATCGCGCTAGAGGATCTCGAGCTCGCGCAGCTTGGACTCCGGAACGACGCCATTCTCCCAGCCTCGCAGTTCGTAGTACTCCGCCAGCATCTGGTCGAGTTCGCACACGTGCCCCTTGGAGCCGCCCAGCGTCGAGGGCTCCGTCAGGAATCGCTCTGGCAGCGTGTCCGACCCTTCGCGGAATCCCGCCAGGTTGTTGTAGTAACGCTCGAGGTTGTAGACCCGTTCCCCCGTCTTCATCACCTCGTCGGCCGTAAACGGAATCCCCATGGCCACAGCGTATTGCGTGGCGTATAGCTCCGCGTCTTCGGCGAAGGCGCTGAACTTGCAGAGATCCAGACTGTCGGAGAAGGCGTGGAGATCCTGGAAGGTCTTCAGCAGCTCTCCCTTGCCCTTCCACGCCAGGGGATCCACCTCCATCGGAAGCAGCCCCATCTCGGCGCCGGGCGTGTAGCCGCGCAGGTGGCACGCCCCCCGATTGCTGGTCGCGTAGCCGATGCCCATCCCCTTCAGGCCGCGCGGGTCGTAGGCGGGAATTGCCTGCCCCTTCACCTCCATTGCGATTTCCGGGTGACCGAAGTGTGCCGCCACGCGCGCGGGGCCCTCGGCGAGCAGGTCGCCGATCCCCTTGCGCAGAGCGATCTGCTCGGTCAGCTCCACCATCGCTGCGGCATCTCCCCATGCGAGCCCATCCCCGTCCGCATAGCCTTTCTCCGTCGCCTCCATGTAGACCGAGAACGCGTTTCCGAGCTCGATGGAGTCGAGCCCGAAGTCGTTGCACTGGTCGATCATCTTGGCGATCGAGCCGATGTCGCTGTTGTCGCAGTTGGCGCCAACCGACCAGGCGGACTCATACTCGATACTCTCCATCTTGAGGCCCGCGTAGGGGCCCTCCACAATCTCCACCTCCTTCTTGCAGGCCGTCGGGCAGGCGTGGCAGGTGGGGTTTCCCGTGAGGATGTTCTCCACCACGTACTCGCCGCTGATGGCCTCCGCGCCCTCGCCGAAGGAGGTGAGCTGGCTGTTGCGGGTGGGCAGAGCGCCCATGGTGTTGGTCACGGCCATCACCACGTTGGTGCCATAGACCGAGAGCCCGCCCTTTCTTGGGGCTGGTGATGTTGCTCTCGTCCCGGATCCCATCGAGGGCTTCTCGCCGAACCCGCTTCCAGGCATCCGCGTCGGCAACCTGGCTCGTCTTTCGGGCGCCCCGGATCACGATGGCCTTGAGCTGCTTGCTGCCTCCCACGGCCCCGACTCCGCCGCGGCCGAAGGCGCGGTCGTCTTCATTGATCCACGCCGCGAAGCGAATCTGGTTCTCGCCCGCCTGCCCGATCGTGGACACGGACAAATCCTTTTCGCCGTAGCGTTCCTTCAAGATGCGGATCGTCTCGTGAACGTCCTTGCCCCAGAGGTCCGAGGCGTCCCGAAGCTCGACCCGGCCGTCTTCCACGAAGGCGTACACGGGTCGCTCAGCGCGCCCCGAAAAAATCAGGCCATCGATCCCCGCCCAGCGCAGTCGCGCCGCCGTCCAGCCGCCCTGGTGACTGTCGGTAACCGTCCCCGTCAGCGGCGACTTGGTGACGGCCGCCCAGCGACCGCTCATGTTGGCCTCCGAGCCCGAGAGGGGGCCGTTTAGGAAGCAGAGGAGGTTCTCCGGGGAGAGGGGGTCGACGTCGGGTCCGTTTTCGAGGACGTAGCGCACCCCGAGTCCGCGGCCGCCGATGTACTTGCGCAGCCAGTCCTCCGGGGCCGGGCGCATCTCCACGCTGCTTGCTGTCAGGTCGATGTGTACCATGCGGCTTCCGAACTCACTGAGTTTCATGGGGGATCCCTCCTCTGATGAATCGGACTGGGCCTTGGATGGCCCGACTCCGATCGACGGTACTCACATTCTCCATTGCTAAACCCAGGGGAGGCGGATTGGAACTGCAGGCGCTGCGCTCGCAAGATGCCGCGTACCCCTCTCTTTGGTCTCAATTCATGTACCATACAAAGCGCGTCTTGCCCTCGACACTCTACACCTCCCAAAACCGCTCAATAGCGGGCCCAATCTTCGACTTGAAACAGCTATTCGAGGAAGGTCCTGCAAGAGTGATCAGGTGGTAGGAAGAGGTCAACCGTCCAGCTCCCTGAGTCGGCGGCGCATGATTTTGCCCGTGCTGGTCTTGGGCAGGTCGTCGACGAACTGGAGCTGGCGGGGAACCTTGTAGGCGGCGAGGTGTAGGCGGCAGAATTCGAGAATCGAGTCCGCATCCCCGGTCGCGCCCTGCTTGAGGACCACGTAGGCCTTCGCGATCTCACCCTTGACCTCGTCCGGCTGGCTTCCCACCGCGACCATGGCCACCGAGGGGTGGGCCGCAACGACGCGCTCGAGTTCCGCCGGGTACACGTTGTAACCGGCCGTCAGGATCATGTCCTTCTTCCGATCCACGATGTACACGCAGCCATCCTGGTCCATCTTCGCCAGGTCCCCGGTATGCAGCCAGCCGTCCTCTTCGATGGCCTCCTTCGTGGCGACTTCGTTCCCGTAGTAGCCCTGCATCACGATCGGCCCGCGGATCATCAGCTCGCCGACCTCCCCGCAAGGAAGCGTGCGCGAGGCGTCGTCCACGTCGGCGACGCGCGCGTCCACGTAGGGGATGGTGGTCCCGATCGATCCGTGCTTGTTGGGGCCGTAAAGAGGATGGGTGGTACCGAGCCCTGCCAGCTCGGTCATGCCCCAGAGCTCGATCAATGGGCAGCCGAAGCGCGCTTCGACCTCCTCGATCTTCGCCACCGGCATACTCTGCCCGCCCACCGTGCAGCGGGTCAGCGAGGAGAGGTCCGTTTCATCGAGCTTCGGGTCATCGAGCAGATACATGTACATCGTCGGGACGCCGTCCAGCATCGTGGCGCGGTACTTCTCGATGCTGGCGAGAATCTCGTCCGCCTTGAAGACCGCGTGACAGACAGAGTCATGCCGTATTGCACCGCGCCGTTCATGACCACGTTTCCGTACACGTGGGGAAGAGGCAGGGCCGAAACCGTGGTATCGCGAGAGCTTCTCAGGTGCATCTGCGCGGTCATCGCGGCGTTGAGCATCACGCTGCGATGGCTCAACATGGCACCCTTCGGGTGCCCCGTGGTGCCCGAGGTGTAGGCGATCGTCGAGAGCGCCTCAGCCGGCACCTCCACGGGGTCGCGATCCGGCGACTGCCCCTCGAGCAGCTCGTCCAGGCAGCGCGCTTCGGCAGGTGCGGTGCTCCCGAACAGGATGATCTCGTCGACGCCCGACGGCCCCTTCAGACCCAGGATGCTCTGGCCCGTCTCCGCGGAAGCCAGGATCACTCGAGCGCCGCAGTCCCGGACCACGTATTCGGTCTCTTCGGGGGTCAGCATCATATTGATCGGATTGATTACGGCCCCCAGCCGCAGCACCGCGTAGTAGCTGACGATCCACTCCCAGCAGTTCGGCGAGTAGAGCGTGACCCGGTCGCCCTCCCGAACCCCCAGCTGGTGAAGTCCGTTCGCCAGGCGCCCCACTCGCTGGTCCAGGTCCGCGAAGGAGAATTCCTGGCCGCCGATCACGAGGGCAGTCGCCCCGCCATACCTCGCCGCTGCCTGGGGCGGGATCTGACCGATCGATGTCAGCACGCTCTCTCCTCCATGTGTCGAAGCCTCGCGTTGGAGCCCACCTGGCCGCTCCAGGAAAACACGACCAGGAGAAGAAAGGCATTATGAGCGGGTTCTATCACAAGTCCGATAGAAGTCCGATTGTGGCGAATATCCCCGTCCGCTCAACAAGCCTCTATTCGACCTGACGCGCCTCGACGAAGAATGGCACGAGCCGTTGTTCGGCTACGTTACGTAGGCCCCCCTCGACCTCTTCGAGGAGCGTCTCGAGCCGAGCGCGATCAGAGCTTCCCCGTTGGTGGCGAGGCATGTAAACGAGGGAGCGAGGGCGAGCGAAGCACAGAACATCGAGCCGACGCGAACGGAGACACCGGTTGCGATCACCCGCCCGGGAGTGCGGCAGAAAGCGCTTTTCCAACGCCAGCCAGCACCGGCACACCGGCCACGCCCCCGCGCCGACTCGCCTGGGCCGCACTACTCCAGAGGGTATTTGAAGTCGACGCACTTCGCTGTCCGGGCTGCGGAGCCCGCATGCGCCTGCTCGCGAAGGTGCGGAAGAAGGACCGGAAGGTCGTGGCGCATGATATGCGGCGTGTCTTCTACGCGGCCGATGCGCTCTCGGCGAAGCGGGCTCTGGAGCGCTTCGGTTGCAAGTGAAAGGCGATGTATCCACCGCACCCGGCGCCCCCCCGTCGGGGGGCGCTTTAGCGCCCTGGAACGCGCCAATACCAGGTATTTTGCTGAAAATAGATTTCGAGAGAGCTGGTGTTGGGTCAAAACCTGGGGGCTCCATCTAGTTATTCCTCATTGACGTTTTTATCATTGACATCGCCTCAGCTGTAATGTCATACTGGAACATGTCAGTTGACATGCTGTGGCATTCGGGCAACAGCATGGCGGCGATGCTCGGAGAGGCCTGCCGCACACACAGAGATGGAGGTGCCGAAATGAGGCATGATCACGGGATTCGCATCGGCGGAGCGCTGTTAGTCACCGTTTTGATGGCTGCTTCCAGCCTGCTGATGGCGGCGTCGGCCCTGGCGCAGACGAAATTGGCCCTGGTCTGGGGCCAGGTGGATAATGCGTGCTGCAACGCTGGCGGGACATACCCCGGCTTTTATCCGGTCTACGGCAGCGCGATCGTGGGAAGCACGCCCTCCACGCCGAGCGTCATGATTCGGAGCGGCTTCTTCAGCAGGGTCAGTACCTATACTTGGACGGGACCGCTGACGCCCTACAGCGTCAACTATATTGACGCACACAACGCCGCGGTGACCTTCAAGAAATCGCACAGCTTGGCGCCGACCGCGACCACGACGGTCAGAGCTGCTGACAAGACATCGACCGCAGTGGGCGGCGACTTCTACTTTCCGCGCTACGGAACCATGATGCAGAAGCCGGGGACCCATCGCTTCGGCGGCACGATGGGGATCGTGAGCAACCTCTACGCCTATGGTAAGTACGCAGCGAGCGTTGGCTACTACAGCTTTTACGGCTCGGCGAACCCAACCTCCATGCTCCACGGTCCGGTTTCGGTAGGGCAATACGGCTTCGCTCTGACTGGGATGTTCACCCACAGCACGCTCGAATACAAAGGCCAACCCTTGGCTTTCGACGGCCCAGCCATTGTGACGAATATGCCGAGCACGACGGGGACGCAATACCTCTACCAGCCTTTCGGCTACTACGTCACACAGTACACGTGGGCGGGCTACGACAACCGCACGCCCGACGGACTCAATGGGACCCTGTCGTTGGTTAGGCCTTACGTCCAGCAGTACTTCTGGGTGGTTGATGCGCCCCCTTTTCCGTACGTCGCCTTGAGTGAGACTCAGGGATTCATGACCAGGATTACCCTCACCTTCCTGCCGGAGCCGGGGAGCCCGCTGATGCTGGGCTGCGGCATCCTGACGCTCGCCGGGCTGTTCCGGCTGCGCATGCGGTGAACGCGCTTCTGACTCTGGCGCAACTCCAAGGGGGGCGACGG
>PVMK01127685.1_pt1 | contig 16971 bp, 14 predicted proteins | sample 1853481 | NCBI WGS metagenome assembly PVMK01 (sample SAMN08533507, study PRJNA380276) | Marine sediment metagenome, whole genome shotgun sequencing project.
GGGCATTTTCCAGCATAGCCCGCTTCACGGCGGCAAAGCTGGGGTCGAATTCCGTCGGGCCCTTGACGCTGAGCCCGCCGGCGCCGATCAGCGTCTTGTTGGCGTGGAACCGGCCAAGGTAACCGATGGTGTCCGGTCCATGAACGCCGCCCTGCGTGGCGTCGTATTCGCCCGGGCAAACGATAACGCGGATCTTCGGGGTGCGGGCCAACACGGTCGCGACCCCATAGCTGTTGGTGATCACCGTAAGATTTATGGATCTGGCGGCCAGCTGTCTGGAAAAATGGATCGTGGTCGATCCAGCGTCGATCATGAGGACATCGCCGGGTTCGATCAGCGAGGCGGCAATCCGGCCGATCTGCCGGCGTTCCTCGACCAGGATTCTGTCGCGTTCAGCCAAACTCGGCTCGAACGCCAAGGGCGCCACCGCCGCCCCTCCATAGGTGCGGTTGATCAGCCCGTCGCTATCCAGGTCCTTGAGATCGCGGCGCACCGTCTCCGCATGCACACCGAGCTTTTCGGCGATCTCGGAGGCACGAATCGCCGGCCGGATGTGCAGTTCGGCGACGATCTGCTCCCGGCGTTCCTGCTTGCTCAAACGTTTTGGTGGTCGCGACATGACGCAAAACCATACTGGCACGTGAATTCACAAGGTATCAGACTTCCATTAGAGTGCCCACAGTTGCGCTCGAGCCTTCCGGGGATCGGACGCTCTGGCACTCTGTTGTGCCAATCGCAGGGTTGAGGAAATTGCTATGGCCGGCTTGCCCCAGATCGTCGATCTCGAGCGATATCCCATCGCCGATCTCAGGCGTCCGGAAGCGCAATCGCTGATCGGGGCCTGCCGTGTCCAAATGTCCGAGAACGGCCTTTGCTTGCTGCCGAACTTTGTGCGCAGCGAGGCCCTGGCGAAGATGGTCGAGGAGGCCAAACGCTTGCTGCCGGACGCCCACCAAACCGAGCACTGGCGGGCGAGTGAGCATGGATCGGGCGGCACTGGCGGCGGCACTATTCCGCGCGCAACCCGGGCCAGCATCGGTGCGATCGCCTATGACAGGATCGCCGCGCTCTCGCCCTTGCGCGCGCTCTACGAATGGGACGGACTGACCGATTTCGTTGCCGCCGTGCTCGACCGATCGCCGTTCTACCGCTGCGCCGACCCGGTGGTGTCGTGCATGCTCACGGTGTGCCGCGAGGCCGATGAGCTCGGCTGGCACTACGACCCGAACGACGGCGTGGTGTCGTTGATGCTGCAGCAGGCCGACGCGGGCGGTGCGTTCGAGTTCGCGCCCGGCATCCGCTACGAAGCGCCCGATGCAAGCAACGCGGAGCTGTCGGTCCTCGACGGCCGGCATGCGGGAGTCATTCGTTTCGAACTCAAAGCCGGCACGCTTTCCATGTTCAATGGCCACGGCTCCCTGCACCGGGTGGCGCCGGTGGCCGGAACGCGCGAACGCATCATCGCCCTCTTCAACTACATGGCCGAGCCCGGCTATGTCTTCAGCGAAGAGATCCAACGCAAATTCTTCGGCCGGGTGGCGTGATATGGCCCTTGAGCAGGGTCATTTCTGGTTAGTCTGGGATCGAGCATAGAAAGAGAGAAAAGCATGGCGGTCATAAATCGGATCGGTGACTTTCACGCGGACATGACGGCCTGGCGGCGGGACATACACAAACACCCCGAAACCGCCTTCGAAGAGCAGCGCACCTCGGACTTCGTCGCAGAAAAGCTCGCCGAATTCGGCGTCGAGGTGCATCGCGGATTGGCCGGCACCGGCGTGGTCGGGCTGCTGGCCGGAAAGCGCGACAACGGTCGTTTCATCGGGCTCCGCGCGGACATGGACGCCCTGCATATCCAAGAATTGAATGAGTTCGGTCACAGCTCGGTGCATGACGGCAAGATGCATGCCTGCGGCCATGACGGTCACACATGCATGTTGCTTGGCACCGCGCGGTATCTGGCTGAGACGCGAAACTTCGACGGCAGGCTAGCTTTCATTTTCCAGCCGGCCGAGGAGAACGAAGGCGGCGCCGATGTCATGATCCGCGAAGGCCTGTTCGATCAGTTCCCGGTCGAAGAGGTCTATGGCCTGCACAACTGGCCCGGCCTACCCGTCGGCGAGATCGCCATGCGGCCCGGTCCCGCGATGGCGGCTTTCGATATCTTTGAGATGACCGTGACGGGGCGCGGGGGCCATGCAGCCATGCCCCACCAAGGCATCGACCCCATCGTGGTCGCCTCGCAGATCGTGACCGCCCTGCAGACCATACCGAGCCGCAGGATCAACCCGGTCGACGCCGTCACCGTCTCGGTCACCCAATTCCATGCGGGCGACACCTGGAACGTAATCCCCGAAGAGGCGATCATTCGCGGCACGACCCGCTGCTTTCGCAAGGAGCTCCAGGATCAGATCGAAGCCGACATCGCGCGGATCGCCGAGGGGATTTGTGCCTCCCAGGGAGCCAAGATGACGCTCAGCTACGAGCGTCGCTATCCAGCTCTGGTGAATTCCGAGCGGGAAAGCGAAGTCGCGGCCGAGGCCGCCGCGAAGATCGTCGGGGGCGAGAAGGTAACCCGGAATGCCAACCCGATCATGGGCTCGGAGGACTTTGCCTTCATGCTGAACGCCAAGCCCGGCTGTTACGTTTTGCTCGGCAATGCCGGCGAGGACGACAAAGGCGGCGTTCCCGTGCACAACCCGCGGTATGACTTCAACGATGAAGCCCTGGTGGTCGGCGCGAGCTATTGGGCCAGGCTGGCGGAAACGGCGCTTTCCGAGGCCTGACGCTGCGGCCGGGATTCTTACCGAGGGCGCCGCAGCAAGGCTTCCCTAAAGCCTGCTTAGCTGTATAGTCGACAGGAACTTGAGATGTCTCCCGTTGTCTCTCGGGAATACGATCTCGACAATAAAACGGACCAAAGGCGCGCCGAAACGTACAGCGCCCGGCGTCATAAACAGGGAGGACGCAATGAGACGATTTAGCCTGACCCGTCGACAGTTTTTGTCCACCACGGCTTTCGCCGGCGCGCTGGGCGCTTTGGGGTCCACGGTGCCGTTGCGCGGGGCCTTCGGCGCCGCGGCGCTCAACGTGCGCTTCGACGGCGAGCTCGATTCTATTGACCCCGGATACAACGTGGGCGGCTCGCCGGACAACGATGTGCTCTGGTGCATCAACCCGGCCCTGGTCCATTTCGCCTATACGGACGGCAAGCTGACCTGGCGCCAGACGGCCTATGTCGACAATGTCGGGCAAACCGACCCGACCCACATCGACTTCACCCTGAAGCCCGGCTTCCAGTGGACCAACGGCTTCGGGGAGCTCACCGCGGAGGACGTCGCCTATTCCTACGACCGCATGAAGACCAGCGAGTGGAAGGGCTTCTTCGAGGCCTTCGAGAAAGTCGACGTGAAGGACAAGTATAGCGGCACGATCGTCTTGAATCAGCCTTTCGCGCCCTTCATGACGGCAACCCTGGCGTCCGGGACGGGCATCATCCTGTCGCAGAAGGCGACGGAGTCCGTTGGCGGCAAGTTCACCACCGACATGCCGGCGACCTGCGGTCCCTACCTCTACGACTGGAAGCAGGCACAATACGTGCGCTTCAAGCGCAATCCGGAATGGACCGGCGCCCAGCCCTATTTCGACGACATCAACGCCCTCTTCGTCACCGAGGACGAAGCCGCGGCGCTGGCCTACGAAGCCGGCGAGTTGGAGTGCACGAAGATTACCTCCAACGCTTACGCCCGCTATCTGAAAGAGCTGCCGCCCGACAGCAAGATCACGGTCGCGGGCGCGCTCCAGTATATGTGGATGGGCATGAACACCGAGCATCCCAAGCTCCAGGACATCCGGGTGCGCCAGGCGATCCAGCATGCAATCGACGTCGAGTCCATCATCCAAGGGGCGTACTCCGGCACGGCGGAACATTCCTACGGCATCGTCTGCCCCGGCCTTCCGGGTAAGCGCAACGAGTCCACATTCTCTTACGATCCCGAGAAGGCGAGTGAGTTGCTCTCCGCGGCGGGCGTGTCCGGCCTAGAGCTGGAGCTGAAGACCCTGAATCAGCAGGAGCGCGTTCTTGCCGCCCAGATCATCCAGGCGAACCTGGCCGACGTCGGAATCACGGTCACGGTGCTGCCGCTGGACGATGGACCCTTCTGGGATATGGGCCAGGAGTCGAAAGGCGACACCTGGAAGGACTTGCAGATCTGGATCATGCGCTATGGCGCCGGCGCCGATCCCTACGAGCCCTTCCAATGGTTCAAGCGCGACCAGGTCGGCATCTGGAACTGGGAGCGCTGGTCGGACGACGAGTTCGAGGATCTCTACCTGAAAGGAATCGCGGAAACCGACGTCGACAAGCGCAGCGATATCTATATCCGCATGCAGGAGATCATGGAGGACACCGGCGCTTACGTCTGGCTCACGCACGAGCCCGAGGTCTTCGTCCATCGGGATACGCTGCATGCCGACTTCGCGCCGTCGGGGGAGCAGCAGCTGCTCTACTTCAAGAACGTCTGAGGACCTTTCTGGCCGGGGCCGCAAGGCCCCGGCCGTCCCTTCTCCATAACCCGGCGGCACCTCCTCGCGACGGCCATGTGGATCTACGCCATAAAGCGCATCGGGCTCTCGGTCGTCATCGTCCTCCTGGCGACCCTGGCGTTGTTCGCGCTGCTGCACATGAGCCCGGGCGAGCCCGTCAGTATCGCGTTGGGTCCGCGGGCGACGCCGGAAATTCAGGCGCGCTATATCGAGAAGATGCACCTGGACGAGCCGGTCGCTGTGCAATTTTTCATCTTTGTCGGCAACGTCCTTCAGGGCGACCTGGGCGCGGATGTCTTTTCCGATCGACCCGTTGCGCTCACCATCTCCGAGCAGCTGCCCTTCACCCTGGTGCTGGTTGTCACGGCGCTCGGTTGGGCTGCGCTGATCGGCATTCCGCTGGGCTGTTTCTCCGCCGTCCGGCCCAACAGCCTGCTGGACCGGATCACCGGGGTGTTCTCGGTCGGCACCATCGCCGTGCCCTCGTTCCTGGTCTCCATTTGGGCGATCCTGGTGTTCGCCGTCATGCTCAGGTGGATGCCGGTGATCGGCGCCGGCGAGTCCGGCGACATCCTCGACCAGATCTGGCACCTGATCCTGCCGGCTTTCGCCGTCGGGCTCGGCTGGGTCGGCTACTTTGCCCGCATGGTGCGCGCCTCCATGCTGGAAGTGATGGGCGAGAACTACATCCGCGCGGCGCGCGCCTTCGGCCTGCGCCGGCGCACCATCGTCTACCGCTACGCCCTCAAGATCGCCATCCTGCCGACCATCACGCTGATTGGCATCGGCTTCGGAACATTGCTGTCCGGCGCCGTGTTCGCCGAGATCATCTTCTCCCGCCCCGGCATCGGAAAGCTGATCTACGACATGGTGCTGTCCCGTAACTTCCCGGTCGTGCAGGGCGCGGTGATGGTGACCGTCGCGCTCTATGTCGTGACCACACTCTTGTCCGACCTCGTGGTCGCATGGATCGATCCCCGTGTCCGCGCAAGCCTCTGATAACGCCGCGGCCGAGGAACCGCGCCTCGGCGAGCGTGGCGAAAAGCTCCATCTGTTTCTGCGCAATTCCCAGGGCATGTTCGGATTGATTCTGGTCTTGCTGTTCTTCGCCAGCGCCATCTTCGCGCCGCTGCTGGCGCCTTACGATCCCAATCAGCTGGACATACCGGCGCGCATGTCCGGGCCGACCGTCGATCATTGGGCCGGGACCGACCAGCTCGGCCGCGACACTTTCTCGCGCGTGCTATACGGCGGACGGGTCGCCTTGAAGATCGCCGCCATCGGCGTCTCCGTGTCGCTGTTCATGGGCCTGTTGCTCGGCATGCTGGCGGGCTACGGGCCGCGTTGGCTGGACAACTTGCTGCTGCTGTTTTTCGACACCATCCGGGCCTTCCCAACCATCGTCATGGCGCTCGCCGTGGTGGCGCTCATCGGCCCCAGTCTGGAGCTGGTCCTGATCATCGTCATTGTCACCTCCATCCCCGGTTATGCCCGGCTCGCGCGAACCAGCACGCTCGCCCTCAAGAACACCGAATTCATCGTCGCCGAACGGTCCCTCGGCGCCAGCATGGCCAGGATTCTGTGGCGCCACGTCATGCCGAACGTGATCGGGCCGCTTCTGATCCTGGCGGCCATGGATGTGCCCGTGGTGGTGACCGTGGAGGCCGGGCTCTCTTTCCTCGGTCTCGGCGTCCTGCCGCCGACGGCGAGCTGGGGCACGATCCTGAACGAGGGCTACCTGATCATCCGCGACACGCCCTGGCCGGTCATCGCGGGCGGCATTCCGCTGGTGCTGACCACGCTCGGCTTCACATTCCTTGGCGAGGCGCTGCGCGACGTCTTCGATCCGCGGCTGCGCAAGGGGCGCTGACGTCATGGCCAACCTGCTGGAGATTCGCGATCTCAGCGTCGATTTCAAAACGCCGGGCGGACGGGTCCATGCGCTGCGCAACATCAAGATCGGCGTGCCCGAGAAAAAGATGCTCGGCATCGTCGGGGAAAGCGGATCGGGCAAGAGCACGGTGATCTGGGCCGTTATGCGCCTCTTGGCAGGCAATGCGGTCGTCGAGAGTGGCGAGATCCTGTTCAACGGCGAGGACGTGCTCGGCTACACCGAGAACGACCTGCGTCGCTTTCGCGGAGAGCAGGTCTCGGTGGTGTTCCAAGACCCCATGACCTCGCAGATTCCGGTCCTCTCCTACAGCCGTCAGATGACCGATATCCAATACCGTCGTGGCGACCGCAGCGCCGCCGAGAAGCGGCGCATCGCCGTCGACATCATGCGCCGGGTCGGTATTCCCGATCCCGAGGAGCGGGTGCGACAGTTCCCGCACCAGTTCAGCGGCGGTATGCGCCAGCGCGCCAGTATCGCCATGGCGCTGATGATGGAACCGCCGCTGCTGATCGCCGACGAGCCGACGACCGCCCTCGACGTCACCATGGAAGCGCAAATCATCCATCTCTTGCGTGAGCTGAAGGACGAGTTCGAGGCAACCGTGGTGGTGGTCTCCCACAATCTCGGCCTGATCGCCGAGCTGTGCGACGAGGTCGTGGTGATGTACGCCGGCGAAGTGGTGGAACAGGGCGACGTGCGCCAGATCTTCTACCGGCCGAAGCACCCCTACACCCAGGCGCTTCTGGAGTGCGATCCGGCACGCGTGCTGGAGCAAACCCGTTTCCTGCCGACCATCCCCGGCGATGTCCCCGACCTGCACACACCGCCCGCAGGTTGCGTGTTCGCGGCGCGCTGCCCCGAGTCCTTCGACGCCTGCCGGAGCGAGCGGCCGCAAGATCATGAGGCCGAGCCCGGACAGATCGTGCGCTGCCATCTGTATGACCCGCGCTTCGCGGAACGGGGCGGGGTGGAGATAGTCTCGAAGCCAGCATCTGGGCCGGCGGGACCGAACGGCGAGGCCGACGCCGTCCACCACGACGGCGAGCTGCTGGAGGTCGACGATCTCAGGGTGCGCTTCCGCACCATGGGCGCGCTCAAGGCCATGCTCAACCGCGTGCCGGATCCCCATGTCGACGCGGTGCTCGGCGCCTCGCTCACATTGCGGCCCGGCGAAACGCTCGGCCTGGTCGGCGAAAGCGGTTCCGGCAAGACCACCCTCGGACGGTCGATCCTCGGGCTGCTGCCGGCCTATTCGGGTTCGGTGCGCTTCGAGGGTCGGGAGCTGACGACACTCTCGGAATCCGCCTTCAAGCCCCTGCGCCGCGACATGGCCATGATGTTCCAGGATCCGATCGGGTCCCTGAGCCCGCGCCAGTCGATACGCTCGCTGCTGACCGAACCTTTCCAAATTCACGGCCTCAAGGATCGGAATATGCGGCAGGAGGCGGATCGACTGTGCGAGATGGTCAGCCTGCCGAACAGCTTCCTGTCGCGCTATCCCCACGAGCTGTCCGGCGGGCAGGCGCGCCGGGTCGGGGTGGCGCGGGCGCTGTCCCTGGAGCCGCGCCTGATCATCGCCGACGAGCCGACCGCCGGCCTCGACGTCTCGGTCCAGGGCGAGATCCTCAATCTCATGGCCGACCTGCAGCGCCAGCACGGTCTCGGCTACCTGATCATCACCCACAACCTGCCGGTGGTCCGCCACATCAGCGACCGCTTGGCGATCATGTACTTGGGCCGGCTGATCGAGCAGGGCGACTGCGACAGCATCTTCGATCGGCCCGCCCATCCCTATACGGAAGCCCTGGTCAAAGGCGTGCCCCTTCCCGATCCCGACAAGCGCCGCTCTCTGGTGTCGATCGAGGGCGAGGTGCCGAGCCTGGCCAATCGCCCGTCGGGCTGCGAGTTCCACACCCGCTGCAAATACGTCCAACAGCGTTGCCGCAGCGAGGCGCCCGGCGAGACCGAGTTGGCCCGGGCCATAGGGTGCGCTGTCACTATCCCCTCAACCAATAACCCAAACCGGGAGGCGTTCTATGGTCAGCGGCATCGGCGTGATGTCACCCAAAGCGCGTGTGGTCGATGAGTTTCCTTGCAAGGTTCGCGAGGTCGAGCACGCCTGGATTCCCCTCTCGGACGGCACCCGTCTGGCCGCGCGCACCTGGCTGCCCGAAGATGCCGGCGAAACCCCCGTCCCGGCCATCCTGGAATACATCCCCTATTGCAAGCGCGACGGCACCGCGGCGCGCGACGAGGCCATGCATCCCTACTTCGCCGGTCATGGCTACGCCGCCGTCCGGGTCGACCTGCGCGGCAGCGGCGAATCGGAGGGCGTGCTGCTGGACGAGTATCTGAAGCAGGAACAAGACGACGCGCTCGAGGTGATCGCCTGGATCGCCGGTCAGCCCTGGTGCACCGGCGATGTCGGCATGATGGGCAAGTCCTGGGGCGGCTTCAACGCGCTGCAGGTCGCGGCGCGCCGGCCGCCGGCGCTCAAGTGCATCATCACGGTCTACTCCACCGACGACCGCTATGCCGACGACATCCACACCATGGGCGGCTGTCTCCTGAGCGAGAACCCCAACTGGGCCTTCACCATGTTTCCAGCCCTTATCCGCCCGCCTGACCCGAAGCTGGCCGGCGAGGCCTGGCGCGATATCTGGCAAGCGCGGCTCGATGCCGCCCGGCCATGGATCGTCGACTGGCTGAAGCACCAGCGCCGCGACGAATTCTGGAAACACGGCTCGGTCTGCGAGGACTATTCGGCCATCGAATGTCCCGTCTTCGCCATCGGCGGCTGGGCCGACCCCTACACCAATCCGGTGCCGCGCCTGCTGGCCGGCCTGTCGGTGCCCCGCAAGGCGCTGGTCGGCCCCTGGGGTCACCAGTACCCGCACCAGGCGTCGCCCGGCCGGACGCGGGCTTCCTGCAGGAGGCGCTGCGCTGGTGGGATCACTGGCTGAAGGGCGCCGACAACGGCATCATGGACGAGCCCATGCTTCGCGTCTGGATGCACGGGAGCGACGCCGCCCAAGGCCCGCTACGAGGAGCGGGCGGGCCATTGGGTGGCCGAGCCGTCCTGGCCTCGCCCGACATCGAGACCCGCCGTTTCGCGCTCAACGCCGATGGCCCGTCGACCAGGCTCGGGGACGAGGCCGGTCCGAGCAGGCCGTCGCGCTCAGCTGCCCGAGAGCCTGGGCCGCTGCACCCTGGTCTGGGGCCACAACGGCGACGACGCACCGGAATGCCCCGTCGACCAGCGTCCCGATGACTCTCTATCGCTGTGCTTCGACTCCGAGCCCCTTGCCGAGGACCTGCCCATCCTCGGCGCGCCGCTGGTGCATTTGGACCTCGCGGCCGACCGGCCGAACGCGCTGGTCGTCGTGCGCCTATCGGAGATTCTACCGGACGGCGCCTCGGCGCTGATCAGCTATGGGATGCTCAATCTCACCCACCGCGCCGATCACGAAGCCATCGCCGCCTTGGAACCCGGCCGGCGCTACCGGGTCGAGGTGCGGCTGAACGACAATGCCCATGTTTTCGCCGCCGGCAGCCGTATCCGCGTCGCCCTGTCGACCGCGCTCTGGCCGATCGTCTGGCCGTCGCCCGAACCGGTGACACTGACCGTCTACGCGGGCGCGAGCGGCCTGGACCTGCCGGTCCGCCGGCCGCGGCCGGAGGACGACCGGCTTCCGCCGCTGCCGCCGGCCGAGATGAGCCGGGTGCAGGATCGCACCCTGTTGCGGCGTCCCGACCCGCAGGTGCTTCGCGTGGAGACCGACGTCGCCAGCGGTCTCGTCTCCTTCGTGCACCAGGAAGACGGTGGATTGGTGCGGATCGACCGCGACGGCTGGACCTTCGGCGGCAAGGTCATGCGCCGCTACCAGATCCATCCCGACGATCCAGCCTCGGCGCGGATCGAGTTCAGCAGCTTCGACGAATACGGCCGCGACGGCGAGCTGGCCGTGCGCATCGAAGCCTATCAGCTGATCACCTGCGACGCCGAGAACTTCCACGTGCACGCCAGGTTGGAAGCGACGGAGAACGATGTGCCGGTCTATTCGCGCAGCTGGCTCGAGACCATTCCGCGCGACGGCGTCTGATGCCAAAGGTATGAGTTCCGGGCCGGTCAGTTTCCGTCGCGGGGAATCCGCCGGCTCCAGCTCCGCGAGAAGATTCGCGTTTCCCCCTCGTAGGCGTCCAACTGCGCGGAGAGGAGAAAATCCTCTTTGGTGCAGGTCAAAACCGTATCGGCCTCGGTACGGATCTTCCAACCGCCCCGTTCCATGGTGATGCGGTAGCGGTTCTCGTGCTTGGCCGATAGCGGGTCGTCGCCGACGAGGGTGAAGCGGTCGGTGCCGCCGGCGCCAATTGTGAGGTCGATGTCCTGCAGATGGATCCGGCCGCGGTCCTTCACCGTCTCGACCAGGCTGCGTCCGCTGGCGAAGTCCTGCTCGAGCCCGCGCCCGCGGCGTGCCGGCGACTGAACCTGGTGGGGCCCGGGGGCCGAGGATTCCGGCTCTGCGAAGTCCGCCAAGGCCTCGTCCTCGGCGCGCGGCCTGCGCACCGGCAAGTGCAACCGGCTGCCACCGGCATGGAGCGTCAGGGTGACCGGCTCCGGCGACGGCCAGACCCGCGGCCAATAGCTGGTTGAAACGGCTAGGCGGATGCGATGGCCGGCCGGAAAGGCGTGGGCGATATCGTTGAGCCGCACCCGCACCCGGTGCCGCCGGCCCGGCTCGAGCGCCGTCGCCCTCTCGTGGGCCGCGTCATGGGTCAGGTTCAAGAGGCCGTAGGTAATCTGGGTCGAGGCGCCGTCCGGCGCGACATCGTTGAGCCGCAGGGCCAGGAACGCCGTTGGGCGGTCCACGGCGATCTCCAACTCGGCCTCCGCCGCGCCCAGGATCTCCAGTCGCTCGTCGAGCGGCGCGCTGTCGAAGCTGAGCGACTGGCCGTCCTCGAGGCGCTGGTCGGCCGGCATCTCCGCCTCGTAGCCGTAGGGGCACCACTCCCCGGCGCTGAGCCCAAGCGTTTGCGGCGAGCGGTGGGAGAGCGCTTGTCCCGGTCCCGCCTCGTCGTCGAGCCGGCCGGGGTTCAAGACCCAGGCGCGCGGCGTGATGTCGGATGAAGGCCAGGCCGGTTCCGCGATCCAGCGCCCCGGCCGCTCGTCGTACTGGGGCGCCGGCGGGACGGACTCCTGCATCCAGGCCCGCAGCATGGGCTCCTCCATGATCCCGGTATCCTTGCCCTTGAGCCACTGGTCCCACCAGCGCAGGGCCTCCTGCAGATAACCGATCCTCGGCCCGGGCTTGGCACTGTTCGGCCAGGCGTGGGACCAGGGACCAATCAGGCCCTTGCGGGGACAGGAGAGACCGGCGAGCAGGCGCGGAATGGCGTTGGAATAGCCGTCGGCCCAGCCGCCGACGGCGTAGACCGCGCAAGTAATGGCCGCGAAGTCCTCGCACACCGAGCCATGTTTCCAGAGTTCGTCGCGGCGCTGGTGGGCGAGCCATTCGAGGATCCAGGGCTCGGCGCGCTCCAGCCGCTCCAGCCAGATCTCGCGCCAGCGCTCGCCGACCACCTCCGGGTCCGGCGGCCGCGAGTTGAACCCGAACATGGTGGAGGCCCACTCCAGGTTCTCGGTGATCAGGCAGCCGCCCATGTAGTGGATGTCGTCGGCATAGCGGTCGTCGGTGGAGCAGGCGGTGATGATGGCCTTGAGCGGCGGCGGGCCGAGGGCGGCGACCTGCAGGGCGTTGAACCCGCCCCAGGAGATCCCCGTCATGCCGACGAGACCCGTGCACCAGGATTGCTTGGCGAGCCAATCGATCACCGCGACCGCGTCGTCGAGCTCCTGCTGCAGATACTCGTCCTCCAGGATGCCGTCGGAATCACCGGAGCCGCGGATGTCGACCCGCACGCCGGCATAGCCGTGCCCGGCGAAGTAGCGGTGCATCTCGTCCCCGCGCAGGCGGGTATAATCGCGCCGCCGGTAGGGCAGGTGCTCCAGGATGGCCGGCACCGGGGACTGCTCGGCGTCCTCCGGCAGCCAGATGCGCGCCGCCAGGCGGCAGCCGTCCGGCATCTCGATCCAGACGGTCTCGATCTCGCGAACTTCGCGCGGGAAGGCTTCTGCGATGCGCACCGGAGTTGTTTCCGCGACCCTAGTCCGACGCCGTGTCGATGTTGGCCACCGTCTCTCGCAAGGGGTCGGCGCCCGGATTGCTGGCCGTTCCGGTGATCAGAATGTCGATCGCCCGAACGCCCTCGCCGTAGTAGGCCCGGTTCCAGCCTTCACGGGTCGCGATCACCGCGCCTTCTAGGTTGAGCCCCCCGTAGAGCCCGCCCTTGGTGCGCGAGAAGGCGAGCACGTCCGCCGTCTGGGCCTTGGCCCCGGCGCCGACCGGCCCGGCCGCCACGCTGATGTCGGCGCCGAGCTTGAACTCGTTGGTCAGCATGGCGTCGCGGCCCGCCTTGCTCATGATGACGAGGACGATCTCCTGGACCTCGCCGCCGATCTGCAATCCGAAGGTGACCGAACCCATGGTGTAGAAGGCGGGATAGCTCCATTCCCTTTCGGACCGGCGGGCCAGCATCACGCCGCTGCCCCCGGAGCCGCCGATGATGAAGCCGGCCTTGAGCGAGGTCGGGATGATCAGAAGCCCCTCCGCATCGTCCAGATTGTCGCGGAACCACGCCATGTCGGGGTCGGCGGAGAAACGCTTGGCGGAGGCGTTCGCATTCTCGACCAGCGCTTGCTGCTCGTCCTCGGTGTCCGCGGTGCAGGCGCCGAGCGCGAACGCCAGCATGAACAGGACGAGGATCTTCACCGGGTTAAATCGCTTCATTAACTGGACTCCCTTTGCACCGTTGCGGTTCGGCAAAAAGCTGTGCGGGCCGGGGCAACCTAGCACCTGGAGGCGCTTCGCACAGCCCCGCCAATCCTTACAAATTCGCTGTATGAGTGGCGAGGGCTTAGCCCTGGCGCGCCATGAGGCCGAGCGCATTGCAGACGAGCCGCGCCGCAGTAAGCGCCGCCAGGCCGTGCAATAGGGACACGGCCTGCCAATAGCTGAGCCCGCCAGGCGCGGGACCGATCACCGCCGGCATGATGAAGGGGTCGAGGCCGTCGCAATCGAGCGTGAAGAACACCTCGGCGCCCGGGGGGATGAGGTCGAGTACCGGTTCCAGGCCATGGCCGTGGAGATCGCGCGCCGTCACGAAGTGCACGCCCCAATCGAGCGCGTCCTGATAGTCGTCGGGGCGGGCGCTGCCGATCGCACGGGCGCCCACCTGGACGATGCGTTCCACCCAGGGCATCTCCGAGGCGCGCCGCATGGTGCTGGACAAGCCGAAGCGCTCACCCTGCACCTCGTCGCGCCAGTCGATGTGCGCGTCGATTTGCACCACGGTGAGGGGCCCGCGGCCCTCGTAGGCTTGCAGCACCGGGATCGGAATGGAATCGTCGCCGCCGATCACCACCGGCCGGACATGGCGCTCCAATAGGGTCGCGACGGCGCGGCGTATGCGCTCACGGTTGCCCGGCGAATCCTCCGCATCGTAACTGAGATCGCCGCAGTCCACGACCCGGGCGCCGCTGTCGCCAAGCAACGGCCCGCCGAGGTCGAAGTCCTGATGGTCGCGGGAGGTGGCATAGCCGGCGATGCCGCTTCGAATGGCCGCCGGCGCGCCCGCGCAGTACGGGCCGACCGACGCGTAGGGCGAGGCGCAGGGTGCGCCGAGGATGGCGATCTCGGCCTGCAAGGCGTCGAGGTCCGGGCAGGCGGGAAATCCCAGAAAGGTCTCGACCGCCTCCGTCGCGCCGAACATCCGGCCGATGTCGGCCGAGTCCTCGGTCATGCTTGCCTCCCGCCCTTTCTCCTCACCGGGGCCTAACCTGAAACAGGACGGGCGGGAAGTCTACCGTTCGCGCCTTATGAGATTGAGCGAAAAGCCCCTCACGCCGGCGGCACCGATCTCCGCCCCACCGGCAACAGTACGCTGGCCAAGGCGCTGCAGATCAGCGACAGGGCGATGAACTCTCGCCATCCGACGCTCTCGCCCAGGATCACCGCGCTCGAATAAACACCGACCACCGGGATGGCCAGAGTCCCGATTGCCGCGATGGTGGCCGGGAACAGCCGCACGGTCCGGAAAAACGCCCATTGGCAGAAAATCATGGGAAACAGGAAGATATAGGCCACCGCCAGAAGGGTCTCACTGCTCAGGCCGGCCAGCTCCGGCGGCGCTTCCAGCAGCAAGGCTCCCAGGCTCACCGGTAGCGCTCCGGCGATCAGCTGCCAGCCGACCAGGACCGTGGTCGGAACGCTCCAGTGGAAGCGCTTGAGCAGGACCGTCCCGGTGGCCCACGACACGGCCGCGATGAGCATGAAGAGCGCCCCCAGCGGCGCGGTTTCCAGCGCCATCAGATCCGGGCCGATCAGCACGGCGAGGCCGCTCATGCCGAGCGCCAAGCCGATGAGTTTCGCCTTGGTGATCGCCTCGTCGAGCAGAAAGCCGCCCAGCAGCGACGCCCAGACCGGCATGGTGAAGGCGATGATGGCCGCCCGCCCGGCCGGCATGAGGGATATGCCATAGCCCGACGAGAGGTGCCAGCCGACCACATTGAACAGCGCACACAGCAAAAGCGGCCCCCGTTGGACGACCGGCACCCTGAGGGACAGGCCGGAGAGCCGCGCGATCAGGACGAGACCGAGGCCGCCGAACCAGAGGCAACCGGCGCGAAACCACCAGACCGGCAGTTCCGTGAAGACGATCTTCATGGCCGGCCAGTTGGCGCCCCAGAACAGCGTCAGGCCGGCGAGCAGAAGAAACCCGACCGGTGGCAGCGCGGTGTGAGAGGCGGCCTGCCGGTTCGAAGACCCAGGGGACGGCAAGGCCGAAGTCCGCGGCCGTCAGGTGCCGGCGGCGCTTTTGCGCTCGGCGATGAGCGCGAGCACGGCGCGCTTTTCGTCGGCGCTCAGGATCGGCCACTCGCGAATTTCGTCGATCGAGCGGTAGCAGCCGATGCAGCAACCGGTGGTGTCGTCCACCTGGCACACGGTGATGCAGGGCGAGGGCACGCTGGTGTCGAACTCGCGCCTACGCCTTGTCCGGCCACCGGGCCTGCGGCGGGCTCGGGCGCGGCGCAGGCTTTCCCGGTCTTCAGTCTCGCTCAAGTCTTCGGCCTCGCGAAAATGTGTAGGGCGTCCGACGAAATCTCGCGAAAAGATGGTCCGGCCGGCAGCCGTTTGCAAGGTTGGCGCCGGAAACTATCATCGGGGCGCCGGTGGCGGCCGGTGGCGGCCGGTGGCGGCCGGTGGTGGCCGGTGACGGCCGGTGTAAACTTTATATGCCTTGTGGGGGGAGGGACGATGGTTCGCCGAGTTCGATTGTGGAGCGGCCTGGTCCTCATGGCCTTTGTCGTTACCCACTATTTGAACCATACCCTGGGTTTGGTCGGTCTCGAGGCCCTGGAAGCCGGACGCCAGGCGTTTCTCTGGCTGTGGCGCGGTCGTCCGGGCACGCTCATTCTCTATGGCGCCCTCATCGTCCACATGGCCTTGGCGTTTTGGGGCATCTATCAGCGCCGGAGGCTTTCGATGCCGCCGTGGGAGGCGGTGCAGCTTCTGGTCGGTCTAGCGATTCCGCCCCTTCTGGTGCTGCACATCCTGGGCAACCGCCTCGCCTCCGAATTGTTCGCCACGAATGACAGCTACATTTTCGTACTGCTGATCTATTTTGTGTTCAATCCGGTTGCGCTGGCCAAGCAGATACTCGTGATGCTGCTGGTTTGGCTGCACGCCTGCGTCGGCCTGCACTACTGGCTTCGCCTCAAGCCCGGCTACCGCCGTATCCTGCCCCTGGCCTATGCCCTTGCCGTGTTGGTCCCGACCGTGTCGCTGACCGGGGTCATGGTCGCCGGCCGCGACGTCGCGCGCCTGGCGGCGGACCCGGACTGGCTGGCGGCCGCCACCCAACAGGTGAATTTCCCCAATGAGCAGGGCATCGAGCTGATCTATGCCATCGAGAACGGCTTTTACCTGGCGTTCGCGGCAGCGCTCGTCCTGGTGCTCGCGGCGCGGCCGCTGCGGTCCTGGTGGCAGCGCCGCCACGGCATCGTGAACTTGACCTATCCCGACGGCAAGCGGGTCTCCGTCGTGCTTGGCACCACCATTCTCGAAGCCAGCCGGGGCGCCGGCATTCCCCATGCCTCGGTCTGCGGCGGCCGTGGGCGCTGCTCCACCTGCCGGGTCCGGATCGCCGCCGGCGGTCTGGAAGCGCTGCCGGAGCCCAGCGAAGAGGAGAGCCGGGTGCTCGGGCGTATCGGCGCTTCCCCTAATGTGCGTCTAGCCTGCCAGACCCGGCCGAACGCCGATCTGGAGGTCACGCCCCTCCTGCCGCCCGCGCCGGCCATGCGGGAGGTCGGCCCGAAGCCCGGTTATCTGCAGGGTCAGGAACGGGAGATCGCGATCCTTTTCGCCGATCTTAGTGTCCGGCCGGAAAAGAGTTGAGTGGAATCAGTCACTTGT
>PVMK01124194.1_pt1 | contig 16964 bp, 20 predicted proteins | sample 1853481 | NCBI WGS metagenome assembly PVMK01 (sample SAMN08533507, study PRJNA380276) | Marine sediment metagenome, whole genome shotgun sequencing project.
GTACCCGGGACGAGAATCGAACTCGTACAGACTTACGTCCGAGGGATTTTAAGTCCCTTGCGTCTACCAGTTCCGCCACCCGGGCAAAGTTTAAAAAGTTCGGCTATTATTAATGCATTATTGATTGATGTGTCAACAGGAGGTTACATATGCAGGACACTTTCATCTGCCCTCATTGCGGCAAACAAAGTAAACGGTACCGCAACCCCATTCCGACAGTTGATATTATTATTCAAATCGAAGACCGATTGTTCTCATTGAGAGACGCAATCAGCCTTTCGGTTGGGCCCTTCCCGGTGGTTTTGTCGACTATGGCGAATCGTTTGAAGACGCCGCCACTAGAGAGGCTCAAGAAGAAACTGGCCTGACAGTTAATAATCTTCGTCAATTCCGGGCATATTCAGATCCAGACCGTGACCCGAGACAGCACAATATTTCCATGGTTTTTATCGCTGAGGCCAGCGGTGAACCTATGGCTGGCGATGATGCCAAGAATGCTCAACTCTTTCACCTGGAGAACCTACCCTCCCCGCTCTGCTTTGATCATGCACAGATATTGCGAGATTACGTCGCTGGGAAAGAAATGAAAGTCTGGAACCTTCTCCAACAAACCATGTTTATGACAAAGGGCGAAATAGAGCCGCAATCCTTCTATATGCCCATCACTCAAATCGTATGACATCCCACGCCAATAGGCTTCTAGCTGCTCTGCAGTAAACCCTGTTTTATCAGAGAGTTGGGCCGACATTTCTGGCAAGTTTGCAAACGCGTGGTTACGTGACTCATGAAGTTGTTTCGCCAATATTCTGATCTCTTCAGGTGATTTTGTCACGGCCTCTCGCCGCAAGATCCAAAGTGCAAAGACAAATGGCATGCCGGTAAAATGATACCAGAGCGCACCGAGATCTGTTATCTGAAAACCCGGTGGGCAGTCTTTTGCTGCAGACAAAGCCCGGTCACCAATCAGAAGAGCACTCTGCCCGTTACTGAGAAGTTCTTCAACTTCACCATTGGGGACTTTAAAGGAAACATCATCGATACCGCAAAATTCCTTTAAAAGGATTTTCAACAGATTGATCGAGGTTGCTGATTCACCAGTTATGGCGATCTCAGAGCCCATGAGTGTATGTAACGGACCAGGTGTAAAGAGCAGGACACTGTGTACTGGCCCGATACTGCTGATAGAATGACCTGGTAGCAAGAAGTAATCATCTGAGTGCAAGGCGTATTCATACGAAGAAGAGGGACACGCATCAATGATTCCCTCTGCCAGCATGGCATTCAACTCGGAAGGGACTCCGGCAACGATCTCGCCAGTAAATCCTTCCTCGTGCAGATAATGGAAGTAGGGAGCTACATTCAGATAGGCGATACGCGATTCGCAAAGTCATGATATCTACAGAATTGAGACCGAGTTAGTGCCCATCCGGAAACTCTAGATGGCCACAAGTGTAGTTTTCGATTTGGAAACGAGCAATTTTTCGCAAGGTCAAGGAAATCAAGCATTTAGGCGGAGGCGTAGTACTTTACGCCGCACAATCAAATGTGCAGATTGACGCCGAGATTGCGGAAAAGGGCCGTTTCCAGACGAAAACGAGTTAACTAACAAAATGCGGGGATTACTCCCCGCATTGGACTAGTTTTCAAATGGAGCTATTTCAGGGGAAATCAATACTGTCAACATCCCGTGATTTGATCTGAAAAGCACCAAAACCTGTCGATCCATAGAATTGAGATCGTGAACGGATCGTCAGAGTCATAACCGTTCCAGACTTGAGTTTGACATCGATGGTGACTTCATCACCTTTGAGTTCTCCAAACGAAATAGTGTCAATATGCTGAAAAGGAATCGTTAATTTGCCCTGACCGCGCCAGGCGTCCAGGTAGGTTTTGCCATTCATTGAAAACTGGCTGAGATTGGTTGTGACGCCACCACGATCTGTGACATCTGCCTGGATACGTATTTCTGTCTCTGGGACGGTGCCTTCTGGTTGGCCACCGAGACCGCCCATCCCCATGCAAAACATGGCAACGACCACAATCAAAAGAGAAATCAATCCGCGCTTCATACCCACCTCCATAATCGACCTGAATGTTGCGGCATGTTAGCACGGCCAACAGGTCTGTTCAATGAACAAACAATCCCTTTTATCGCTTCATGTTCCACTCTGGATGATTAAATTTTTCATCATATATTCTTCTGGCTTCCTTCATCTCAACATGACTGGGTTCTGAATAGATCCAATTAATCTGTAAATGTTTTGCGAACACATCTTCCAGCATTTTTTCTAAATCATCGATAGCAATCGGCTTGTCACTCCACTGGTTCAACCAGCCGACACTATTCAACAAGCCAGTGGATGAATTATTACTCTCGGTTTTCAGGGCCTTGCTAAGCAACTCCAGATCCATCTCAATAGGGATTGAGCCATGCTGTAAAAATGCCTGGCCATGGCGCTTCTGGGCACTCCCGGCGACCTTGCGACCATCGATTAACAGTTCATACTGTGAAGGAGTAGAGAAACAAGCCGCTTTCACGGCAACCTGATTTCCACCTCGTGGTTTTCCAGGAACAAGTTGAGCAGGTAAACCAAGTTGGATCAGTGTTTTCAGTAAGATTTCGGAGATAACCCGATAACAGTCGAGAACAGAATTGCCAAAAAAGGCAGTATTGAGTGGAGCAATCACCGAGTAAGTGACTTCATGATCATGAAGTACTGCACGCCCCCCTGTTGACCTTCGGACGACATCAAGACCTGCCTTACGGCAGACATCCAGGTCCAGGTCTGTAACAACTGACTGAGCATAGCCAAGGGTTACTGTGGCAGGTCGCCACCGGTAGAAGCGCAGCACTGGTTGCGAGTCACCATTGGCCACAGAATGCAATAAGGCCTCATCAAGCGCCATATTCATGGCACCTGCCTGGAAGCCTGAATTGATTAACCGCCAATTATGCATGCTTAGAAAAAAATCAGAAAAAAAGGCCAGGAAAACCTGGCCTTCGTCATTAGAGTTTTAAACGCTCAATGAATCCAGTATCAATATCGTTTTCAATGAATTCTTTATTGCTCATAATACGCTGATGGAATTCGATCGTTGTTTTAATGCCACCGATAATGAATTCATCAAGCGACCGGGCCATGCGTTTAATCGCCTCTTCACGAGTATCGGCATGCACAATCAGTTTGGCAATCATTGAGTCGTAGTGAGGCAGGACGACATACTGATCATAAACCGCACTGTCGATACGCACTCCCAGCCCTCCTGGAGGGTGATAACCGTCAATCTTACCGGGAAAAGGGGTAAACTTGACCGGGTCTTCTGCGTTGATACGACATTCGATTGAGTGTCCGTTAATTTTGATATCCTTCTGCTTATATCTCAAAGGCTCACCGTAAGCGGAACGAATCTGCTCTTTAATAATATCAACGCCAGTGATCATCTCTGTGACAGGATGCTCTACCTGGACACGGGTATTCATCTCCATGAAATAGAATTTGCCTTGAGCATCGAGAAGAAACTCCATGGTTCCAGCACTGGTATAGCCGATTGCCTTTGCAGCATTGACGGCACATTCGCAGATTTCTTTACGTTGGGCAGCCGAGATAGCAGAACAGGGGGCTTCCTCAATCAATTTCTGATGACGACGCTGAATAGAACAGTCACGTTCACCAAGATGGATCACGTTGCCGTGTTTATCACCCATTATCTGGACTTCAACATGCCGTGGATTTTCGCAGAACTTTTCGATATAGACATCGGAGTTGCTGAACGAAGCTTTGGCTTCAGCACGTGCCATAGCATACTGATTCGGCAGAGAAGCTGGCGAATGCACGACCTTCATGCCCTTACCACCACCGCCAGCAGTTGCCTTGATAATAACCGGGAAGCCAATTTCAGCAGCAATACGCTGGGCCTCTTCGGCAGTAGGAACATTATCCTCCGTACCCGGTAAAATAGGCACGCCTGTTTTGATAACTGACTGTCGAGCGGCAATCTTATCACCCATCAGGCGAATGTTTTCTGGCGTCGGACCGATAAATGTCAGACCACAATTTTGACAGATTTCAGCGAATTCGGCGTTCTCAGCAAGAAAGCCATAACCGGGATGAATTGCTTCAGCATCGGTTACTTCGGCGGCGCTGATAATCGCCTTCATATTCAGATAGCTTTCACTGCTTGGAGCACTGCCAATACAGATGCTTTCATCAGCAATCTTGGTATGCAAGGCATCGACATCTGCATCAGAATGAACTGCAACTGTCAGAATACCCATTTCTTTGCAGGCACGGATAATGCGCAAAGCGATTTCGCCGCGATTGGCGATCAGAATTTTACGAAACATGGATGCCTCCTAGCAGCGTTGCACCTTAAAGAGCGGTTCACCGAATTCTACCGGGGAGGCATCATCCTTGAGAACTTCGATGATTTTGCACTTGTACTCAGCTTCGATTTCGTTAAAAAGTTTCATTGCTTCCACCAGGCAGACAGTCTGACCGGCTTCAACAACATCGCCGACCTTAACAAAATTATCCGCCTCAGGGCTCGGCTTCTGATAAAAGCTACCGACAATTGGAGAATTAATCGTTTCACCGCTGTCAGCAACAGTTACAGACTCAGCTGAAGTGGAAGCTACAGCAGGAGCAGCGACTGGAACCTGCGCAGAAACAGCAGCGACAGCAGTTGGAGCTGCAATTTGGACGTATTCTTTATCAGGACCGCGCTTGATAAGAATCTTTTCTTCAGCATTCTCCATTTCAAATTCAGTGATATCAGTGTCAGTAATAATTTTCACCAACGCTTTTAAATCCTTGATCTCCATTTATATCCTCCTTTATCACCGGCACTGATCTACCAGACCGGCTATATGTTGAATCAGTTTAACAGAATGTTACGAAACATTTTGGGGATTTTTGTTAAGGTCTTCTGACTATCCGCTGTCACCAGAACCATATCCTCTATCCTCACCCCACCGACGCCCGGCACATAGATCCCTGGCTCAATGGTAAAGACCATACCTTCTTCGGCAACGGCCTTGCTACGCGGCGACAGAGTCGGTGCTTCATGAACTTCCAAGCCAACGCCATGTCCCAAACCGTGACCAAAGTAGTCGCCGTAGCCGCGTGACTTGATATGATCCCGGGCAATACGATCCAGCTCAATTAAGGCAATACCAGGGGCTACTGCCGCGAGTGCTTGATCATGAGCCTCCAGAACTGTATCAAAGATTTTGCGTAGTTCGTTATTTATTTCTCCGATAGCCAATGTGACGGTTTCATCAGAGTGATAACCTGCCAGACGACAGCCAAAATCGATCGTCACCAGCTCGCCCTCAGCAAGAAGCTTGTCACTTGCAATCCCGTGCGGCAAAGCACCCCTTAATCCGGAGGCAACGATGATATCAAAGGCCTTCTCTTCAGCACCCAGTTTTCTTAAAGCAAATTCAAGCGCCAGGGCTATTTCATTTTCTCTGACGCCCGGCCTGATCATCTCTTCAATTTCAGAGAGGCCTGCGACATTCATGTCAGCTGCGCTGGCCAGCAAGCTGATTTCATCCGCCGTTTTATGCAGACGTAAAGTGTGCAGTTCATCTTTGAGATGAAGCCACAACCAGTTTGGATCACCCTTCGCCTGAAATCCCTTGACGACACCAAAAGCAAGATCAGACTCAAATCCAATCCGCGACACACCAAGCGATAGCAATTGGTCAGCAACACCATCAGCCTGGATTTTATACTCAATGACACAATCGGCTGAAACTTCTTCATTAGACTGTGTTGTATAACGTGAATCAGTTAGAAAAACAAGTTGATCTGGAGTGACCAGCAGGACCCCGGAACTTCCTGAGAAACCGCACAAATAACGAACATTCTCAGCTTTACAAAAGATCAGGACGTCAAGTTCTAAATCCGACAGGAGATTGACAGCCTTCTGCCTGCGCTGGGAAAAAGTCATGGTAGATGGAAGCAGTTATTTAAGGTGAGCAAGCAGACCACGCAGTGCCAGTTGGTAGCTCATGGCGCCAAAGCCAGAAACCTGGCCAACGACCACCCCGGCAACATAGGAATGGTGACGAAACGACTCGCGAGCATGGATATTAGATAGGTGAGCTTCTATAACAGGCAGATCAACAGAAGAGATGGCGTCACGTAAAGCTACGCTGGTATGTGTCAAACCGCCGGGGTTTATAATGATACCGATAAAGCCATCATTTTTGGCCGCATGAATTCTATCGATCAGGTCACCTTCGTGATTGGACTGAAATGCATCAATCTCAGCATCTAACTCAATTGCGAGAAGAGACAATGATTCATTGATATCAGCAAGCGTTTGCTGACCGTAAACATCAGGTTCTCTTTGGCCGAGAAGATTCAGATTTGGTCCGTGCAGGATTAGGACTCGGGTCAACATGTCAGCCCAGGGCCTCAAGAAGATTGAAACCCTCGCGAGTCATAAGATAGCGCCCCTTGCCAAAGTTACCGTCACGACCAATAACCAGTGCTACAAAATATTCTTCATTGAGCATACGGATCACAATAATAAAACGATTGGTACGGATAGAAATCTCTTCCATATCGCCAAGACTCAGAATTTCTGCTGTTTTGCGGATTTCCTTAAGCAAGTTCGAGTACTCAACGACAACCATGTGCAAATCGAGTTCCTCGTCAGGCGAGAAAAACTGGTCAATGGCAATGCCGTCATATCCCATTAATACGGCACCAATACCACCACCGGTTTCTTCAACAATTCTTTGCAGGATTTCGCTAAACATTTGTCCTCCCAAGTTTGATTGCAGTCAACCAGCTTTTTAGTACAGATAGTGGCGATTGATCATTATGCATATTTTGAGATTCAGTAGCAGTTACAGGAGCTACAGGCTTCTGTGCCACTTCAGCAGTGGACTGCTTCACAGCGGGAGTGTCAATTTCGGAGGGCCGGTCAGTCTCGAGAGTATCAGTATTACCAACTGATTGTTGTTGAAGCTGCACCATCCGATTACGAGCTGAAACATTAGCCGGTTCCACCTGGAGAATGTCCTGGTAAATCTTAATGGCTTTGTCTAACAGTCCCTGTTTTACATAGATCTCCGCCAAAGTCGCCGTGGGGATGGGTTCACCTGGCTCGTCTGGTGTCCCTGCTTTGCCGGGTGCACCGGACTTGTCTGGTATGGCTGCTACCTGGAGAACAGCTTCCTGAACTTGCGAAGCTTTTTTGATTTCTGCCCATGGCCTGGGAAGATCCAGAGCATTAAGCATATCCGATATTTTTTCATCGTCAGGATGGAATTCTTCTGCTTGTTTCAGTATTTTCCGAGCCATTTCACGCTCAGCACGAATCAAATGGAGACGTGCCAGGCCGACCAGAGCAGATTGACTTTGACGATCAATACTTAGCGCTTTTGCATATGCACTCATTGCTTCATCGATACGTCCCATCTGGCCAAGGATACGGCCCATAGTAGAGAAACCAGGGCTGAAATGCGGCAGCATTTTCGTTCCCAGACGAGTTGCTTCCAAGGCATCATCCAACAACCCGATCTGTCGGTACGCTTCTGCCAGAGGGACGAAAGCTGTAGAACTCGGATCCTTGGCAAAGATCTGCAGATAACTGCCGATTTTGCCAATGAGACTTCCACCTGTGTTTGCCGGGGTCATTTTCTCTCTTCCAGAATCAGGTTAGTAATTCGCCTAATAATTTGTCCAGATCTTCGACCTGGTGCAATTCGGCTGTACCTATCCCATGGTTCAAAACGACTCTAACCACGCCATCTTTGACTTTTTTATCACGCTGCATAACACTCAGATATTCCTTAACGGAGTAATCAGGAGGCGTTACAGGCAGATCAAAGTAGGTCAAAAGCTCAACAATTCTTTCAATATCGTCATCAGAACAGAGCCCAATACCAGCAGAAGCACGAGCGGCCATAACCATGCCGATTGCAACTGCTTCACCATGCTTGACGACACCATAACCAGCAAGTGTTTCGACAGCATGACCAAAGGTGTGCCCCAAGTTAAGTAATGCGCGTAATCCCTGCTCTTTTTCGTCTTTTTCTACAACATCCGCCTTGATTTGGCAAGACCTCTTTATAGCATAAGCAAGCGCTTCGGCAGATCGACCTGCAAGGACTTCACGATGAGCCTCCAACCAGTTGAAGAACTCCAAGTCACGCATGATGCCATACTTCACAACCTCTGCCATACCTGAGGAGTACTCTCTTTTCGGCAAAGTCTCCAGTGCCATAACATCAATATGTACATGTTTGGGTTGATAAAAAGCTCCGATCAGGTTTTTACCTTGCGGATGGTTAACTCCAGTCTTGCCACCAACAGAGCTATCTACCTGGGAGAGTAGCGTTGTTGGTATCTGCACAAAGGGAAGACCTCTAAGGTAAGTTGCGGCAGCAAAACCTGTCAGATCACCGATAACGCCACCACCGAGAGCGATGATCCCACAGTAACGATCAAATTGTCTCTCTATGAGTACATCGTAGATATTTTCAAGAGTTTCAAGGGTCTTATATTCTTCTCCGTCTGGCACACGTATGACACTGACCTGACGACCCGAGGCAACCAGTGTATCTACTAATTGTTCACAGTACAAATCACCAACTGTTGGATTGGTAACGACTGCCACCTTTAGTGGGAAATCAACTTCATCCAGTGCCGATCCTACATTCGACAGAATACGTTCCCCTATCCAAATGGGGTAACTTCGCTCGCCAAGACCCACTACAATCTGATTCATAGTAATAATTCCAAATCGATTTTCTGTGCAATTTGCAATGGATTAAGCCCATCCGTCTTGACGATGATATCAGCTTCCTCATAAAAGGGTTGTCTTTGAGTCCAAAGAACTCTCAGATCATCCCAACCGCTTGCAGAATTAACGAGTGGTCGCTCTATGCTCTGTTGTAGACGTTTCTGCAATACTGGCCAACTGCTATGCAAGTATACAATAAGACCAAGGTTGGCCATCAGGCGACGATTTTCGTCTCTGACAACAAGACCTCCACCTGTTGCATAAACGGTCATTGGACTTTGAAACAACTCGTTCAAAAGTACAGTCTCGCAGTCTCTAAAATAGCCCTCACCCTTTTCAGCAAAGATCTCTGCTATCGTATGATTCTCGCGCTGTACAATCCTTTCGTCAAAATCAGCAAAAGGGCATTCCAACAGATCAGCCAACAACCTGCCTACTGTCGATTTGCCTGTGGCCATAAACCCGGTAAGAAAAATGCTTTTCGGAGTTTCTCTCTTCATATTTTCAGGCATGTAGTTGATACAGCAAAGGACAGGGAGTTCCTGTCCTTTACTGTTTAATATTTAATGTTTCGCTTAAGGCTCTACTATACGTGGCGTGATAAAAATCAGCAGTTCGCGGCGATCCCGTGTTTTGGTGGTTGATTTGAACAGATGGCCTAAAACCGGAATATCTTTCAGAATAGGCACACCAGTAGAGGCATCCCGTTCGTCTTCTATAACAATACCGCCGATGACCGTGGTCTGTCCATTTCTCACTAATACTTTAGTCTGAGCCTTCTTCTCATCGATAGAAACGGCATCTCCTGTCGCCGTCGGTACAACGGTACCAACGGCACTATTTGAAACATTGATATCAAGAAGAATAGTGCCATCCGGGTTGATCTCCGGGGTAACCTCTAGCTTCAATTCTGCATTCTCAAACTTTACATCAGTGCCTTGGTCGCTAACAGTCGAAAACGGGATTTTGGTCCCTTGTGAGATAATCGCCTTCACTCCGTTTAAAGTTGTAATTCTGGGTGTCGAAATAATCTTTCCTTCACCTGAGTTTTCCAAAGCCGAAAGGCGTAAATCAATGTTGAGCTGCTGTTCGAGTGCAGATATGCCAATTTTCGTAGCAAATCCGGCTGCAGCAGGATTTAGCACAGGGATGAGAAAAGCGCCGCCCATACCGGTCGCAACATCATTTACAGTGATAGATTCATCGCCACTTATACCATCTTGCTGGTAATCGAAATTCCACTTAACCCCCAGACTACGTGAAAAGTTCGTATTTGCCTCGACAATACGAGCTTCTATCATCACCTGACGTTCTGGTTTATCAATTTGAAGAATCATCTCCTGCATTTGTACAAGCACAGCAGCAACGTCACGAACGATAAGCTGTTTATTGCGAGAGTCAGCGATAATGGAGCCACGATCCGATTTAATATCAGACAGGTAACCTTTCATATCGTCGACAGAGGCGTAGCTGATAGGAAAGACTTGTGTTTCAAGGACACCTTCTTCAATCGCAACGATCTGCTGTTGCATCTTAGACTGTTCCATCTCTCTGATTTTTTCCACGGGCAAAATGCGGAGAACGTTACCTTGTTGAATTTTACCAAGTCCTGCAGTATCCAAAACAAGATCAAGGGCTTGATCCCATGGGACGTCAATTAATCGCAATGTCACTTCACCTTTAACATCACCGCTAGCCAGGATATTCAGGCCGCTGACATCACCAATGAGGTGTAAAATGCTGCGAACGTTTGCAGAATCAAACACCAGGGTGATTTTTTCACCCGTATAACGCGTGGCCTCAGCAGTCATATCTTCTGCTGTCACAGTTGACATTACTGGTTCAAAAGAGGGCTTCTCTGCAACAACCATAGGCTTCTGAGCCATTACAGGAGCAAGAACTTCTACTTGGCTTACAGCAGGAGAAAGTTGCTCAGCGTAGGCAGCATCATCAATGACTAAACGGATGGTATTACTCTCCTGCTCGAGAGCGTAGGCAACCGATCCTTTAAGATCAACCGCAATGCGTACATTCTGGTGATTGCCATCAGTGACAGTATATGGTGTCACGGCAGTAACTGCGCTAGGGAAAGCAGAGGCGTCTATTGTTCTACGCAAGGCACGGCTGATTGAAGTGTTGACGATTTCAAAACGCACCAGGTTGCCTTCTTCAAAAGGCCCAACAACCTTCGCCGGACCAGAAAGAGCAACAGCTATGACACTTCGCCCATCTTGATTAAGAAAATCAATAGCCTCGACACTTACCGTGTCCATTGACTCATTAGCAGTTGGTACAGCAGTCGTTGGTACAGAGACAGGCTCTTCACTGACTATCGGAGAAGGTGCTGATTCTATCTGACTCTCAGCAACAATCGGTTTTACTACAGGCGCTTTTTCTGCCATCGGACTGGGCTTGACATCACCCCAAGAGATCAGGATATCTGTCGACTGCCCTTCAACGATGTGCTCTGGCAATACATTTTCGGTTGAATCAAAGACCAGACGGGTTTTGTCATTGTAAGTGCCGATACGCACCTGTTTGAATCCAGAATCTGTTACAAAAGAGCGTTGTTTAAAAGCTGGGCGTAAACCATAAACATCAACCACAAGCCGTGCAGGGTTACTAAGTGCAAAATACTTGAATTTGCCTATTTTACCATTTGTCTCAAGAAGTGCCTGGCCTGTTGAAAGGTTGATATTTCGCAGTATATTTGCATCCTTAGAGGCATCAACAATGATTTCTTTTTCCGGCACAGAGGGACTAGAGCTAACAACTTCCTTAGTTTTGATGGCTGGAGTTTCCGAACCAGCCATTATCTCAGCAGCAGTAAAAGCAATCTGGAATTTCTTACCATCCAAATTAACCTGGTATTCTGTATCTTGGGCTAGAACGATTTCAACTCTGGTTAATTGACCGGACGACAAAGCAAACCCGGCAACCCTAATTTCTTCAACAGCCCCCTGACCTACAGGAATCATTTCAGGGATATCAGATAATTCCATACCGGGGAAATCAACGACAACACGTGTTGGCCCAAAGGAATCGTAAACGGTATAACGGTAACCAACCGGTTCAGCTGTTTCAATAAGTACGGTTGGTGTCGCCGCGCCAGAGTCTACAGAGACAGCAAGCAATTTATTAGCGTTATCAGCGCCCCATGCGAGCCCGTTTACCAATAAAAGTGCAACTAAGCTACAAAAGAGACACTGCCAAAAACGGGCTGCCTTGCTACCCCACAGCTGATTCAACATGATATTCACCCCACGCATTGATTAGGCTCCTTCCCGCTTTGGAACTGTAATTACCTGAATATTTTCAATTACATTACCTGAATAATCGTAATACTTCTCTTCGACAAGAATTGCTTCACTATTAATATCTACAACAACGCCGTTATTCTTACCAATTTTCACCCCTCTAGCGAGGATATAGGACTTGCCATCCGGGGCAACCACCATAGCCTTAGCTTCACCTTTACCGACAATCACGCCTGCGAGCCGGAACTGCGCAACATCATAACTCTGTAAAGGTGTTGCTGGCTCGTTATCTACGTCATAAATAGGTTTCTTGATTCGAGAAAGTGGTACAAATGGGTCACGTCTTCCTTCAGCAACATAGGAGAACTCTACTTCCTTCTTTTCCTCCTGCTTAGCCTTGGGAGGAGCAACCTTCTTAGAGAGTTTTTTCGTAGCGACCTTTTTCGTCTTAGCACCAGGAGTTGAGGTAACAGATTCCTCCTCAAAACAGCCTGCCAGGCAAGTACAAACGAAAAGCCCACATATCAGCCATGTAAACCGACGTGTCATCTCAAACCATCCTTATTTATCAACAAAACGGAACGTGGTCACTTTGCACTTAATCTTCAAAACAGCCAGATTGTCTATAATCTTGGGACTTGACAAGTCCAGGTTACTCAAATTAACGATTCTTGAAAGTTTACCTACAGCTTGAGCAAATTCAGCGATCTGATGGTATGTTCCAACCAAGGCCAAAGCCGCTGGGACTTCCGCATAAAAGCCTTTAGAGACCTCTCCCTTGGGGCTGAAAGACGTCACTTCCAAGCCACTGTCTTTCGCAAGAGTCGCAAGATTTGTCAACAGGCTCGGGATCTCTTTTTTGTTAGGTAACTGCGTTAACGCCTCTTTGAGGAGCACTTCGAGTTTTGCAAATTCAGCTTTAAACTTGGACAAGTTGTCAGCAATCTGTTTTTTCTGAATGTATTCAGCTTCCAGGCGACTAACTTCAGCCTCCATCTGGCCAATTTTTTCATATTCTGGCAACCAGAGAAACCAGACAAAGGCACCGACTATCAACAAGACCAGTACACCCAAGATCGCGGATCTCTGGTAAAGTGGCAGTTTAAGAAGTTTTTCAACCTTTGGATTCATTGATAACACTCTCCCTCGAATGATCGGTTCAGTCGAGTCAGTTATTTCTTTTTAGCCTTTTGGCCTTTTTTATCTGGCTTGCCACTTAAGGTCTTACAAGTCAGGTCGAATTGTTGGAATTTTATCTTGTTTTGCACTTTCTGCTTTATCACTTTAAGTTCTACGCCTTCGTAGAATTCTGACGCCTCCAGATTCCTCATAAAGAGCGCAACGGTTTCTTCACTAGAGCCAATCCCACTAATCTTTGCTTTACCAGATCCTTCTTTAAATTTAGTCAGCCAGAGCTTATCCGGCATTGCTTTGTAGAGTTCATCCAGCAAATAAACAGGACCTACTCTTGCAGTCTTAAGTTTCTCAAGAACATTTAGCTTGGCGCGAAGATCTTTTTGGCGTTTTTCAAAGTTTTTAACTTCCTTGATAACTCTCTGCAGTTGTGCAATCTCCGATTTTTTCCGGTCAATCTTCGTTTGCATATCCTCAACCTCACCCACGATATGCATATACGCTGCGCTACAAATACCCACAGAGACAATCATGACAAGCGCCACAACCAGCAACTGGCCTTTAAGCATCTCTTTTCTCTGGGCAGCCTTTACGGGCAGAAGGTTTATACGGATCATCGGTCTCCCATCCTTCTCATGGCCAGGCCAGCAGCTACAGTATAAACGGGGCCCATAGCCTGTAGGTATTCAAGATCAAAATCTTTTTCGCTGAAAGTAATCTGACGCCAGGGATCAATCACGTGGACTTCAACACCGAGTCGGTTTTCTAGCGACGACTTAACCATCGGAACCTTGGAAACACCACCGGTGATAAAAACCTTTTGCACCTTCTCATCTGAGGAAGTTGCTGAAAAGAAATCTATTGAACGCTGGACTTCTTGCGTCAGGATCTCTGTTGCATCATCCATAACTTCAGTAACCATTGCAGCAGTTACATCAGGGAATGCCCCTCCGAGCTTAACGATTTCAGCGTCCTCGTTATTCAATCCTAAACGCTTCTGGATCTCTTCGTTGTAGGCGCTACCGCCTACCTGAATATCCCGGGTAAAAACAGACATGCCACCGCGCAACACATTGACATTCATCGAACTCGCACCCATGTCGATCAGGGCAACGATTTCATCTTCATTCGAACCGTAATTTATATCATAGACATTCTCGACAGCAAAACAGTCGATATCCATAACCTGAGGATTCAAACCACACTCCTTGAAGAGTGCGACATAATCGTTAACAAAATCTTTTTTAGCTGCGACCAGGATAACGTTCATCAGAGACGCATCATCCGCATCAGGCCCCAGGATTTGAAAATCTAGATTAACTTCAGAAATTTCGAAAGGGATATACTGTTCGGCTTCCCACTGAATTGATGCCTCCATTTCCTCCTCAGTCATAATCGGCAATTGGATCTTGCGAATGATGACCGAGTGTCCGGAAATCGAAGTAGCGACATTTTTTGTCTTGAGCCTCTGGCTTTCCACCAGTCCTTTGACAACATCGACAATGGAAGTAGAGTCCATAATCGCATTGTCAACAATAGCCTCAGCAGGCAGCATAGCCAATCCAAGCCCAGCTAGCTGGTATCCCCCCTTAGCCTCCCTAAGATGGACCATCTTTACCGAACTGGAGCCGATATCGATGCCAATCACGTCTTTTTTCTTTTGAAATAACATGTGCGCCCCTGGCTAAACCGCTAACTGATATGAACAGTTTAAAAAGAATCTGTTCTCCCAACACTCGTTATCATCAGCAAACAACATACCAACATCACTCATCACCAGGAAAAACTTCGTTGCGATCGGTAAGTTTGAGTCCAAGAGCAAGAATAATCTTGCGTTTGGTCGACATACGGCACTCCGCACCGTTTTCAAGTCGGTCAACAGTTACCGGCGAAACACCAGCCTTACGAGCCAGCTCTGCCTTACTCATCAATTGGGCTTCACGAATTTCTCTGATTTGGTTTTTCATAGGCTACCATTTAGTTATAGTGAGCATAAATTATATGAAGTTAGGGATAATTATAGGTATATTAAAACAATTGTCAACTAATTATATCTATATGGGGACATATGATGGTGGGGAATATCACAAATCACAGCGTTTAACACAAGATCAAGGGGATGAATAGCAGACAACCACAAGATAAAGTGTCATATTTTTTCCAGAATTATTGAAAATAATTAAGTTTTTCAGACAAAAACAGGGTGATTTACCAAAGAGAAAACCACAATTGTTGTAACATACTGGCATACCAACGCATGATCGAATCAGAATGTTGGATAAAGAAGAGGTGGATCAAGGCAGCTGCCGAAAGGAAAGGACCAAAAGGCACAGCAAGCTTGCTATCAGCCTTTTTTATCAACATGAGTGGCACACCAACCAATGTTCCCAGCAGTGAACCGATAAAGATAATTGGAAAAATTGCTGTCCAACCAAGAAATGCACCTAACATGGCCAGGAGTTTGACATCACCAAGCCCCATCCCTTCTTTCTTGGTCAATAACTCATAACCAAGAGCTATAGTCAGAAGAGAACCACCGCCGAGCACAATGCCAAGCAAAGAGTCTTGCCAGGAGACCCACGGCACGAGGAATGAACAGAGGAAGCCAATTGGAATCCCGGGTAGACTGATGACATCTGGAATGATCTGATGATCCAGATCAATAAATGTGATCACCACCAGGGTTGCCACCAAGAGCAGAATGACTGGAGTTACAGGGTGAAATGCAAATCGGTAGAAGAACAGCGCAAAGAGGACGCCGGTGAGGGCCTCTACAAGAAGGTAGCGCACCGGTACCTCTGCGCTACAGTAGGCGCACTTGCCTTTGAGTAGCAGCCAGCTCAGGATCGGGATGTTGTGATACCAACGGATTGGCGTTTCGCAATGAGGACAGCGGGAACGGGGGCTGACGACTGAGAGGCCCTCTGGGATGCGGTAGATGCAGACGTTCAGGAAGGAGCCGATGATCGTTCCCAGAACGAATAAGAAAACAAGAAAAGAAATAAGCAATGTCGGCCTCGTTGGTTGTTATGGTTTCGCAGCGAATGTTTTTTTACTGAGGTCCATCACCGCAGCATGCACATCATCTACTGATATGTCAGCCAAACATTTGGCATCAATCGGACATGGTGGTGTATATCCAAAGCAGGTACATGGAGAGCAGGGCAGTTTCTTGTTGATCACCACATGCCGACTGCCCTTTGGTGCCCACTTTGCAGCAATTCCCGACCCGAACAAAGAAACCGTAGGGCGCCCCAAGCCGACACCGATGTGAAGCATACCGGAGTCGCCACTAACAAGTAAAGCGGCCTTCTCTACAACAGCAGCCGACCCGACCAGTGAGGTTCGTCCGGCCAGATTCAAACCGTCAATTTCAGAAAGGATAGCATCACCTGCTTCGCAATCCACACGCCCTCCGATGACAACTACAGAGTAGCCAGATTCAACTAATTTGGCAGCGAGTTGATGGAACTTCTCAACCCCCCACCTCCGTTCAGGAATACTCGCACCTGGGAACAACACTATGTAGGAACGTTCTGAAAAGTTGCCAAGCAACTTTTGAGCATGTTTTTGCTCGGATTCAGGAATAGTCAGAAATGACAAAGAGAAGTCATCTGGTCGCGCAACACCCAAGGGTTGCAACAAATCATAAAAGCTATCCAGTTCATATCTATCATGACTGTAGTCTACAGCATGCGTGTACAGCTTTTTGCGTTCGTTGGTTCCATAGCCAATTTTGGTTGTGGATCGAATCAGACAAGTGATCACAGCAGTCAAACGGTGCCATTGCTCTGTGTCAATAACGATGTC
>PVMK01116990.1_pt1 | contig 16963 bp, 17 predicted proteins | sample 1853481 | NCBI WGS metagenome assembly PVMK01 (sample SAMN08533507, study PRJNA380276) | Marine sediment metagenome, whole genome shotgun sequencing project.
AAAAACATACCGGTACCACTCCCCGTGACAAAAAACGCACATTCGGCAGCCTGAAAAGCATTTTAGAAGAGGTGTTTCATTTCCATTCTTTTAGACACTATCAGCAAAGGGTCTGCGAATCTGTTACCCGCGGGAATGATCTCCTCCTTGTGATGCCCACAGGTTCCGGCAAGTCATTATGCTATCAGCTCCCCGGGATTGCCCGCAACGGAACGACCCTTGTGGTAAGCCCCCTTATTGCCCTGATGGAGGATCAGACCGCGGGTCTGAGAGAGCAGGGTCTCAATGCGGAGAGAATTCATTCCGGCCGCACACGTCTTCAGTCACGCCGGGTCTGCAGGGACTATCTCGACGGCAAACTGGATTTTCTCTTTATCGCTCCCGAGAGGTTGTCGGTTCCAGGCTTTCCCGAGATGCTTGCCAGACGGAAACCGGTCCTTATTGCAATAGATGAGGCCCACTGCATATCCCAGTGGGGTCATGATTTCAGACCCGACTACCGCCTTTTGGGGGAAAGACTCCCAATCCTTCGCCCCTCACCTCTCATCGCCATGACAGCGACAGCTACACCAAGGGTCCAGAAAGACATAATCCAGCAGCTCGGGGTGGATGGGGCGGAGATGTGTATCCACGGATTCAGGAGGACAAATATCGCCATTGAGCTGGTGGAACTACTTCCATCGGAAAGGTCCCAAAAGGTCTTGGAAATCCTTCAAAAGAAAGAATTCAGACCAGCCATTATCTATGCGCCAACAAGACAAAAGACCGAAACCCTGGCCGACGAGCTAAGCAGTCTGCTCTCTGTGTCACCTTACCATGCAGGACTGTCATCAGAGATAAGAGACAAGGTCCAGACATCCTTTCTAAAAGGAGAGCTTGATGCGATTGTTGCAACCATCGCGTTTGGTATGGGTATTGATAAACCGGATATACGTACCGTTATCCATACTGCTTTGCCCGGAAGCCTCGAAGGATATTACCAGGAAGTCGGTCGTGCGGGTCGTGATGGCAAACCTTCCCGAGCTATTCTTCTGCACTCTTATGGCGACCGACGTGTTCACCAGTTCTTTCACGAAAAGAGTTATCCTTCTGAAAAGATTCTGAAAGGTATTCATGAGCGGCTTACACAGAACAAAAGACCTTTGGAGAGCCTGCGTCTTGAATTGAATTTGGATCAGGAGGAGTTTGACATAGCACTTGAAAAGCTCTGGATCCACGGAGGAGCCCTGGTTGATCCTGATGATACGGTACGCCGGGGGCATGGCAAGTGGCATATCACCTACAAGATCCAGAGCGATCACAGACTCAGCCAGATTGATGAGATGTCGCGTTTTTCCGGATCTTTTTCCTGCCGCATGCTTTATCTGGTTCGGCATTTTGGCGACCGTGAAGATGCTGGGCATAAATGTGGTCTGTGTGATTTCTGCGCCCCTGAAAAGGTGATGGCATCTGTATCTCGAAAGCCGGACAGGCAAGAGGAACGTATCATAAAGGAGTTAATATCTACCCTGAAGAGTGTTGGCAGTATTGGCACCGGAAAGCGTTATAATAGCCTCTGTCCCGGTTCTGTTCTGCCGCGGTCTGATTTTGAAACTCTTCTAAGGGCCCTTGCAAAGGCTGATCTGATAGCACTTAGCGAGCATGCTTTTGAAAAAGAAGGGAAACTTATTCATTACAAAAGGGCGGAGCTTCAAAAGGGGGGGTATGCTTTTGATCCTGAAGATATCCAGTCCCTGAACATAACATCACAGGGCGTCTTTAAAAAACCGGGAGGGGAAACAGGGATCTCAGGGAAAAAAAGAAATACCCGCAAAGTGATAAGACGTCCCGGATCCGGTGCATCGGTGAATCCAGGACTGAATGATACCCTTAGAGAGTGGCGGATGGGTATGGCCAGAAAAAGGAGGCTTCCGGCCTTTCGTATCTTTACAAACAAAGTGCTGGACAACCTGGCATCAGATCTGCCCTCATCATATGATGAATTGCATATGGTGAATGGTGTCGGACCATATTTTGTAAAGAGAGATGGAAAAGAGATTCTCCGGATTATAAAGGCGTATTTGAAGCAGAAGGTATAACCCGAATCCGGATAAACCGGAAAAGTGCCTAAAGTGAGCTAAAGTGCCTAAAATGCCTAAAGTTGATGTTTGTTTTTTCGTTCGATGTTCGATGTCGGAGTCTTCGTTTACCTGAGCGTTCATCTTTTTCCACCCCGCTTTAACGGAGTTTTACGGGCATTGCACAAAAGTTCTTACGTTTATTTCACAAGATTCAATTGATAACTGCCTATGCTTTTTCCCGATATTTTTTACTCGTTCATTGCGTATTCGCCATCGAGGGCAAACACGTATTTTCCCCAGACTCTCTGATACTGGGCATCGTCCGGGACGGCTTTGATGAGCATGATCTCCTTGCAGAAGAGACGCTGTTCGTCCCTGGTGTTGTGGTTGCCGTATATCTGCAGTGCAAAGCCGGCGAAGTCGCGTACCATGAAGTCAAATATCTGGTTGATGATGTCGGGTTCAACGTCTTCCAGTTTTGCCTGTTCGAGAATAAGCTGGCCATAGACAACAATAGAGAACATCTCGCCCAGGGGCAGAGAGAAAGAAGGATCCATGTCCTGCATCTTGTCCGGACCGGCCTTTTCCACCAACCCCTTGAAGATCTCAATCTGTTTGATAAAGGTTGCCACGTTGGGCAGATCTTTGTTCGCTTTGAACACCGGTGCGTAATCATGGAACCGGACCTTGCCAAGACCCTTGGTTGACCCCTGGTTGAACAGGAACAGGTCATCATTGAATGAGAAGTCGGGATCAACAGGTTCATATTCGGCCGGATTGAAGAAATAGCTCTTCATGAACTTGCGGATAAGCTGGATATTTACGTGCACTGTGCCTTCGAGCTTGGAAGGGCCGCGTATATCGGCGGCTGCCATGTGGAAGTAGGTGTCCTTTTCAAAGCCCTTGGCCGCGATTACGTCCCATAGCAGGTTGATGACGTCTTCAGCCTGGAGGGTAACCTTCATCTTGCTCGTGGGGTTGTAGAGCAGGTAGCGGCGATCATTTTCACTGGCGCTTCTGAAGTAGTCGCTTGACCGGCGCTGGTAGAGCTTCATTGCCACCAGACGCAGCCATGCGTCCATGAAGTTTTTGCGCACGTGCGGCATATCTGTAACACGCATACCGTAGAGTATGCGGTTTGCGGCATGGGTGATAGCTTCATAGAAGCAGTGTTCGGCCACTCCGATAGATGCCGGACCGATGTTGAATTTGCCGATGTTTACGGTGTTGAGCGACGAATCCCAGGCATGAGGGCCGCGAGAGAGTATGTCATCCTCGGTACTGGGGTAGCCGTGCAGCGCAAAGTGGGATACGTCTTCCTGGTGGGAGATAACGCTTTTCTTCAACTCATAGGCCTTGTGCTGGTAGTTGGTGACGAAGTAGGTATAATCATCGGTTCCGTCCTTGATCTTTCCCAGGGTGGATACCATCTCAGCCTCATTTCCGTTGCCGATGTAGTACTTTTCGCCATTGGCAACCCATGTTCCATCATCTTTGGGTGTGAGAGTCGTCTCTGTGGAGTAGATGTCTGCACCATGTGTCCTCTCGGAAAGCCCGAAGGCAAAGATCGCCCCTTCCTTCAGGAGTCGGGCGGCCTTCTTTTTGGCCTTCTCGTTCGGGCTCATCCAGATGGGCCCGAGACCCAGGATGGTCACCTGGAAACAGTACCAGTAACCCAGACCATAGAACGCCAGCAACTCGCTGTACTCGCTGTTTCGCGCCGTGTCCCAGCGGCAGTCTTCATCACCGTCTGCATATTTCTTAGGGGTGAGCATCTTGGCAAAGATCTGTTCTTTTCCGATGAAATCTACAAATTCCTTGTACCAGACCTTTTTGTTATAGTCGTCAAGAAGCTGTGTTTTTCCCATATTCTCGAAGAAATCAATGGTTTTTTCCATGACAGCGCGGGAACCCCCATCTGCCATAAGGCTTTTGTACTTCTTAGGCTGTATAAGAAAATTCATAAAAAATTATCTCCTTTCCTGGTTTTTCTTTAACGCTTCCGAAAGGTGGAAAGCGGGCCGCTGTGCATAATTTTTCCGGGAAGGGTGCGGCCAATGATTTCTTCCGTAAGTCCGGCGGCGGCGATCAGTTTCTCAAGGTCAATACCGGTTTCAATACCAAGTTCGTGACACATAAAAACCATATCTTCGGTGCAGATGTTTCCTGCTGCGTTGCTGTTTTTATGTCCTGCAAAGGGACATCCTCCCAATCCGGCCACAGAGCAGTCAAACAAATCTACACCCATCTGGAGCGCCGCATAGAAATTGGCTGCACCAAGACCGCGTGTGTCGTGAAGATGCAGCCCCAGACGCACGCCCGGTGCTGTGTCTCTAACCGCCTCAATTCGGCGTTTTATCTCCTCGGGATTTGCCCAACCAACCGTATCGGCCAGATAAATATTGGGCAAGGGTCTCGACTGATTCCGGCAAACACCCGTTATAAATTTTACGCAATCAATCACGGTGGACAGTGGGACTACCCCTGAGAGATTACAGCCAAATGCCGTCAGGATATAGGCATCTTCCAGCGGAAGGTCATAGGAATCGTATACATTCAGAAAGTCCAGCTCCTTTTGCTGCATCTCCCCGGCGGTGCAGTTGTTGTTCATTAGACAAAACTCATCCGTGGTGTACAAAACCATCTTTCCGTATAAATAGGCCTCCGGCAATTCAACAATACGCTCAAACCCGCGTTTGTTCAACCAGACACCGGTATAACGAATACCCTCCCGCGGGTTGATTGCTTTAAAGAGTTCCTCGGCATCAGCCATGGAAGGAACGGCCTTCGGGCTGACAAAAGAGGCAACCTGAATCTGTTTCAGTCCTGTTTCGCTCAGCGCGTCAATTACCTTTGCGCGCGCCTCGAGAGAAAACCGTCGTTTCTCAATTTGAAATCCTTCACGCGGCCCTTCTTCACGGAACTCAACAAACGCAGGGAGATTGCCCATTAAAGCCCTCCATTCTTCTGTGTTTCATCTGTTCTCGGGGGCGGTGTTTCGTTTCGGCACCCACACAACACCACGACCTAAGGCTACCACGGTTTCACCCACGCGGCACTCTCCATCCAGATACACCCTTTGTTTTTCCTGATCTATTTCTGCGACAGTCACCCTTGCCGTAACCGTCTCTCCCGGATGTACCGGCTTGATGAACTTCATATCCTGACTCATGTAGGCGCATCCCGGCCCTGGCAAACGGGTACCAACCAGGGTGGACCAGAGGCTGATGGTCAACATGCCATGAACGACCCGTGTCTTGAACCGGGTGTGAGAGGCAAACTCCTCATTTAGATGAAGAGGATTGGTATCCCCCGAAACACCAGCGTATAAGGCCACATCTGCCTCTGTGATAGTCTTTGCATAAATGGCACTCATACCGGGCGATATCTCTTCGAGGTAATAACCATGCTGCTGTTCATAGATTGGATCAGATATCTGTTCCTCCAGGGGGTATGTTTGCCGCGCAGGCACTGTCTCGCCTGTTATGTACGGAAGCGTGCATATGGCAAAAGGTCGGAATGGTTGGCAGTCCTTGTGAAAACAATCCACCTCCTCTGGGATTATATTTTGACTTTAACAATATCTTTCAAGTTTTAGCAAATACTATTTTTCGCAAAACTATAATATATCTTGTGGTTAAAAATGATTTACCTGCCCCTTTTCAATTTCCTGGCGGGGCTTGACATATGACATCTTATGACAGAGGATATGGCACAGCGAATACGGAAAGATACAATTCTATTTTAAAGGAGAAACGATATCAAAATGGATACTACAAACATTGTTTTTGATCATGTCCACATCATCAGTGAAGACCCGGAATCCACTGCAACCTGGTATGTTGATAAACTGGACGGCAAAATTATTAACAGCCAGGAAGTTCGCGGTGCCCCCCAGGTTGTTGTTGCCTTTGGGGACACTACCATCATCGTCCGGGGCCGGAGACCGGGTGAGGAAGTGGTCACCAAACAGGGTCTGGAATGGGGAACCGATCATTTTGGCTTTCGTGTTGAGGGAGATTTTGATGGTTATTGTGACAATCTCAAGGAAACAGGCATCACATTTTCGCTTGACCCCGTGGACTTTACTCCTAACATTCGTATCGCTTTTATCGACGCCCCTGACGGGGTCAGCATAGAGCTTCTCCAGAGAAAATAATAACGAGAAAAGCATAGCGGCACTGGTCCAAGGCCATGCTGACCCATCAAAATATCGTTGCCAACATTGTTCAAAACAGACCTTACTGGGATTTCATGGAGAGAAAAGACGGGGTGAGGCGGCCCGTGATCATCAGTGTGCTGCCCTGGTATCATATCTATTAATGGAGATGCATATTTCTATTTTCTCGCAAGACCCTCAGTGTGTTGTATGATGATATCTAAGGGGGTACCGGGTCCAAAATTGCCTGAAACACCCATCGCTTCCAAATCTTTTACATCTTGAGGTGTAATCAATCCTCCTGCCATTACACATATGTCCACGGCTCCCAGCTTTTCCATGGCCTCGATCACATCCTCTGCAATAATGGGCATGCTGCCCGTATGGTCGCTGAGGGCTATAATGTCCACATCTTCTACTACCGCAGTCTTGGCTATGGCTTCGGACGATTGGTATCTTCCCGTATATATAACCTCCATTCCAGCATCCCTGAAAGCTGTCATCAGGGTATAGGGCCCTCTTTCATGAATGTCGCATCCGGCTTTGGCTATCAGGATTCTGATTTTTCTATTATTGCCCATGGATCCCTTACCCCCTTATTGACTGTATTATAACTTCCGGTGTGTCTATCTGCTCAAACGGGTCATAAGGAATCCCGTATCCACTCCGAATGACCCCTACTGTTTCGCCTGTGGTCATACCTGCCTTGAAACCACCGATAATAGAGGTGGACAGATTTCCACCATCCTTTGTCATTCGATAGAGCTCTCTTACGGCCCTTTTGACTGTATTTTGCTCTCGACTCTCCTTAAAAAGTCTTACCTCGTTAACTTTCTCCCTTCGCTGGTCTACTGAAGGCGCTTTGTAGGCAACACCTCTAATGGCACTGTTGATAGGCCCTTCCTCTCCGGTTTCACGAAACGCATTCACGCCAATAATAAGCCTTTTCCCATCTTCCTGTTCTCTCTGTATCTTCACGCGGTTCGTCTCCATAATGTCGTTTAACCAGCTACTATCAAGACATTCAAAGATCCCCCCCCTGTTTTCGACTTCTTCAAGATATTCATATGTTTTCTTTTCCACTGCATCTGTCAGCGACTCGACATAGTAGGATCCGCCTAAAGGATCCGCCACCATAGGAATATTTGCCTCATGTGTAATAATGTGTTGAGTATCAAGATTGAACACCCGGGCTTCCAGAGACGGCAGCCCTATGGCCTCATCTATGCTCGAAGCATCGATTGAGTTGATCCCTCCGAGCACACAACTCAGGATCTCTAATGTCACACGGGCTGCATTATTCAACGGTTTCTGCGATTGCAGGGATAGCCCTGATGTCCTGATGCCTATCTTGAGCTGCATTGCCTTTTTGTCGGTAGCCCCTAATTTTTCCTTTGCAATTGTTGCCCACATCTTCCTGGCAGCCCGAAACTTTGCAATGGTCTCAAAAAAGTCCGACTCCGCATCCAGTGCAAAAACCATAGGACCATAATCGTCAATGGAAATACCCCGGTCCTTCAGCCCTTCAAACATGGCTATTGCAACGGCGAGACACCCCCCCAACTCCCCCGGGACATCCATCCCTCTCTGCTCTGGATCAACCCCGTTTGGACAGCATGGTTTCCATTTCGGAGTGTGTTTTAATGAGTGCTCAACATGATCCAGCCAGACGCGGCGTGCAATATGTGTGGGAAAGTCCGGGCATTCATAAACCAGCTTTGCCCGAACAGGGTCATTAATGCCGCTTCCACGGAGCGTTGCAGGATCAAGCCCATTTTTCTGCATAACGGCCACCAGCATTGAATGGAAATTGATAAAATTGGATATCCCGCTGTGGGCCAGTTCATAGACCACACCTTCGAGCGGCAGCCCGTCCAGCATCTTTTCGTACACGGGTAGGGCATAGGTAGCCACCCCGCCGCACATCATACTGCTCCATGCAAGCGGGTGATCGGGATCGATGCCGGACTGTGTCGGCAAATCCGCCAGTAGACGCAGATCCGTCAAACCATTTTCTATATACTCCCTGAAGGCAGTGTTTGTTTCTTCAGCCGTGCTGTAGCTCACAATGAAGGATTTCAACCATAGGCGTTTTCTGAACATTTCCGGATAGATGCCCCTCGTGTACGGATACTCACCCGGATCTCCCAGGTCTTTCTCGTAGGACAGATGTCTGCAGTCTTCAGGGGTATATGTGGGCTTTACCTCAACATGACTTTGGGTCGCCGTTCTTACCATACCGCCAATATCACGATCGACAGAAATTGAGTCATTTTTCATAGGAAACCTCCCCTTTCTGACATTCCGGACATATTCATTATTATTGAGATGCCTTCAATATTCATGGCGCTCATATGAAACATGAAATATAAACCCTGTCAACCATCTTTTTATAACCCAGACCATCCCGGGCTTTCAGGCAAATGGTGTGGAAGAGATGATCCGCTTCAGGATTTGTACATCTATGAGATCATTATAGATGGGTCAATCAAAGATTTGATGATCATTCTTAATGGATGCCCTTTTATAAAGGCTCGACATAAAGATGAAGACAGGGTATTTAAGCACATAAAGAGGTTCCAATCATGTGCACCACGGGGTATGCCATTGGAAACTCCTGGAGGCTGAGGAAGGGGTTTGTATTTCCGGGTACGGGCTCCGGAAAAGAAATGATCTGTACCGCCAGGGTTGAGGGAGGAGAAGGAAAATGACGGAAAAAGGGATATATCAGGAATTGGCAGAAGGTTTGGGGGCGGGTGAGTCCAGATTTATCCCCGGGATTTTTGAGAGTTTGACCAGCGAAGATGAAGCCAGGGTCTTGCTGGCCGCGTCGCCGCCCGCAACCATCCGGGAGTTGGCGGAGAAGACCGGGATTGGTGAATCGGAGATTGAAGGGATGGTTGGCCCTCTTTTTGACAAGGGGTTGATATTCAAATCAAGAAAAGAGAGCGGTATTCGATATTATCGCGTTCGCAATCTGCTTCAGATGCATGATGCCACCGCGGTGATGCTGAACCCGCCCGGGGAGATGCTGGACCTGTGGCGCGAATTTATGGCGACGGAGTTTGACGACTACAGCCGGAAGATAGAGGAGGTGCTTCCTTCACCCGTCATACGTGTGATCCCTGTCAACATCACCATTGAGGCCAAGACTCATATCCTGGCCTTTGACGACATAAAGAACATAGTCAACGGGGCCAGAAGTCTGGCCGTGACACCCTGTTCCTGTCGTGTGATTGACGGCAAATGTGGGAAAAGTCTTGAGGTCTGTATCCAAATCAACAAGGCCGCTGATTACTCCATCGAGCGGGGGACGGGTCGTAAACTTGAAAAAGAGGAGACTCTCGACATATTGAAGAGGTGCGAGGAAGAGGGACTTGTCCATGCGGGGAATAACCAGCGGGCACCGGGTCATGTCATCTGCAACTGCTGCAGTGATTGCTGTCTTAACTGGCCTTCCGTTCGCACGGGTCTGAAAAAATTTGTGGTGCCGAGTCGGTTTACGGCCACGGTGGATGATGAGTTGTGCTCTTCCTGTGAGACGTGTCTGGAAAGGTGCTATTTTGACGCCATCACGCTGGAAGGAGATGGAGATACTGCCATTGTGAATACCGAAAAATGTATGGGGTGCGGGCTTTGTACGGTGACATGCCCTGAAGAGGCCATCAGTTTTGATGAAGTGAGGCCTGCTGAATTTGTGCCCGAGTAGATAGTGTCCGAACGAAAAATCCTGGTTTTCGTTCGAATCCCAGACAAGTCGGGCGCATCTCCTTTTCCAGCCCCGTGGTGACCCTCCTGTCCCCTTTGGAAGGCTGCCTTGTAGAACTGTTTTTGCTCACAGTTGAGTCGATCGATCGTTGCCCGTTCTTTCGGCGTAAGCGACCGCCTCTCACGGACAGCTGCTGCTTCAATGCTGCGGACCTGTTCGTACTTCTTAGGCCCCTCACCCATGCTGTACTTCTCAACTGACCGATTTTACAAAGGTTACGATTTTTTCCTCCACCTGTTCCGGATTATGGCCCAGGGCTATGGAGAGAGGATGCTGGTTGTTGATGATGAGGAAAACCATAGCGAAATTGTCTGAGCTATGTTGACAAAATCGGGCTATAACGTTAAATCTGTTTGTAGCGAGGTAGAGGCCGAGGGTGGGAAGAATATGAGTAAGCTTTATCAAACAGGGGGACGTCACACCCCCAATTGTTAATGGAGGGATATAAAGTGAAAAGGAGTACCATACTTATTTCCATACTTTTTTTTTGTTGGTTTCTTTCCCATGAACACCCTTGGGAAATGTGTTGAAGGTGATTGTAAGAACGGAAAAGGGGTTTTTTTCTCTTCTTCTGAAGGTGTAGAATATGCAGGTGATTTCAAGGATGGGAAATTTCATGGAAAAGGAAAGCTGATCTATCCTGACGATTCAAAGTATGAAGGCGAATGGAAGGAGGGTAAACCCCATGGACAGGGAACATGGACTTCTTCTGACGGCGGAATGTATGTGGGTGAATACTGGAATGGCAGCAGAGAAGGAAAAGGGGTTTTTACCCATCCCGATGGGACAATATATGAGGGTGAATGGTCCAATGATAAACTTCATGGGCATGGAACTATGATTTATTCTGATGGTATCAAATATGAAGGTGAATGGAAGAATAATGAAAGACATGGATACGGAACCCTGACCCATCCTGACGGTAGAAAATATGAGGGTGAATTTGAAAAAGGGAAAATTGCGAGCAAATGAAATCTGACAAACTCGTAAGAAATCACTGCCCCGTTTTCGTTCGCGGGAGTGACGGTCCCAAAGAGACCACCTCCCTGGAAAGTTACAACCAAACAGAGGTAAAACAATGAGCGTTTATTTTCAAATTGAAGAATATCACCGGCCCCGGGATCTGGCGCAGGCCGTTGATATCCTGTCAGGATTTGGAAACAGAGCCAGGGTGATAGCCGGAGGTACTGATATCCTGCCGCGGCGGGCCGGTGTGAAGAAAATCGATAACATCAATCATTTGGTGGATATTTCCAGGCTGGGTCTGGATTATCTGAAAAGGGATAGTGACCACATCTTTATGGGCGCGGGTACCACCATAAACACCATTGGTGCATCACCTCTTTTCTTGTCAGGCCCTTATGGAGCATTGACGGATGCTGTCGGCGCTCACTCCACCTCAACCATCAGAAACAGGGCAACAGTGGGTGGCAATTTATGTAATGCGTCTCCCTGTGCGGATCTTGCCTTACCTTTGCTGGTATTGGATGCCATCCTTGTGGCGGCAGGACCCGAGGGAAAAAGACATATTCCCATAGAAAACTTCTTTAAAGGTGTAAATTATACGGCATTGAATAATGAAGAGGTACTGGTGGAGATTCGTATTCCTCTATGTTCGGAAAAAACCGGCACTTCTTTTTTAAAACTCAGACGGCATCAGACTGCAATTGATATGGCCGTCGTTAATGTTGCAACCTCTCTCACCTGCAGAGAAAATCGTTGCGAGGCTGCAGGAATTGCCCTGGGATCGGTTGCGCCAGTCCCCTTTCGTGCCAAAAAGGCAGAATCTATGCTTGCCGGGGCAAAGCTCAGCAAGGGAATCATAGAAAAGGCAGCTGCGACGGCGGCCGGGGAGGCAAGACCCATCGATGATGTAAGATCTACTTCCGCCTACCGCAAAAAAATGATTGCGGTATTAGTCAGAAGATCCCTTGAAAGCAGTATGCGGAGGTGTGGTCAGTGAAAAAGATGGACATTAAGATACATGTCAACGGCGATTGGTATAATCTGGCTGTGAACCCGGGGGACCGGCTGGTTGATGTCCTCAGGGACCATCTTGATCTGACCGGTACCAAAGAGGGCTGTGGCGAAGGGGAATGTGGCGCATGCACAGTAAATCTTGACGGCAAGGCAGTATTATCATGCCTGGTACTTGCAGTCCAGGTCGATGGATGCACCATACTGACTATTGAAGGGCTTCAAAGAGGATCAGAGCTTCATCCCCTCCAAAAAGCATTTACCAGCGAATCCGCGATACAGTGCGGATACTGTACACCCGGTATGATCATGGCCGCCAATGCATTAATATATAACGAACCTGAACCTGACGAGGATACCATAAGGAAGAACCTATCCAATAATCTTTGCCGGTGCACCGGGTATGACAGACCTGTAAAAGCCGTCCTCAAGGCTGCGAAAGATATGAAGGGGGATACCAATGTCTGAATCTTATATTGCTGTAGGAAAATCCCTTGAACGGATCGACGGCGTCGAGAAGGTCACCGGGTCAGCCAAATACGCCACTGACATCAAACTTGATCATATGCTGCACGCAAAGCTCATTCGCAGTCCGCATGCCCATGCCAGAGTAAAACGTATCGACACATCTTCCGCGGAAAAACTGCCCGGTGTAAGGGCCGTGGCCACTATCCTGGAGGTTCCCAAGGTAATTGAATACTGGTTTTCCCTACGAACCGAAAAAAAGAAAAAACAGATGTTTCTGCGTGACAATGTGGTCCGATTTATGGGGGACCCGGTGTTGGCCATAGCGGCTGATGATCAGCAGACGGTTGACAAAGCCCTCTCCCTCGTAAAGGTGGAATATGAACCTCTGCCGGCCCTCTACGATCCTTTCATGGCCATGGAAGAAACGGACGTCAAAATACACAGCCGTGGCAACATCGCCTTTAAAGTTAATAAAGATTATGGGGACATCCAGGAGGGGTTTAAAAAGGCAGATATTATCATTGAGAATACATACCGTACCTCCAAGCAGAAACATGCGGCCCTTGAGCCCTTTGGAACCTGCGTTGCCCTTTACCAGTCCAATGGGAAATTGACAGTATACTCCTCCACCCAGCTCCCGCACTGGAGTCGACATTACCTGGCCGGGGCTCTGGATTTGCCTCTTAACAGGGTCAGGGTCATCAAACCGCATACCGGTGGGTCCTTTGGGGGCCGGTGCGGTCTTATTCACGGACTTGAGGTGATGTGCAGCTGGCTTTCACGCCAGACGGGGCGACCGGTCCGGATGTCTTTTACCAGAGAAGAAGATTTTATTGGGACAGAAACCCGGCACCCCATGACCATAAAGATGAAAACCGGTGCAACCAGGGATGGTATACTCACGGCTACTGATGTGGATATTGTCTCAGATGTCGGGGGTTACGGCACTCACTATATCGGTGTTATCGCGGACTGTTTGTCCACCGGTGTCGGTTTATACAAAACTCCAAATTACAGCTTTTCAGCAAGAGCGGTATTTACCAACAAATCCCCTTGCGGTGCTTTAAGGGGATATGGCAATCCCCAGATGAATTTCGCCCAGGAATCTCAGATGGATATCATTGCCGAAAAACTTCGTATGGATCCCCTGGAACTCAGACTCAAAAACTACCGTGAACTGGGTGAAATTGATCCTGTCCTGAATGAAAAAATTCTCAGCAACGGGTTGAGGGAATGTCTGGAAAAAGGCGCGGAATTATCCGGTTGGGAGAAAAAACGCCACCAGCGGAAACGGCACCAACGGTCTGTCACGGGTACCAGGAATCGGGGAATCGGGCTTTCAATTATGCTGCATGGTACGGGTGCAGGCAAAGCGTTGCCCGATCCGGCCTCGGCAACAGTGATGATCAACGCGGACGGCAGTGTTAATCTAATAACGGCGGCAGCCGATGAGGGCCAGGGCAACAGGACAGTTCTGGCCCAGATTGCATCTGAGACTCTGGGGATAGAGTTTGAAAAAATTTCTGTCTCAGAAACCGATACGGAAACAACACCGATTGATTGCGGCACCCATGGGAGCCGGCAGGCCTACAGCGGAGGCCTTGCCGTCCAGGCAGCGGCAACCGAGGCCCGCAACCAGATATTTGCTTATGCCGTTAAAGAGCTGGGCGCGGCCGAAGATCAACTCCGGATCAAAGATGGTGTGATTTTCGAAATTAACAATCCGGACAACAAAATCCTGATCAGCGATTTGATGCGGAAGACCCAGATTGAAGATATGAACGTATGTGAGCAGGTGATCGGCTCGGCAGCCGGTGTTGCACCCGCCATGCCCGGTTATTACGGCGCTGTCTTCGCGGAAGTGGAAGTGGATACTGAGACCGGAGAAGTCAAAGTCCTGAAGCTGACCAATGCCTTTGATGTGGGAAGGGCAATAAACCCGGACCTGGTCAAGGGGCAAATCATTGGCGGCGGTGTCATGGGTATAGGTTTTGCCCTCACCGAGGGTCTGCTGATTGAAGATGGCCGAATATTGAACAGCAGTTTTTCCGATTATAGGCTATTGAGGGCCTGTGATGTGCCTGAGATAGTTCCAATCATCGTAGAGTCTGACGAACCGACCGGCCCGTTTGGAGCCAAGGGTATCGGAGAGGGCTGTATGGTGAATGTGGCGTCCGCCATCTCCAATGCAATTTACCATGCAACCGGAGTCAGGTTAACAGATCTGTGTATGACACCTGAAGCAATCCTTAAGGGCTTAGAGGAAAGATGAGCTGATGATTCGTGTGAATGTTATCCATAAAGGAAGTTCGCCTCCCTGTTTGAAATCGCGGCAGCAATGCCGGGGCTGTTTTGGATGGCGCAACATGCTCAAGGCAGTTAAAACCGATAACTTCTGGCGGCTATTTCCATTCAGATGCTCCGTAACAGGTCTGACCCTGAAATTCGAAGGAAAAATCAGAAAAGAAGGAAAGAGATTTCTAAGTGAACAAGGCTCTTAGTAGCAATGTGTCTGCTGCTGATATGGACGGTTGAAGTCGGTGTCTTCTCCTTGGCTGGTATGGCTTCAGGGCGAGACCTTTGAAAAATGCCCAATTTCGTTCAAGATCAAGACGCGTGAGGATTTTAACCACAGGAATATATTTCGAGGATTAAAATCTGAACGCAACGCAGAGATTGGGTGAAAGGGGGCGTTTTGCAAAGGTCTCAGGGCTTTGGTGTCACCACGTATTTCTTTACCAGATGATGGGGGTGATAGGACTGCTTGGCCTTGCGGAGACCTTCGATTCCCAGGTCCTGCTCCCGGTTTATATAGGGGACGTCTGACCAGGCCTTCTCGCAAAAGAGCTGGTTTATGGCAGCATAGAGGCCCGGTATTTCGGGATTTGCCTTTTCAATATGAATCACTGCCGTTTCAGGGTTGAGCATTTCTCCAACAGAAATGGCCTCCAGGCGGCCATCCATCTCAATGGCTCCGCCCTCATAGTCAAGCTCCCCAAAATGAATCAGGGCGTCACGAATGGCATAATCCTCTGAAAGCAGACCCGGATCTTCGACACATTCGCGAATACGGCACCAGTTCTCCTGCATGTCCAGGAAGCACTCCACCCGCTCGAGGTCAAGTTTCCAGTACTGAAAAGTGTGGTTTTTGAAGAACCGGTTTACCTGGTTCTTTCTCTTGTGGTATTTCCTGCCTGCGAGCTTGATCAAATCCTCCGTCGCATACACATAATCGCTTTGATCCTGATCAAAGGTGCAGTCGAATTGTTCGAGGTTCACATGGCGCCTAACAAAGTCCTCGCTCACCCTGCATATTCTGGCATGACCCACACCCTTCTCAAGAACTCTGCAGAGGGCGTTGAGGGCGTCTTTTTTGTCCCCTGATCCTACTGGCTGAAGGCCAAAAGGGGTCTCATGGCCGGATGTCAGAGTGATGAGAAGACATCCCTTTTCCCGGGCCCACAGTGGCCGGTACTTGTGCCGCCACATGAACAGGTTGGTAAAGGTCAGTTCAGAAATCTCAGTATATTCCTCACTTAAAAAACGGTCAAAAACCTTCTTGTCCTCGATCTCCAAGGCCTTGAAATCGTCCAACTGCATGAAGGACCTCCCGGGGTATCCGGTTAACAGGGTTGAGGGGGACAGCAATCAGAAAGTACCCCTTATTGTCATTTCCGCGAAAGCGGGAATCCAGGGGAATTAATACCGCCACGGCGGGAGTGACGGCTTTAGAGATTTTTCACGAAGCCATTAAGTATATCCCAACCTTGGGGTAAACATACACCTTATATTTATTGGAAGCAAAGAAAACCTTGCCCCAATTCAACTTGTTTTTTGAATTGATTTGAACTATATTCTCTATCTATAGACCTTCCGCCTGGCTCCTGTGCCAGAACCTGTTATGATCGGACCCTGAAAGAGAGATAGACTATGAAAAAAAGCCCGGCATCCATTATGGTTTTGTTTTGTCTGAGCCTGGTCGTGAATGTTCTTTCCGGCAATATCCTCCTTGCACAGGACAGCCTTTCCGGAACCGCGGAGGCATCCGGACCTTTTGTGAGCGACGTTGTAACACCTGCTTTAAGCCAGGAAGTGTGGCAGCTGCATGTTAAAGAGCCCAGAGACCCTTCCGATCCCGTCCGTATATTCCCCCGGCGGCCCCCGACATACGAAACAGCCATCACCAAAGCCTACCCGGAAATGATAGACCCGCTGGTACGGGAGCCTGATGAAGCAAGCAATATCAGAACCCCTTCTCCTGATCTCAGTTTTGACGGCATGAGTTACCAGAACGGGGGGTCCGGATGGCCGCCTGACACGATCGGTGATGTTGGCCCCAACCACTACGTCCAGATGGTCAACACGTCTTTTGCCATCTTTGACAAAAGTGGCAGCACATTATCGGGGCCGACCGATATCAATCAACTATGGCAGGGGCAGGGGAACGCCTGCGAAAGATGCAATGATGGAGATCCGGTCGTTCTGTACGACCCGCTGGCGGATCGATGGCTGTTGAGCCAGTTTGCAGTG
>PVMK01124962.1_pt1 | contig 16963 bp, 17 predicted proteins | sample 1853481 | NCBI WGS metagenome assembly PVMK01 (sample SAMN08533507, study PRJNA380276) | Marine sediment metagenome, whole genome shotgun sequencing project.
GCTCGAAAAGCTGATCATATCCGCATCAATCTGGACGAAGACGTCAGGTCTGGTTTAACAACTGGTTTCGAGCGTTATCACTTCACGCACCAGGCCATCCCCGAGCTGAACCTGGAAGAAGTCAATCTAAAATCGGAAGTATTTAATCGCCGGTTAAATGCTCCCATCCTGATCTCATCAATGACTGGTGGTACCTACCAGGCGGGCAGGATCAACCGCACTTTGGCGGAGGCTGCCCAGGAAACCAGGGTCGCCATGGGGCTCGGATCGCAGCTAGCAGCGATTGAGAATCCAGAGCTCCAATCCACATTCCGGGTGCGTGAATATGCTCCAGATATTCTGTTATTTGCCAATCTCGGGGCAGTACAGTTAAACTACGGGTACAGCATCAAGGAATGCCAGCAAGCCGTGGATATGATCGATGCCGATGCTTTGATCCTGCACTTGAACCCTCTCCAGGAAGCAGTTCAACCGGAAGGTGACGGAAATTTTGCTGGTTTGCTGGCAAAGATAGAAGATGTTTGTCAAAAATTGTCAGTACCAGTTGTCGTGAAAGAGGTCGGCTGGGGCTTTTCAGAAGAGAACGTACGCCAGCTCGCCTCAGCAGGCGTTTCTGCTATTGATGTAGCCGGAGCGGGAGGCACATCCTGGTCGCAGGTTGAAATGCACCGCGCCGATGACCCATACCAGGCGCGCCTGGCGGCTGCTTTTATCGATTGGGGCATTCCTACCACGCAGGCACTGATTAACGTGCGATCCAGCGTACCGGGTTTGATCGCCTTCGCATCGGGTGGTGTCAGAGATGGGATTGATATCGCAAAAAGTATCGCCCTGGGTGCATCCATGGGTGGGATGGCGAGTCCTTTCTTGAAAGCTGCAAATGATTCCTTAGAGACAACAATTGCGACAATTCAGTTAATCCGGAAGCAGATCCAGGTGGCTATGTTCGCATCCGGCACGGCTGATATACCTAGCTTGAGGAATACAGAGCTGGTCGAATATTGACCCAGAAAAAAATCGATAGAGAACCCAATGACAGGACAAATTGATATCCAAAGCATGCTCGCCTCGCTGGAGGACGAGCTGCATTACTCGATCGAATCACGACAAGAACCTGAGGTGGGGCAATATTTTTTGATGCTGGCATATCATCTTGGTTGGGAAGGAGATGGTGCAGGTCCGGAAGCAAGGGGAAAGAGGATCCGACCATTATTAGTGTTATTATCCTGTGCTGCAGCAGGGGGAGAGTGGCGTCATGCATTACCTGCCGCTGCGGCTGTTGAATTAGTGCATAATTTTTCCCTGATCCACGACGATATTCAGGACAACAGCCCCCTGCGGCGCGGTCGAGAGACTGTCTGGAAGCGCTGGGGGATCGCGCAGGCGATCAACGCCGGTGATGCGATGCTGACGATCGCACATCTCACGCTGCTGCGCACGGAGGAAAAGTCGTCTCCCGAGCAAACACTTCAAGCTGCCCACACCCTGCAGCAAGCCTGTCTCCAGCTCACCAAGGGACAGTACCTTGACCTGGCTTTTGAATCACAAGAACAGCTCTCCATTGAAGCCTACTGGCAGATGGTGGGCGGCAAGACAGCAGCACTCCTTGGAGCCTGTACGGAACTCGGGGCGATTACTGCCGATTGTTCAGCTTCAAGGCGTAAGGCCTTCCATGATTTTGGATACTATATCGGACTGGCTTTCCAGGCCCAGGATGATATCCTGGGTATCTGGGGTGATGCGGCTCTAACTGGTAAATCCAACGAAAGTGATTTGCTGGCCGGGAAAAAAATCACTGCCGGTGATATATGGGATGCACCAGGATGGTCCATTCCAAGCCAGGTGGACATCTGGACCGATCCAGAAAAGCGAAACAGAGACGTTAGCCCTGCAATTAGAGAATGAAGGTGCTCGCCAGTACACTCAGGAGGCTACAGCCCAAATGACTTCAAAGGCGCTCGGATCCTTGGAAGAAGCCGAACCAGAAGGTGAAGCCAGTAAGGTGCTGGGTGATCTGGCCAACCGCCTCCTGCGCAGGGACGTATAATATCCTTTAGACGAATTGCATAAATACCTGGTTCCCCAACAGGCGCCCGTGGGGGGTCAATCGTAATCGTTTTCCTTCCCCCGTTTGCCACTCCAGCAAGCCCGACGCAATTGACTGATCTATCTCAACCTTGAAAGCAGAATTCAAGTCTAATCCGAATCGCTCATTGAATCCTGCATTTGAAACCCCCTCTTCTGTCAGCCTCAGCCCCATCAGCATAGTTTCCTTCATCTCCTGTGCCCGATGGATCTCGATCGTGTTTTTTGTAGCTGGATTTTTGGGAAATGGATAATTGTCTGGAATGGATGTCTCAACCGGGGAGTTGAGCATTTGGACATATATCTTTGGATTGAGCTCATTTTCCGTGCGTTTTCCCCCTGCAAATCCATGTGCGCCAGCACCACAGCCAATATAGAAAAAATTACGCCAGTACTGCAAATTATGCTGGCAAGCCAATAATTTTCCACCCGCATCCCGCCTGGCCCAATTAGATATCTCGTATTGTTCGTATCCATGAGTATTTAAATTATCAGCTGCCAACTCATACATATCCGCGGCTAAATCCGGATCTGGCTCGGATAACATACCTTTGTTCACCCAACTTCCCATTGGGGTGCCGTTTTCAATGGTGAGCGCATACAAGGAGATATGATCTGGATTAAGAGCAATGGCATGGTCAAGAGTTCTTTGCCAACTGGCCAGTGTCTGGTATGGAATTCCAAAGATAAGATCGAGGTTTAAATTATTGATGCCGGCTTTTCTGATCAGACTGACCGCTTTTACTACATGCTGGAAGCCATGCTGGCGTTCAAGCAGCAGTAGATCTTCTGGGTTTGCGGACTGCATCCCCAAACTGATGCGGTTCACCCCCAAATCACGGATAGTTTTGAAGTACTCGTGCGTCAGCCTGCCTGGATTGGCTTCCAAAGTGACTTCAAGCCCATCGAGAAGGTGAAACTCTTGCTCTAAGGTAGCGAATATGCGTTGAATTTCTTTTCCGGGCAGCAGGGAAGGAGTACCCCCACCGAAAAAGACAGTGTGAATGGGGATTTTCTGTGGACTGCTGCGCCCAACATATCGAATTTCCTGGCACAACGCCCCGACGTATTCGGGAATGAGCGTTTCCATTCCTGAATATGTATTGAAATCACAATAACTGCAGCGGTGAGAACAAAATGGGATATGTAAGTAGAGACTATGAGCCTGCATGTGCGCCGCAGTATACCATGAGCAAAATATTGGGCTTCGTTCTCGTTAAAGCTTGCATATCAGCCCCTTTTTTGGACAAGTTTAGAATTTACTCAGGCAATGAGAAAATTTGCACTAAGCGAATAAAAGACTGGTATAATCCCCGCTGCCATCGAAAACTGGCACAATGATACGCATATGACATCTGAAACCCCCTCAAAACCTACAAAATTATGCCCAACTTGCGGTACTCGAGTCAGCGAGGATGCGAGTCGCTGTCTGGTTTGCGGCAGCGATCTTTCTGGGACAGAGAAATCCGAACGGAAAACCAAAGCCGTCCAGGGCAGCCGCATGCCGCAAATCACATTGAGCTTACCAATTGCTTTGATTTTACTGGCTCTATTTCTTGGTATCGGCGCAGTTTTGGTTTATTTTGCACTCCAGGAAACCGGCCGAGTGGTCGAACCTACCATTACTCCTACCCAAACTTCAACTGTGACAACGACCGTAACTCCCACCCCGGCAACGCCTATCCCTACTGGTACGCCGCTGCCAACCCCTACACCGGCGACATATACAGTCGCCGCTGGTGATACCTGCGCTGGGATTGCTTTCACCTTTGGGGTCTCAATCCAGAGCATAGTTCTGCTGAACAATTTACCAGCTGATTGCAATACTCTGGTCGAAGGCCAACAGCTCCTGATTCCACAACCGACCCCGACTCCGACCTCGCTTCCAACGGCCACCCTCAGCGCTGCTGATGCGACTGAACAGGCCTGTGAGAAGGTTATTTACGAAGTGCAGGAGAATGACACCCTCAGCAGTATTTCAAACAGCTACAGTGTGCCAATGGCCGTCATCCAGGAATATAATGGACTTTCATCTGAGACGGTATTCTCCGGGATGAATCTTATTATTCCACTTTGTGAGCGTTTCCCGACGCCCGGTCCAACACCCACGGCCACTTTGCCGCCTCCTTACAATGCCCCCAGCCTGCTGCTGCCAGCCGATGGCTCCCGCTTCAACCAGTCTGGAGATACGGTAACTCTGCAGTGGGCCTCGATCGGAACCTTGTTGGATAACGAGGCATACGAGATAACCATCGTGGATTTCACCGATGGCGACAGCCGGCGGCTCGTGGATTATGTGACTGACACAAAATATATTGTCCCAGCGACTTTTCGGTCGGCAGATAACATCCCCCATCTCTTTCGCTGGTGGGTGATGACAACGCGCCAGGCAGGAACCGATGAAGATGGTAACCCGATCTGGGATTCAGCAGGATTGGCCAGCGATAGGCGCGTCTTCATGTGGTCGGGCAGTCTTTCACCTGCCACAACTCCAACTCCGTAATTACTTACTATCAACTAAATTGAGAAAAAAAGGTGCTTTCCTCTTGGGAGAGCACCTTTCATCTTTTCAATTGCAGATTACTTCAAGCAGATTCTTTCGCCTTTTCGGCGATATCCTCTAACATGGCTGTCGTGAGAGATTTCGGTCGCTCCAGGGGTTGACCTAAGGCACGTGACCAAACCGCGTTTGCAGAGACTCCCAGAGCCCTGCCAACGCCGAACATGACGGTATAAAATTCGAATTCTTTGATCCCGTAATGGTATTGAAGAGTCCCGCTGATGGCATCCACATTGGGAGCCGGGTTTTTCGCCTTTCCCTGTTCGATCAAAACCTGGGGCACTACTTCAAAGACCAGGTGGGCGATCTGGAATATCTCGTCCTCGGGCATATGCTCAAGTGCGTAATTAAATTGAGCTGTGAAGCGCGGGTCGGGTTTCCTTAATACTGCATGTCCATATCCGGGAATCACCTGGCCACGTCGAGCTTACCCCAGGCATAATCGCGCACTTCATCCTTGCTGGGGACGCCATCAAATTTCTGGTGTATGCCCAGCAGCCAGCGCAGCGCTTCTTGATTGGCTAATCCATGCAGTGGACCAGCCAGACTGTTGAGACCGGCAGAAAGAGCATAATAAATATCCGATAAGGTTGAGGCCGCCAGATGGGTGGCATGCGCACTGGCATTACCGCTTTCATGATCCGAATGGATGATGAAGTAGAGCCTTGATAAATCCATGTATTCCTGGGATGGGTTACCCATCATGTATGCGAAATTCGCGCCCCAATCCAGGTCAGGCTTGGGTTGAATGAATTCACCAGCCTTGTACTTCAAATTGTATATATAAGCTGCAATGGAGGGCAGTTTGGCAGTTAAATTCAAACTATCTTCAAGCATCGGCTGCCAGTATTCTTCCCGCCGCATGCCTTCTTGGTACCGGCGGGCAAAGATCGATTCGTGGTGTAAGGCTAATATCGCTGTCGAAAACAGCATCATGGGGTGGGAATCCCGCGGCATGGATTTCAAAACATTAAATACATAATCTGGCACATGCGCGCGTGCTTTCCATTCTGTTTCTACATCTAATGCCTGCTCTTCGGTAGGGACTTTCCCGATCAGCAGCAAATAATATAGACCGCCCACATAAGGCATCTTGCTGCCTGCGGGTTTCGGCAGTAAATCTAGAACTTCAGGTATTGTGTAGCTGCGAAAACGGATCCCTTCACTCGGGTCGACATAAGAGATATCTGTGACCAGGCCCTTGACGCTGCGCATCCCACCATAAATCTGCCCAACTGTCACCTGGTCAACTACGACATCCCCATTTTCTTTGACAAGCTTTTCAACCCTTTCCCGCCAGGCAGGCAGCTCGGCAGAAAAATCGGTTTTCAATCCCATAATTGATCTCCTTGTTGATCTTTCCAGAACTCTTTATAAATCCACCAATGCTTTGAGGGCTTCAATGGTTTGCTTGACTGCTTCAGCTGAATTATTCAATGCTGCCTTTTCTTGCTCATTCAGACGGTATTCAATGATCTTCACAGAGCCTTCGCGGCCCAGCTGAACAGGAACACCAAAAAATATATCTTGCAATCCATACTCACCCTTCATATAAGCTGCGGCTGGAACGATCAAGTTCTTATCCTTCAAGATCGATTCGACCATCTGTGCGACCGCTGCTCCGGGTGCATAAAACGCGCTGCCAGTCTTGAGCAGGCTGACTATCTCTCCACCACCTTTACGTGTACGTTCAACGATCGCCTCCAACCTATCGGCTGGGAGCAGCTCATTCAACGGCACCCCAGCTACATTGGAATGGCGCACGAGAGGCACCATGTCATCCCCATGGCCACCCAGGACATAGCAATTGATATTCTCAACGCTGACGCCTAATTCCATGGCTACGAAAGCCCGCATGCGAGCGGAATCAAGGATGCCTGCTTGCCCAATCACTCGTTCTGGTGGCAAATTGCCAACTTTCATCGTCAGGTAAGCCATGGTATCCAGGGGATTTGTCAAAACGATGAAGATCGCATCTGGCGAATATTTGAGCGATTCCTGTGTAGCATTGCTGACGATCTCCGCGTTGGCTGATAATAAATCATCCCGGCTCATTCCCGGCTTGCGGGGTAAACCCGCAGTGATCACCACAATATCCGATCCAGCAGTCGCTTCAAAAGAATTGCTGCCCGATATCACTACATCTTTACCAATTATCGGTAAAGATTCCTGCAGGTCAAGCGCCTTCCCTTGGGGCAGACCCTCGACAATATCAACCAGGACCAGATCGGCGAATTCACGCTCAGCTAACCAGTGAGCGGTTGTGGCTCCGGTCATCCCGGCTCCGATGATGGAGACTTTGTTATTCATCTTCTCACTCCTGTTAGATTTTAAAATACCCCCAGGATTGTGCTATCCCGGGGGAAGTATTATTATTCAGATAAAGGATTTTCGTCCAAAAAATGATTTGCCTGGATGGCAGCTGCTGCACCCATACCAGCGGACGTAATCACCTGTCGGAAATGGGGATCAGCGACCTCACCAGCAGCATAAACCCCTGGAATTTTAGTTTGCATTCGATTGTCTACAACCAGATACCCGTTCTCATCCATTTCAAGCTGATCCTTGAAGATGCTCGTATTTGGATTATGCCCGATAAAGATAAATACACCATCGATTTCTTCCTCTCGCTGGGCACCTGTTTGCGTATCTTTGAGTTTTACAGTCTGGACAGCTCCGTTACCTGAGATTTCTTCTATCACGGTGTTCCAGGCGAAATTTATCTTAGGATTGGACTTTGCCCTATCAGCCAGGATCGCACCCGCCCGTAATTCATCACGCCGGTGAACGATGGTTACATTATCAGCATAACGAGTCAAGAACAGGCTCTCTTCTACTGCACTGTCGCCCCCACCAACGACCATTACTTCCTTCTCTTTAAAGAACCACCCATCACAAGTTGCACAATAGGAAACACCGCGCCCGGTGAATTCATTCTCACCCGGGACATTCAGATGAACTGCACTGGCACCTGTCGATATAATTATTGACTCAGCCAAATATCTTTTTCCATTCTGGGTAGCAACCTTATAGGGGCGTTCAGAAAAATCCACTTCAGCTGCCAAATCGTATTCCAACCTGGCACCAAATCTTTCGGCTTGTTTTTGGAAAAGCTCCACCAGCTCCATGCCCCCGATGCCCTCGGGAAAACCAGGATAGTTTTCTACAGCGAAGGTCAATGAAACCTGGCCGCCCAATTCCATGCCAGTCAAGACTACAGGTTCGAGATCCGCCCGGGCAGCATACAAGGCTGCCGACAAGCCAGCTGGTCCTGAGCCGATGATCAGCACCCTGACAGTTTCTTCCTGATCTCCTCCAGGGAAAGCTGGATTGCCTGCCGTGCTGTTTAGATTAAGGTCCATCACATCTCCTATGATCTTTGTAATTCAGATATTATAGCCTCAGCTCGCATTACTACAAGGCCTGTATTAAAAAATAGTCATCAGCAATCACCACAATAACTATTAATCTGATGCTTGAAACATCACAAAAGTTACATTAATATCTTGTAAAATCCAGCTTTCAATCTGGCTTGGCTGTCTGGACATATTCAAGCCACTGCTCAGACCGTTTGCCTTGCCCACGGACTGTATCCAGATATAACTTCAGAAGAGATCTCATCACTTCACCGGGTTTTCCATCACCAATTTCTCGATAATCGATCTTTACAGCGGGGACAATCTCAGCAGCGGTACCGGTGATGAACACCTCATCAGCGATGTACAGTTGATCCCGGGTGATCACTTCCTCCACAACAGGGATCCCCAAATCGGCCGCTAATTCCATTACCGTGTCCCGGGTGATACCTTCCAGAACCGACGCCTTGGGGGGAGTGTAAATTACCCCACCCCGGACAACAAAGATATTTTCGCCGGTACATTCCGCCACATAACCTGATGGATCGAGGATCACCGCTTCATCATATCCTGATCGTAAAGCGATCGACTTGATGATCATAGAATTGACATAATTTCCGGTGATTTTCGATTTGGTCATATTTACATTGGGGTGTAATCGAGAAAGGGAAGCCACCATCATGTGTATGCCTGCTATTTGAGATTCTTCGCCTAAATAAGGTCCCCATTCCCAGGCAGCAACAGCCAATTTTGGAGTAGAGTGATCGATATTTATTCCCAAAGGGCCATCCAGATACATCAACGGACGAATATAGCATTCTGTGAATCCATTAACTTGCACAGTATCAAAAACAGCCTGCTGAATTTCCAGCAGGCTGTAAGGATAATCCAGAACACCGAGAATTTGGATCGAATCAAGAAAACGTTGGGCATGATCCAGCAAGCGGAATACCGCGGGTCCATTTGGAGTTTGGTAGCTGCGAATGCCCTCAAACACCCCGGCTCCATAATGCAAAGACGGGGTGAGGATATGGACATTAGCCTCCGCGAAAGGTACCAGATCTCCATCCATCCAAATAAAATCCGATTTCATCCAGCTCTCCTATTCTTTATATTTCGATGGTTTGGCAATTTGTAGTTATTATATCCCGTTCAATCTCAAGGGCTATCAATCTGTGCCTTTCCAGATGAAAGGGGCTGCCTTCAAAGAAGAAAAAGCGTTCCCCAGATAAAAATGAGGAACGCATAATTTACATGTATGTTGTTGTGATTATCGCCGATTACCGGACTTACCACCCCGGTAGCCGCCACGCTTACCTCCACCAGAACCGCGACTTTTGCCTGCTCGATCCTTCTCGCGAGCTTCCTCGGCGGTCCATCCTTCCAGCACTGCCTGGCGGGAGAGACGAATCTTGCCGGCTGGATCAATATCGGTCACCATGACGGTGATCTCATCCCCCATGCGCACGATATCTTCAACCCTGTTTACCCGCTCACTGTCCAGCTGGGAGATATGCACCAGGCCATCTGTGTTGGGCAGGATCTCCACGAAGGCACCAAAATCTGTGACGCGCACCACGCGACCTGTATAGATGCGACCGATTTCAGCGGATTCGGTCAGCGCTAAAATTCGATCTCTTGCCATAGTTTCGCTGTCACCATCTGTTGCAGCGATGAAGATTGACCCATCTTCATTGACGTCGATGCGTGTGTTGGTTTCTTCCTGGATACTGCGAATCATCTTTCCACCTGGTCCAATGATGGCACCAATCTTATCTACGGGGATTTTGACAACGGTGATGCGCGGGGTATGTGGTTTAAGCTCAGGTTTGGGCTCGGGAATCACAGCTAACATCTTTTCCAGGATCGAGAGTCTCGCCTGGCGAGCCTGCTCCATCGCCTGTGCCATGATCTGAGGTGTAATACCCTTGATTTTGATATCCATCTGCAGTGCAGTAACGCCTTCTGTTGTTCCTGCGACTTTGAAATCCATATCCCCGAGATGATCTTCCATGCCGAGGATATCCGTCAACACCGCGTATTGATCTCCTTCACCCTTGATCAAACCCATCGCAATCCCCGCGACCGGGGCTTTGATGGGCACGCCGGTGTCCATTAGTGCAAGTGTTGATGCACAAACAGATGCCATCGAAGTGGAACCATTCGAGGACAGCACCTCCGATACCAGGCGCATGGTATATGGAAATTCATCTTCAGGAGGAATAACCGGTACCAAAGCCCGCTCGGCAAGAGCACCATGCCCGATTTCACGCCGGGATGATCCACGCAGGAAACGTGTTTCACCGACTGAGAAGGGCGGGAAATTGTAATGGTGCATGTAGCGCTTTGATTCGGTCGGAGAAAGTGTGTCCAGCTCCTGGGCTTCACGCGGTGTTCCCAGCGTGGCCATTGTCAGCACCTGGGTTTCGCCCCGGGTAAAAAGACCAGAACCATGTGCCCTCGGGCTGACATCGACCTCACTTGAAATCTGGCGCAGATCGGTTAATCCGCGACCGTCAGGTCGAACACCCTGCTGGAGAATGCGACCGCGGACAACATCTTTCTCTGCCTGTTCAAAAGCTTGTTTAATGCTTCCTGCCAGAGTTTCATCCTCCGCCGAGAGTTCACTCACGATCTCTGCTCGCAGATCGTTGATCGCGCCGTATGTAGAAGATATCTGGTAAGGCTGATTAAATATTTCTTCAAGTTTGGGAACCGCGCGTTCAAAGACCGCGTTCCTGATGCCTTCATCCAGTGAAAAACTGATGTATTCCTGCTTGGTTTTTCCAATCTCGGAGGCAGCTTGCTCCTGTAGTTCAATGAACGGCTGCATTGCCCGATGTCCGTGCTCGAGGGCGGCAACCAGTACATCCTCCGCTACGAATTCAGCCCCACACTCCACCATCAGAATGGCATCTCGCGTGCCGGCAAGGCGAAGGTCCAGGTCAGATTGATTCTTCTCTTCAAAGGTTGGATTGATGACAAACTCACCATCGATTCTTCCCACCCGTACTGCGCCAACTGGCCCAGCCCAGGGAACGTCGGAGATCGTCAAAGCTGCGGAGGCCGCATTCACTGCCAGGATGTCAATCGGATTTTCTGAATCAGCAGAGAAAGAATACAGGATTACCTGCACATCATTCCGCATATCCTTTGGAAATAGCGGCCTGATTGGGCGATCGGTCAGGCGGGCAATGAGGATCGCTTCCTCGCTGGGACGTCCTTCTCGCCGGAAAAATGAACCTGGGATTCGGCCACCGGCATACATCCTTTCTTCGTAATCAACTGTCAAAGGGAAGAAATCAATTCCCTGGCGGGGATCCCTGCCCATTGTGGCAGAGGCAAAAACCATCGTATCACCTATACGCAAGGTTACCGCTCCACCGGCTTGCATAGCCAGTTTCCCTGTTTCCATGGTGACCTGCTTGTCACCAAACATCGTCGTGTAGCTCTTTACTTCTGTTTGCATGTTTGCTCCTTTTGCATATTCACCAGGGAGCAGGGACTGGAAGCTGCTGGCAACCCGCATCTGCTTGGAGAATCAAGTGTTGTCACCAGTCTCCAATTCCCAACCTCCTGGTTTCGAAATTAATTAATGATGCGCTCCTGGCAAAAGAACTTCCGCAGTTCTGTAACCCCTAGCGGCTTTGCAGTTACTATAATTTTCCAAACTCAATATTCTTGCTTTGCAAAAAAAGAGTAGATGGGAAACCCTCCACCATCTACTCGCCAAGGAATAATTATTTCCGGCGGATATTCAATCGATCGGTCAATGCCAGGTAACGTTGATAATCTTTTTTGCGAGTATAGGCTAATAATCGGCGGCGGCGGCCCACCATTTTCAATAAGCCCCTGCGTGATGATTCGTCGTGTTTGTGTGTCCGCAAATGATCTGTGAGGTAGGTGATCCGGTTTGATAATATTGCGATCTGAACTTCTGGCGAGCCTGTATCACCTTCGTGGCGAGAAAACTCGTGAATTACGTCCTTCTTAACTTCCTTATCCATAACCATGACGTCTGCAACTCCTATTCGTCTATTATTACCGCAGGTCTCCATGCCAGCAGTCCATTAAAAACGAACCACCAGTAGGGCTAGTCAGCGGGGCTGATTATACCAGAGAAGGGAATAATTATGGATTTATGTTATTCAGCCTTGATTCATCCCACTAAAACTTGCCGCAATATGGAACGGGATTCGGTTGGAAAGCGATTCAAGCTTTTCCGAACATACCAGGCTATCTGCTCGTTATCACCAGCTGATTTCAGGGATTTTTCCAGGAAAAATGCTGTCTCCTCGGGAGCTTTAACGGCCATTTCTTCAAGCACGCTAAGAATTTCATTCCTCAGAAGACCCTTCGGAGAACGCATCAAGCTATTCAGTCGCTTGAAAAGCAATGGGTAATCTTCGAACTCTCTTCGCTCCATTAACGGGAGGCATGCTTTCAATCCCAGGCGGTTGCGTTCAACATTCCTTGACCGCAACCATTTGTCAACCTGATCAACATAAAGCACCTGCTTCTCGATCAAAATTCGTTCGAGACCCCTGTTAATCAAGGCATTTACCAACCGTTCTTCCGTATTCGGTTGGATCCAGGCCTCAACCCTATTGAAGATCGTTTTGACCGGCATTGGATCAACCCGGCCGATCAATGACGCAGCCGTCAGTCGAAATTCCAGGATCGGCTGCAGCCACATTGCATCTGCTAATTTGATCGCATCATCCCGATTGCTTTCTGCCCAGACACCCAGCTCCTTCTCAACTGCTCTCGAAACTGGCTTGGGCACCTGGTATGCACGCAATAACGGTGGTGGTTCACCTACCTTTCCAGGCCGGTATGTCCGGTCGGCGTATAAATCTAAAAATTCATGGTAGGAACGGCAAAAAGATTCCGGATCGGATGCACTTTGAACCAGTTCGCTGGCTTGAATCTTCAAACGAGGTGGGTGGATAGCTGGCATTGAATTCAATATGTCCAATTATATGGTCTAATAAAAATGCAGTCGCGCAATGATGAAAAATCTGGGAACCCAGCTGTCAACACCAGCTGTTTGGTCCAATAAGATAAATATTCACTTTTGGGGTTCAATGTATTTGCTGGCATTCTTTAATCTATTAGCATTTCTCACTGGCAATAGGGTTACTTTAGATCAGGGTATGCCCTTGCATAGTTACCCTGGACTACCATTTCGAATGCAGATTCGACATCTGGAGCGAAACTGACATACCGGCGATGATCCAATGGAATATAACTATCAAATTGTGAAATCAGCTGATTATATACAGCTCGCCATCCATCTCCTACAAAAATCAATGGCCGGGGAGTAATTGACCTGGTCTGAAGTTGGGACCACATTACCGCCAATTCTGCGAGTGTCCCAATGCCGCCAGGCAGGACCAAAGCAGCCTCACAATTATCGATCAACGCGTACAATCGCTCTTTCAGCGTGGGAAAGCGCATTTCTTCCTGGACCCATTGGTTGGGAGATACTGGTCGCCAAGCTTCAATTTGATCGCAGGTGACTCCGATCACCCGTCCTCCACTCTCGTGCACACCTCGCGAAACGGCTTCCATGGTGCCGATATAGCCGCCGGTTAACACCGTAAAACCAGCCCCGCCGATCAGCTGCCCAAGCTGGTATGCCTGTTGGTAGGCCAGCTCCCCAGGCTTGGGGCTGGAGCCACCAAATACAGTGATTTTCACTAGACCCTAGCCCTCCCAGTTCCTGCCGTAATTATGTTCCAATTTGCGGAGGATGGCTTGTTCGAGATCAATTTTGGCGACACTGGCAATCTGCAGGAGGTAAAGGGCTACATCTGCCAATTCCTGCCCCAATTCGTCTTCATCAATCTCATCTTCGTTCCACTGGAAGTGCTCCAATACCTCGGCAGTCTCGAGGGATAAAGATACTGCCAGATTTCGAAGTGTTTGCGGTTTTGGACTGTCAGGTTCATACCAACCCTGTGCTGTCACGAAGTTGTTCATCTCTGTGGTGAGGGATTTTATGTCCATGATCATCGATTATAAACCAAAGCAGGATCGGTCAATTAATTATCCGCCAGTATCGATTTCGGATAGGTATTTTTATCCCAACCAGCCAATAATAAATCAAATTCAAGAATGATTGGAACCGGTCAGACCTTATGGTAAATTAGCCGCAACCATAACCACAATACCTCCAATTGTAATGAAATCTTAACCCAATATCTAAAATTCCTTTATCATTTTAGTAGCACTGGGCTTGGACAGTAGTTCATAAACGCTGGTCCAATTTCTTAACAAATGCGACTTTTCTGGGAAATCAGCAAGCTTGCTTTTCAACGCCAGCTGACTTACTGCCCTGCGACCCTGGCTGGGTTCACAACGAATTTCTTCTTCGGGATGCTGCGCGCTTCCGTAATAATCGCCCTGTTCCACGGTCAATCGGAAATTTCAGGGATGACTATCACTAACGCGATCACATTTACCGCGTTGACCCAGGCTGCGATCGCTTTTTTGAGCCTGTTCTCCTGGTATGAAGTGATGGATTCGGTATACAGCGGCGCGGTCAGCTCAGACATGCTGAAACCCATGAGCTACTTCAATTTCTGGCTAGCACAAGACACCGGGCGAGCAACTGCCAGCTTCATCTTGAGATGATTAACCATCATCCTTGCTTATGCCCTATTCTTTGATCTTTCATATCCGCAATCCATCGACCAGTGGGCAGCATTTATTGTAGTATTGATATTCAGCTGGTTGACCAGCTTCGCCTGGCGTTTCCTGGTAAACCTGGCCGCATTCTGGACACCAAACGCGCTCGGAATTGGCCGTTTGGCATTCATCCTCTCCTGGTTCTTGTCCGGGTTCTTCATGCCTTTCCGATTTTTTCCTGAATGGTTCGTAAAACTCTGCTACCTGACACCCTTTCCTTACACCATTAATGTCGTCGTTGAAGTTTATCTCGGTTTGGTAAACGGAAGTGCTCTGGTCAGCATTATCCTGGCCCAGGTGGCATGGATACTGCTCTTGGTTATAGGAGGTATGTTGACACTGCGTGCTGGTGTCCGTCGCCTTGAGATCCTGGGAGGTTGATTTGAGGGAAACACTGGGCATCTACCGGCGTCTCATATCAATCAGCATTCGGGGACAGCTGCAGTATCGCGTCTCCTTCATATTCGATTTTTTGGGAACTGGACTGGTTACCTTACTTGGTATCGGTACAATAGCCTTGGTCCTGCAACGATTCGACAATATCAGCGGTTGGACGATCTTTGAGATCGCCTTCTTATTTGGCATGGCTGAGACCGCCTTCGGCACCATGGATATGATTTTCAGCGGGGTTTGATCCACCATATTTTGGCCGGCATGTCAGAATGGGCACTTTCGATCAAATGCTGCTCCGGCCAGCGAATTTGATTGCTCAAATCCTGGGTTCCCAGTTTATCATCCGCCGCTTGGGCCGCATCATCCAGGGAAGTATTATTTTGATCATCGCACTGAACCAATTGGATATCCAGTGGACAACGGTAAAATTTCTAATGCTGCCGGTTATCTTCATCAGCCTGGTGATATTCTTTGGGGGTTTGTTTATTTCAGGCGCTACATTGTCTTTCTGGACAATCGAAACGCTTGAGGCGCGGTGAATATCTTGACCTACGGTGCAACCGAGATGATGGGCTATCCCATGGATATCTATCCAAACCTGATTCGCAACTTTTTTACCTACATCCTCCCGGCAATATTCCTCCTTTATTACCCGGCTTTATATATCCTGGATAAGCCCGATCCCCTTGGAATGCCAGCCTTCTCTCCCTTCTTGGCGCCATTTGTAGCACTGGGGGTGTTTGCGGTTTCACTATGGTTTTGGAACTACGGGCTGCGTTTTTACCAGAGCACCGGTTCATGACTTAACATTGGCATATCAGTGATGCAAGATATTATTCATGTAAACGATCTCAGCAAGCATTTCAAGATTTACAAACACCACCGCGGTGTCCTGGGACCTTTACGCAATTTAACCAGCCGCCAATCGACGAACATCAAAGCCGTTGATGGGATCAGCTTTGCGATTCAGCCCGGGGAGCTGGTTGGCTACCTGGGACCCAACGGTGCTGGAAAATCTACAACTATCAAGATGCTGACTGGTTTGCTGGTGCCCACTGCTGGTGAAGTTATCGTGGATAACCTCATCCATGGAAACAGCGAAAATCATATGTAGCGGAAATTGGTGCTGTCTTTGGTCAGCGAACCTCGTTATGGTGGGATCTGCCCTTGGTAGTATCTTTAGATCTTCTGCAGCATATTTATAAAATTCCCCGCCCATTATTCAAATAAAACCTGGCGGAGTTTCGAGAGCTCCGGAACTAGACAAGTTTATGGACACCCCTGTCAGGGCATTATCTCTCGGGCAGCGCATGCGAGCAGATATTTGTGCCGCTTTCCTGCATGATCCGAAGCTGCTGTTCCTCGACGAACCATCCATTGGTTTAGATGTAGTTGCCAAAGAACGCATCCGGCGTTTTATCCAGTTTATTAACCGGGAGCGAGGCACGACGATCCTGCTTACAACCCATGACCTTTCCGATGTTGAGAAGCTGTGCAAAAGGGTGATGATCATCGATCAGGGCAAGCTGCTGTAGGATGGTAAACTTGACTTGCTGCGTGAACGATTTGGTGAGAAACGACAATTAGTGGTTGACTTCGTCGAGCACTACGAAAACATTGCAGTGAATGGCGCTGAAATCGTCGAACGTCAAGGCAATCGCATCACCTTCATGTTCACCAGCCAGGAGATATCCGCTTCTGAGTTAATCAACCAACTCTCGGCCCAATACCGGATTCGTGATTTGGAGGTCCGTGAGCCAGATATTGAAACCACCATCCGCAGGATATACGAAGGACGCTTATTGGAATGAGTGAATCACAGAATAAGAGGCGGCAGACAGAAACCAGTTCTTTTGGGACATCTGGTCGCTTCAGC
>PVMK01122237.1_pt1 | contig 16950 bp, 15 predicted proteins | sample 1853481 | NCBI WGS metagenome assembly PVMK01 (sample SAMN08533507, study PRJNA380276) | Marine sediment metagenome, whole genome shotgun sequencing project.
GGCGGAAGATCATCCGCGACGCCGAGATCGAGAACACCATCCGGGCTTACTCCACTCCCTTGTTTCAGGCGGCCGGGCTTAGCCCCAGCGCGGTAGACATCATCCTGATCGACGACCCGAGTCTCAACGCCTTTGTTTCCGGCGGCCAACGTTTATTCATCCACACCGGCCTGTTGATACGGGCCGATAGTGCGGATCAGGTGATCGGCGTGATCGCTCACGAAACGGGGCATATTGTCGGCGGTCACATTGCGGCACGAATCAACGAGATGCGCCAGGTAAGCACGAGCCTGCTCGTCACCTATCTCCTGGGAATCGGCGCGGCCATCGCCACCGGCCGAGGGGAGATAGCAGCGGCGGCGATGAGCGGCGGTCAGGATATCGCCCTCAAGAGCATACTCAGCCACACCCGCAGCCAGGAGCAGTCCGCCGATCAAGCCGCGGTTCGCCTGCTCCAGGCGACCCGGCAGACGCCGGAAGGGTTGCTCGAATTCATGGAGATCCTGGGCGGGCAGGAGGCCTTGTTGTCGGCCAACCAGGACCCCTACCTGCGCACGCACCCGATCACCGGCCAACGAATTTCTTTCCTCAGGCACGCCCTCGAGGAGTCGCCCTACCGGGGCGAGCCGGAATCGCCGGAGTTTCAGCGGCTGCACGCCAGGACCCGGGCCAAGCTGATCGGTTTTCTGCAGCCCCAGTCACAGGTCTTCCGCGAGTACCCAAGGCAGGACACCAGCCTGGAAGCGCGCTACGCCCACGCGATCGCCTACTACCGGTCGGCGAATATGGAGAAGGCCCTGCCGCTTGTGGACGGGTTGATCGAAGAGCATCCCGACGATCCCTATTTTCATGAGCTGAAGGGCCAGATGCTGTTCGAACAAGGTCGGATGCAAGACAGCCTGCCGCACCTCGAGACCGCCGCCAGGCTGCTGCCCAATTCACCGCAGATCAAGCTGCTGCTTTCGCAAGTTCTGATCGAAATGAACGATCCTCAGCGTGATCAACAAGCTATCGAAAACCTACGGCTCGTGGTTCAGGTCGAGCCCAACAACGCCTTCGCCTGGCGCCTGGCGGCAACTGCCTATGGCCGTCAAGGCGACAAGGGCATGCTGTCGCTGGCCATGGCCGAGGCGGCGCTTGCGCGCGGACGATATCCGGAAGCGAAAGCCCATTCCAAACGCGCGCTCGACATCTTGCCCTCGGGCTCGCCCAATTGGATCCGGGCGGATGATGTGTTCAACGCCTCCGAACGGGCTTCGGGGAACGACGGATGACGCGAGCTTGAGTTGACGCGCGGGCCCGGCCCCGCTAGGTCAAGGGCCTGTATTTGTTTGGACTTCGGTCCGGGGATCATTACAGAGGCTTAACACTTCCTAGCTAAACCGAGCTGCATTCGCTCGCATTTATTGGCTTTACTGGCCGCCGAGAGAGGAATCGGAACATGTGGTTGGCACGCGCACGCGGTTTCTTGTGGGTATCGACCCTGCTGGCCGGTCTTATGGCCGCACCGGCCGGCGCCCAGGACGACCAAGCATCCAATTTCTCGCCGGCCGAGGAAGATGCCATCCGGCAATTGGTTCGCGACTACCTCTTGGCGAACCCTGAGGTCCTGATGGAAGCCGCGCAGGTCTATCGCGAGCGACAGCAAGGGATCCAGCAGCAACAGGCGCGCCAGACCCTGGTTATGAGGCGGGAAGAGCTCGACCGGGACCCCGATTCGCCGGTCATAGGCAATCCGGACGGCGATGTGGTGGTGGTGGAGTTCTTCGACTACCGTTGCCCCTATTGCGTTAGCGTGGCCGAAAACCTGCGCGAAGCCGTTGAGGACGACGGCAACATTCGCCTGGTGATGAAGGAATTCCCGATCCTCGGCCCCGAATCGATGGTCGCCGCGCGTATGGCCCTGGCCGCCGAGCAGCAGGACCAATACGAAGAACTGCATTTCGCCTTCATGACGGTTTCCGGCAAGCTCACCGAGAAGAAGGCCTTCAAGATCGCCGATAACATCGGTCTCGATATGGACCAGTTGCGCCGCGATATGGAGGCTCCTGAAATCGACGCCATGCTGCAGCGGAATTTCGCCCTCGCCCAGGCCCTTCAAATCAACGGCACGCCGGCCTTCGTTATCGGCGACGAGGTCGTGCGCGGCGCGATCGACATGACGACCCTACGCGAGATCGTCGGGCAGGCGCGCGCCAACTCCAGCTAACCGGCCTCAAATCCCGGCCGCGGATTGCGTAGGGCGACCGACCTGCCCTGGAATCCCTTCTCCGCCTGTGTTAACGCTAGGGTGTCCGCACCAGAAGGGGGAGGCGCGGTTGGCCCAAACGCCCAGGGTCCTGATCCTCAACGGCCCAAACCTTAACCTACTCGGGACCCGCGAGCCCGAGATCTATGGCTCGGCAACCCTCGACCAGATCGAGGCCGACTGCCGCGCCCGCGCCGCCGAACGGGGCCTAGCCGTCGACTGTCGCCAGTCCAATAGCGAAGGCGAACTGGTGGATTGGATCCAAGATACGCGTGACAGCTTCGACGCCCTGATCCTCAATCCCGGCGCCTATACCCATACCTCGATCGCCATTCTCGACGCCCTGCTGGCGGTCGGCCTGCCGGTGATCGAAGTGCATCTGTCCAATATTTATCGGCGCGAAGACTTTCGCGCCCGGTCCTACGTATCCAAAGCGGCGCTCGGCATCATTGCCGGATTCGGAAAGGCAGGCTATGTCATGGCCCTGGACGCGCTGGCGGAGCGCCTGATCAAGGTCGAAGAGGCATAATGGCCAAGCTGGAATTCGACGAAGCGCTCATTCGCAGGCTGTCGGATCTCCTGGAAGAGACCGGCCTGACGGAAATAGAGTACGAGACCGAAGGCCACCGCATACGCGTCGCCCGCAACAACCAGGTCGCGGCAGTGCTTGCCCCCGGCCCGGCGCCTGGCGCCACCTGCCGCCCGGAGACGATCGAGATCCCGGGTGACGGCGAAGGGGTTCCAGCCGACGCGTTGGTGGCCCCCATGGTCGGAACCGTCTACGTGGCCGCCGAGCCTGGCGGTTCGCCCTTCGTCAAGGTCGACGACCAAGTCGAACAGGGCCAGACCGTATTGATAATCGAAGCCATGAAGGTGATGAACCCAATACCCAGCCCGCGCACCGGGACGGTGAAGCGAATCCTGATCCAGGATGGCCAGCCGGTGGAGTTCGGTGAGCCGCTGATGGTGATCGAGTAACCGGGACGGTCGCTCCGGTGTTCGAGAAAATCCTAATCGCAAACCGGGGCGAAATCGCCCTTCGCATCCATCGCGCCTGCCGCGAGATGGGCATCGAGACGGTTGCCGTGCATTCCACCGCCGACGAGGATGCGATGCATGTCCGCCTCGCCGACGAAAGCGTCTGCATCGGCCCGCCGCCCAGCCGAGACAGCTATTTGAACGTCGCCGCGATCCTGTCGGCAGCCACCATCACCGGGGCGGATGCCATCCATCCGGGCGTCGGCTTTTTGGCTGAAAACGCGGACTTTGCGGCCATGGTGGCGGAGCATGGCTTTGTGTTCATCGGTCCCGAGCCGGCGCATATCGCCCTGATGGGCGACAAGGTCACCGCGAAGGTGGCCGCCCAGGAGCTCGGCCTGCCAGTGGTTCCAGGGTCCGATGGCGCCATCGAGGACGAGGGCGAAGCGCGCAAGATCGCCAAAAGTCTCGGCTATCCGGTGCTGATCAAGGCGGCCGCCGGCGGCGGCGGGCGGGGCATGAAAATCGCCCATGACGGCGAGCAGCTCATCGACCAGCTCAAGGCGGCGCGGGCCGAGGCCAAAGCCGCGTTCGGCAACGATCAGGTCTATCTGGAAAAATTTCTCGCCACCCCGCGCCATATCGAAATTCAGGTGCTGGCGGACGGTAAGGGCAACGTGGTCCACCTTGGCGAACGCGACTGCTCGATCCAACGGCGATTTCAAAAGCTGGTGGAGGAGGCCCCCTCGCCCGCACTCAACGCCGACGAGCGGCACAGGACCGGCCGGCTGGTCGCCGAGGCGATCAAAAAGCTCGGCTACCGGAGCGCCGGCACCGTGGAATTTCTGTACGAGAACGGCGCCTTCTACTTCATCGAGATGAACACACGCCTGCAGGTGGAGCATCCCATCTCCGAAGCGATCACCGGGGTCGATTTGGTCCGCGAGCAGATCCGCGTGGCCGCCGGCGTGTCGCTTGGGCTGCGCCAGCAGGACATCGCCTTCACCGGACACGCCATCGAGTGCCGCATCAACGCCGAGGATCCCTTCACCTTCACCCCCTCGCCCGGCACGGTGAGCGATTACCATGCTCCCGGCGGGCTCGGCGTCCGGGTCGATTCCGGTCTTTACGCCGGCTACACCGTGCCACCCCACTACGACAGCCTGATCGCCAAGCTGATCGTGCAGGGCCAAACCCGGAACGAATGCCTGATGCGCCTGCGCCGGGCGCTCGAGGAATTCGTCATCGACGGAATCGCGACCACGATCCCGTTGCACCAGCGGCTCATCGGCGACAACGATTTCATCAATGGCGAGTACGACATAAACTGGCTCGAAGGTTTTCTGTCGCGAATCAAAGGGTGAAGAGGCGGGGCGCGCCAGCCCCAGGACGATCATGCAGCTATCCCCGGAACTTTTGCTCAGGGCTTATGCCATCGGCATCTTTCCAATGGCCGAAAGCCGCAATGCGCAAGAGATCCACTGGATCGATCCGGATCGCCGCGGCATCCTGCCGCTCGACGACCTCCATATACCGCGGCGTCTCAGGCGCCGCTTGCGACGCGGCGACTTCGAGGTGCGCTTCGACACAGCCTTCGGGCAAGTCATTCGCGCCTGCGCCCTGCCCTCGTCGGGGCGCAAGGAAACCTGGATCAACCCGACGATCGAACGGCTTTACGTCGGGCTGCATGAAATGGGCTTCGCCCATTCGATCGAATCGTGGCGCGACGGCCGTTTGTGCGGCGGCCTCTACGGCGTCACCCTGGGCGCGGCCTTCTTCGGCGAGAGTATGTTCCATAGGGTGACGGACGCGAGCAAGGTGGCGCTCGTCCATCTTGCGGCCTGCCTCAGAAAAAGCGGCTTCCAGCTGCTGGACACGCAGTTCGAGACACCGCATCTGCGTCAGTTCGGGGTCGTCGAGGTCGGGCGCGAGGACTATCGTCAGCGTCTCGCCAATGCGGTGCGCACGCCCGTTCAGTTGGACTGCCAGCTCAGCCGGGACGAGCTGATCGCCTGCCTGGACGCCTGTCGCTGAAACCCACTGGGGCCGGGTCTTATCCAAGACGGTCGATCGCGCCTCGCGGGAGGCAACGATTTTGCTGCCATCTCGGGAAGTCGGAGCGAATACGGATCGGCGGGTCCGCTTCGCCGACGCGAGAGAGACGATGAGTTGGATTGCACGTTTCAGAAACTACTTCTTCGCCGGCATTGTGGTCAGCGCGCCGATCGCGATCACACTCTGGCTGGCCTGGAAAGTGGTGGGCTTTGTCGACGACCGCATCCACCCGCTGATACCGCCAAGGTGGAGTCCGTCGACCTATCTTACCTTCGACCTGCCCGGCTTCGGCCTTATCATCGTTGCCGCCGTGCTCATGCTGATCGGCGGTCTGACAACCGGCATCATCGGCAAGCTCATCGTCAAATACAGCGAATGGCTGCTCACCCGGATTCCCATCCTCGGGTCGATCTATGGCTGGACCAAGCAGATACTCGATACCCTGCTGTCCGAAGATTCGACCGCGTTCCGGGAGGTCGTGCTGGTCGAATACCCCTGCCGCGGCAGTTGGGCCGTCGGCTTCATCACCGGCCAAACCCGGGGTGAGATCCAGGATCTAACCAGCGAAACGGTCTACAACGTCTTCGTGCCGGCCACGCCCAATCCGACGACCGGATTTTTGCTGTTCATTCCCGACAAGGACATTCGGCGCCTCGAGATGTCGGTCGATGACGGCATCAAGCTCGTCATATCGGGCGGAATCGTGAAGCCACCGTCGGAAGATGAGGAGTCGAGCTGGGGCGCCGGGACTGGAATCGCCGATGAGGTGGAGCTGATCAAGGAAGCCATGGAAGAAGCGCGTATCGCCGGCGAGCACGGGGTGCATTGGAAGGCGGGAACCGGCATCGGCGAGGAAGTGGAGCGGATCAAGGTGGCCATGGAGGAACTCAACCCCTCCAAGAAGCCGGTGACCCTTCTCGGCACACTGCGCGACTATCTCTTTACCGGCACGCTGGTCACCGCGCCGATCGCGATCACGGTTTGGCTGGCCGTGAGTGTCATCGACTTCTTCGACAGGAGCGTGATCCCGCTCATCCCGGCCGAGTGGAACCCGGCGACCTATCTTCCCTTCGGTATCCCGGGTCTGGGCCTCATCACCTCGGTGCTGACCATGACCCTGATCGGCTATCTGACCGCCGGTTTCCTCGGCAACGCGGTCATTCGGATCAGCGAGCGGGTCATCGAGGGGCTGCCGGTCCTCAGGGGAGTCTACTCCGCCGTCAAGCAGATCTTCGAAACGATGCTCAAGAAGCAGTCCAGCGCCTTTCGCGAGGTGGTGTTGATCCAATATCCGCGTCCCGAGGCCTGGGCGATCGGATTCATCACCGGCGAGGCGACCAGCGAGATCCAAGGCGCCACGCCCGGGGACTCCATCAACATCTTCCTCCCGACGACACCGAACCCGACCTCCGGTTTCCTGCTGTTTCTCCCGCGGGAGGGCGCCAAGAAACTCACGATGACGGTCGAGGAAGGGCTGAAGATGGTCGTCTCCGGCGGTATCGTCACACCGAACGCCGATGCCCCGGACGACGAGACAGTGAGCGACGAGGCAGCGGCCGACGAGGCAGTGAGCGACGATGACGAGGCGCCCACCGAGGCGGCGGCGACTGAGCGCGGCGGGGCCTAGTTCCCCGTTTCCGTCGCGCCGCTCTCCAGCTCCTCCAACGGGAGATCCGGTTTGCAGTCTATGACCCAGACGTCATAGACCGGATGCTCCAGCGCCGAAACGGCCGGCGAGGAAGCGAACATCCAGCCGGAAAACAGCAGAACCGGGGGCGAGTCCGGTCTCGCGTCGACAATTTCCATGAAGGCGGCCGATTCCGGCGGCTCTTCCGGCGGGGTCTTGTCGCAGCGCCGCACGGTGATCTCGAGCGAGCCGAACCGGGCCGTCTGGTTGACCGGCACCTCGAGGGTGGAAATCCGCGCCGTGATCTTGTCGAGCCCCTGCAACACCGCGGTCTCGGCCCTGGCGGCGCCAGGCAGCAGACCGCCCAGGGCAATCGCCAGAAACCATGGCGCCAAGATGACCGCCGGGCGCCGGAGCGGGATCTCAATGCTTTCGTCAGACACACCTCGACTCCCATGGCTCCGATCGACTCTTTCCGGCGAAGACATAGGCAAGACTGGCACAACGTGCAAGCTCAAGGGTGGCGTCGATCACCAATGCTCACTGCGGCTTCAGCGCCCGGAAGCGCAGCCGGACGTAATCCACGAACCAGCGGCCGTCGCGGTCGCACAGGGTCTCGGCCAAAGCGGCCTCCACCTCCGCGATCAGATGTGGCCGCTCGCGCGCCGGCACCTGGAGCAAGAAGGGCTCGGCGAGGGTCTCCAGCCAATCGCCGAGCCGCCCCGGCAGCGGCGTGGGCCGGTCGATGAGGGCGATCTGCTCGACCCGGAAACCGCGGGCGGTCAGGCGCCCGGCATAATCGTCCGGAGTCGGGAAGTACCAAGGATCGGCGGCGGCTCCGTCGAGGCCGCGCCGCGCCAGCGCCGCCATCAGCGCCGCCTTGACCTGTTTGACGTTTCCCGCCCCGCCCATCTCGCCGATAAAGCGTCCGGCCGGCTTGAGCGCGCGCCAGACGCCGTCGATGACCGCGTCGGGGCGCGTCATCCAGTGGAGCGCCGCGTTAGAGAGGACGGCGTCGAACTCGGCCGCGAAGGCGAGCGCCTGGCCGTCGGCCACATGGGCCTCCAGGCCGCGGGCCCGCGCCGCCGCGATCTGTTCGGCCGAGGAGTCGACACCGACGACCACTGCGCCCAGCGCAACGAGCTTTTCCGTCAACGCCCCGTCGCCGCAACCCAGGTCGAGCACCCGCTCGCCTGGCCGCGGCCCCAGTAGATCGATCAGCGGCCCGCCGAGTTCGGCTACGAAGCCGGCGTTGCGCCGGTAGCGATCGGGGTCCCAGCGTTGCCCCGCGCTCATCATGGGATGCCTGTCACAATCTGGTTATGATCGCGCCGGAAAGGGCGGCGGCCCAGGCGCTCACTCGGATGCGGCGCCGCCAGCACTATCGGCCGAGCCGAATACGAAGCGGCCAAGCAGGTCGACGATATTGATCGCACCTTGGGTGTACTCGACCGCGCCGCCGGGCGCTATGGTCTCGATATCGCCGCCCGGCTCGAGCTCGATGAAGTTACCGCCGAGCAGGCCTTCCGGCACGATCCGGGCCGAGGTGTCGGTCGGCAGCTCGATCGCGTCATCGATCGACAGAACCACCTCGGCGAAATAGGTCTCGGGATCCAAGCGCTGGCTCACCACGGTGCCGATCTTGACGCCGGCCATGCGGACGTCGGTTCCGGGGGTGACCCCCGAGGCGTCGTCGAACTCGGCGGTGACCTCGTAGCCGCCGGCGCCGCTCGACAGGCCGGCCGACTTGAAGGCGAAAATAATGAAGCCGACGGCGACCAGCAGAACGATGCCGCCGAGGGCGGTCTCGATGATGTTTCTCTTCATGCCGGAAACTCCTCCCGGGCGCCGGGACCCCGAGCCGCCCTACTCGGGCGTCCAGGGCTCATAGTCTCCCGTCGCCGGATCGCGCCGCCCGCCCATGAGCGTGTGGCCCGGGGGACGGTAGGCCTGATCGGTGCCGGTTAGGTTGGGTTGGTGGTCCTTTTGCCAGGGCTGGCGAGGGGAGCCGCCCTCGGGCGGCGGGGTATCCGTCGTGTGGTGCAGCCAGACATGCCATTCGGCCGGGACTCGGCTGGCCTCGATGTCGCCGTCGTAGATCACCCAGCGGCGCTCCTTTCGGATGCTGTCCGGATGCACCCGGCCGCCGCCCTTTTCGCGGTAATAGCGGTTGCCCGCCTGGTCGCTGCCAACCAGTTCGCCGCGCAACCACGTATAGAGTCGCGTTCCGATATGGGGACCCGGCATGCCCTGCCTCCAATGACCGGCCCGCGTTCGCGTCTTGCGCAAATCGGGCCAGGCGCGGCGACTATTACACCTCGATGGCGTGCCGTCCAGGCTGGCGAGAACGCCGGGCATGGACGAGACGGGTGGCGCCGAGAGCTGGGTGCGAAGAAGCTTGGCAGGGCGCCGCTGGGCTGGGATATAGAGCGCCAACAAACGGGGACTCCTGTGGGAATGAGGGATTTCTGGCACGATTCCGGCTACCACCTGCTCACCGAGACTGCGGAGGGCCGGCTCGGGGTTAGCGACGATTTCTTGCGCGCCTATCTGATGCGTCCGGAGATTCGTCCGGTGGAAGAATCCTGCGCCGCCGAGCGCGCGCTGCACGAGAGCCTGATGGCTGACCCCCGCCGCGCGGTCTCGGAGCCCGAGATCGCCCAATTGCGGGACCCCGATGCCCAGGACAACTATCGGGTCGTGCTCGGTTTTCGCGACTATCTGCTAGATGCCGGAGATATCGAAGCCAGTTATCTCGGCTGCTTCACCGGCCCTGCCGGCGCACAGGTGCCGCCGCTCTTCCTCGACCAGATGGCGCACGTCATCCTGCGGCACATTCTCGACGGCACGGGCGACGGTCTGCGCGCCCGGGCGGCCGAGTTGCTGTTCCGCGAGCAACGCATCACCATCCAGGACGGCAACATTCTCTCGGCCGATGCCGAGACCGTGGAAATGTACGCCGCGAGCGGCGGCTTCGGCGCCCTTGGCCAGTTGATTTCCGAGGCGCAAACGCCCTTGCGCAGCGTCGAGCTGGAGGTGCTGGACGAGCGCAATCCGGACCTCTACTGGGGCCGTGATCAGGCCTACGACACGGTGCTCAATCTCAGCTTCGCCGGCGGCGGGCTCGATGCCTTGTGCCGGGTGCTCGAAGCCTGGGTGCGGCATTTCCTCGCCATCGAGGTCAATATTCAACCGGTGCAGAAAATCCACGACGAGCGCTGGGTCTGGCACGTCGGCCTCGACGCCGAAGGCTCTGCTCTCCTCAACGATCTCTACACCGGTGAGGAGGTGGACGAGGCCCGCATGACGCGGCTGCTGTCCTTGTTCCGCCTGGAGTTTGGCGATTCGCGCGTCATGCGCCGGAGCATCGCCGGACGGCCGGTCTACCTCGCCATGGCGATGAGCGAGGACTCCCGCCTGCGCCTCAAGCCCCAGAACCTTCTGGTGAGCCTGCCGTTGGCCGAGCCCACTTGAGAGCCGGGTTCCCGAGACCGCACGGCAGCGGAAAGCGCTCCACTTCTCGAAGATTTGAGCCTGCTCTCACACAGCCGTGACGGTGCGTGATCAGGGCCAGGCGCTAGAGTGGAGTCGGAAGGAGACGGGCGATGCTGCGCCGCTTGACCGCCGCCGGCTGCGTTCTGGCCCTGCTAGCCTTGGGCCTGGTGAGCCCTGCCATATGGGCCGGCGAGAGGCTTCAAACGGCAAAAATCAGCGGCGATCCGGACAAACCAAGGCGGCATTTCCGGATCAGACGCCCGGCTCGCCTGGCGCCGGCCGAGGCGGAGGAGACTTACCAGCAATTGGTCGACGAGCTCATCGCCGGTTACGCTCCCACCGACCACCCGGCCGCGCGCGACTACCGCAACTGGCGCCGCTACAACAGCGCGCCCTACCTCTCGGCCACCCATGGCAACCTCTATATCAACAACTACGTCAACGAGGCGGGCAGCGCCTATGGCAGCTTCGAAAATGCCGGCATCCTGCCGGTCGGCGCCATCATTGCGAAGGACAGCTTCGTCGTGGAGCGCAACGGCGAGGTCCGGCCGGGACCGCTCTTCATCATGGAAAAGATGCCCAAGGGCTTCAATTACGTGAGCGGCGACTGGCGCTACACCCAGATCATGCCCGACGGCGTGTTGTTTGGAGAAACCCTCGGCGAAGACGCCGAACGGGTCGAGTTCTGCATCGGCTGCCATCTCGCCGTCGAACAGCAGGACCACCTCTTCTTCATCCCGGCGCCCTATAGAGTCGCGCCCTAAACCGACGTCCGGTGCCCCGAATGAACCGGCGGAATCCACCGCATTTCGCGGTGTTGGTTGTTTCTCTCACTATATCTATTGCTGCCCTCAAGATGTTGTGATTAACTGCCCGCTCTCATCAAGATGTGGGTTGGTCGAGGCGTTTCTTGCTCGGCCGGCCTGTCCAGGAGGGACAATCCGGGGGGTGGGCCACCGGCGGAGCAATCGTGCCGCCGGCTTGGAGTGGCACCGCCTCTCGTGCGCAGGGCAACAACGAAGTGCGAGAGGGGAGATCAACGTATGCGCATCTCACGTCGCTTCACCGAAGCGGGCAAAGATATTTATGAAAAGGTCGAGTTCCGCGTCACCTCGAGTGAGATCCGCAATCCCGATGGCTCCCTGGTCTTCAAGGCTGAAGAGATCGAGGTGCCGGCCGGCTGGAGCCAGGTCGCGTGCGATATCCTGGCCCAAAAATACTTCCGCAGGCGTGGCGTCCCGTATCGTCTGAAAAGGGTCGAGGAGAACGACGTCCCCTCATGGCTTTGGCGTTCGGTGCCGGACGACGACCCGTCAAACCTGTCCGAAGACGAGCGGAGCGGCGGCGAGACCAGTGCCAAGCAGGTCTTCCACCGACTGGCCGGCACCTGGACCTATTGGGGCTGGAAGGGCGGCTATTTCGATAGCGATGACGACGCCCGGACCTATTACGACGAAATGCGCTTCATGTTGGCCCGCCAAATGGGCGCGCCCAACTCGCCGCAATGGTTCAATACGGGCCTCCACTGGGCCTATGGCATCGACGGCCCGAGCCAGGGCCATTATTACGTCGACCACCGCAGCGGCGAGTTGGTCCGATCGGCCAGCGCTTACGAACACCCGCAGCCCCATGCCTGCTTCATCCAGTCGGTCGCGGACGACCTGGTCAATGAGAACGGCATCATGGACCTCTGGGTACGCGAGGCGCGGCTGTTCAAATACGGCTCCGGCACCGGGACCAACTTCTCACAACTGCGCGGTTCGGGCGAATCCCTCTCCGGCGGCGGCAAGTCCTCCGGCCTGATGAGCTTCCTCAAGATCGGCGACCGGGCGGCCGGCGCCATCAAGTCCGGCGGCACCACCCGGCGGGCGGCCAAGATGGTGTGTGTCGACATCGATCATCCGGACATCGCCGACTACATCACCTGGAAGGTGGTGGAAGAGCAGAAGGTGGCCGCCCTGGTGACCGGATCGAAGCTCTGCAACAAGCATTTGAACGCCATCATCCGGGCCTGCAAGGCCGGCATGGGCCCGGCCGGGGAGGTCGACAGCACGGCCGAAGGCCTGGATCCGAAAACCAATCCGCTGCTGAAGACGGCGATCCAAAACGCCCGCGCGGCGATGATCCCCGACAACTACATCCAGCGGGTCATTCAGTTCGCCGGCCAGGGCTATGAGTCGATCGAGTTCAAGGTTTACGACACGGATTGGGATTCCGACGCCTATCTGACGGTCTCCGGCCAGAACTCCAACAACTCGGTGCGCGTGCCCAACACCTTCATCGAAGCGGTGCTGATGGACGGCGAGTGGGAGCTCACGCGGCGCACCGACGGTTCGGTCATCAAGACCCTGCCGGCGCGCGAGTTGTGGGATGACATCGCCTATGCCGCCTGGGCCTGCGCCGATCCCGGCGTCCAGTTCGACACCACCATCAACGAGTGGCACACCTGTCCGCGCTCGGGCCGGATCAATGCCTCGAACCCCTGTTCGGAGTACATGTTCCTCGACGATACCGCCTGCAACCTGGCCTCGCTCAATCTCCTGGCGTTCAGGGCCAAGGACGGCGGATTCGACATCCCCGGCTACGAACACGCCGTGCGGCTGTGGACCGTTACCCTCGAGATCGCCGTGCTGATGGCCCAGTTCCCGTCGCGCCGGATCGCCGAGCTGTCGTACGAGTACCGCACCTTGGGCCTCGGTTACGCGAATCTCGGCGGCCTGCTGATGGCGCGTGGGCTCTCCTACGACTGCGACCAGGGCCGGGCGGTCTGCGCCGCGCTTTCCGCGATCCTCACCGGGGTCGCCTATGCGACCTCGGCCGAGATGGCGAGCGAGCTGGGACCCTTCCCCGGGTACGAGGCCAACCGGGACGACATGTTGCGGGTGATCCGCAACCATCGCCTCGCGGCCTATGGCACGGAAGCCGGCTACGACCGCCTGTCGGTCCCGCCGGTGCCCCTCGACGCGGGCCTCTGCCCGGACCCGGCACTGGTCAGCGCGGCCCGCGAAGCCTGGTCCAACGCGTTGGAGCTGGGCGAGACGCACGGCTACCGCAACGCCCAGGCGACCGTCATAGCGCCGACCGGCACCATCGGCCTGGTGATGGACTGCGACACAACCGGCATCGAGCCGGACTTCGCCGCGGTCAAATTCAAGACGCTGGCCGGCGGCGGCTACTTCAAGATCATCAACCGCACGGTGCCCGACGCCCTGCGTACCCTCGGCTACGACGAAGGCGAGATCGAGCCCATCATCCGTTACACCGTCGGGCACGGCACCCTGAGAGACGCCCCCGGCGTCAATCACGCGACCCTCAAGGCCAAGGGTTTCACCGAGGCCGCGCTCAGCGCCTTGGAAGAGGATCTGGCGAGCGCCTTCGACATCAAATTCGCCTTCAACAAGTGGTCCCTGGGCGAGGAGTTCTGCACCAAGATCCTCGGCTTCACTGCGGCTCAGCTCGACGACGTGGCCTTCGACCTGTTGAGCGCCCTGGATTTCGGCAAGGCCGATATCGAGGCCGCCAACGTCTACTGCTGCGGGGCCATGACGCTGGAAGGCGCGCCGGGGCTGAAGGACGAGCATCTGCCGGTGTTCGATTGCGCCAATCCCTGCGGGCGCATCGGCAAGCGCTATCTCTCCGTCGAAAGCCACATCCGCATGATGGCGGCCGCCCAGCCGTTCATTTCGGGCGCCATCTCCAAGACCATCAACATGCCCAACCGGACCAGCGTGCAGGACTGCAAGGACGCCTACATGCTGTCCTGGCGCCTGGGCCTCAAGGCGAACGCCCTCTACCGCGACGGCTCCAAGCTCTCGCAACCCATGTCGTCCGCCCTGTTCGATGACAGGGACGAGGACGAGGCGGAGACCGGGACCCTGGAAGACCGGATTATCCAGGCGCCGGCGGCGGAACGCGCCGAGATCGTCGCCGAGCGGGTCATCGAGCGGGTCGTGGAGGCTGCGAAGGAACGCTCCCGCCTGCCCCAGCGCCGCAAGGGCTACACCCAGAAGGCCATCGTCGGCGGCCACAAGGTCTACCTCAGGACCGGCGAATACGAGAACGGCCGCATCGGCGAGATCTTCATCGACATGCACAAGGAGGGCGCCGCGTTCCGCAGCCTGATGAACAACTTCGCGATCGCGATCTCGATCGGGTTGCAGTACGGCGTGCCGCTCGAGGAATACGTGGAGGCCTTCACCTTCACCCGCTTCGAGCCCTCCGGCATGGTCGAGGGCAACGATGCCATCAAGATGGCCACCTCCGTCCTCGACTACATCTTCCGGGAGCTGGCGGTCTCCTACCTGAGCCGCAACGACCTGGCCCACGTGGAACCGGGCGACCTGCTGCCCGACTGCATCGGCCGCGGCAACCAGGAAGGCGACCTCGACAAGGAGGGCGCCGACGCCGTGGCGGAGACGGTTCGCCGGGTCGCCTCGACCGGCTACGTCCGCAATCAGCTCCTGGTCTTCGAAGGCGGCGCCCGCCGCCGGGCCCGCGCACCCGCCCACAGTGGGGCCAACGGTGCCGCGGGCGGCGCGGGCGGCGCCCAGAAACTCGCCGGCCAAACGGGCTTTGCCGAAGCCCTGGCCGTCGAGCCCGTTGCCGCAAGTTCCGTAACGGGAATCGCCGACCTTCGCCTCGAGCGCTTACGCGAAGCGCGTCTCAAGGGCTACGAAGGCGATTCCTGCAACGAATGCGGCAACTTCACCCTGGTGCGCAACGGGACCTGCCTCAAGTGCGCGACCTGCGGCGCCACCAGCGGCTGCTCGTAACGGGCAGCCATTCAGGTCGGGAAGCCCCCGCTTCCTGACGACGACACGTCTCAATTCTCCCTGTGACCTTCGGGGCGGTTTGGCAACCGCCCCGATTTCTTCTTCCCGCGATCGCGGCCCTTGCAATCATCCACCGGACCGTGCTGCCGGGGATTGTTCCCGCGGGCCGGCGCGGTTATCTTCGCGCGCCACGCTAGTGCAGTTCTGCATCGGTCGGCTCCGGCCCAGTGCGAAGCACTCGCGCTTCGCGCGCCCTCCCGGCCACCACTAGCTTACGATGCCGTGGGTGGCCGGGAGGGGGAGTGGGCGGCGCCGCAGACCAGCGGAACGGGAGGGCAAGGGACATGGCCGGAGAGATCGACGCACGCCTTGAGGAATTGGGAATCGAGCTGCCGGAACCGGCGGCGCCCGTGGCCAACTACGTCGCCTACGTGGTGACCGGCAATCTGATCTTCGTCTCCGGGCAGGTTCCGGTCGTCGGCGGCGAGTTCAAGTACGTCGGCAAGCTGGGCGGCGACCTCTCGATCGAGGACGGCCAGGCCGCGGCCCGGCTCTGCGGCATCAACATCATCGCCCAGCTAAAGCAGGCGCTGGACGGCGATCTCGACCGGGTGACCCGCGTCGTGAAGCTCGGCGGCTTCATCAACTCGACCGCCGACTTCATCCAGCAGCCGCAGGTCATCAACGGCGTTTCCGACCTCATCGCCGAGGTCTTCGGCGACAAGGGCAAGCACGCCCGCGCGGCGGTCTCGGCCGGGTCGCTGCCGGTCGGCGTCGCGGTCGAGGTGGATGCCGTCGTCGAGTTCGCCTGATCCGGTCGTATCGGACCCGGCCGCCCGAAAGGCTTGACCGGCCGGGTGCGGCCGGGCGATACCGGAACCATGCCCAAAAACGATAACGGACTGCCCGAGGAAGCCGCCCAACTCCTGGCGGCGCATCCGGACATCAAGTGGGTCGATACGATCTATGCCGACCTCTCCGGCGTGGTCCGCGGCAAGCGCTATCCGATCGACCATCTCGCCAAGCTCTTGAGCGGAACCCTGGCGGTGCCGGGCTCGGTCTTCCTGCTCGACACCTCCGGCTCGAGCAGCGACCCCTGCGGCTATGGCTTCGCCGACGGCGACCCGGAGTCGCCGGTGCGGGCGGACCCCAGCACCCTCTAGCCCGTGCCCTGGGCCGAGGCGCCGACGGCCCAGGTGATGCTGCGGTTTTACGAGAAGGACGGCAGCCCGTTTCGCTTCGAGCCGCGCACGGTGGCCGCGCGGGTATTGGCGCGCCTCGCCGAGCTCAAGCTGCGGCCCGTCGTCGCCTTCGAGCTGGAGTTCTACCTGGTCGACCGCAAGCGCGCCGAGGGCGGCGCGCCGCTGCCGCCGATCTCGCCGATGACCGGGGCGCGGGAGTCCGAGACCCAGGTCTACGCCATGAACGACGTGGACGCCTACGCCGCCTTCCTGCAGGAGGTGGGCGAGGCCTGCGCCGCCCAGGACATCCCCTGCGGCGCCATCTCCTCCGAATACGCGCCGGGCCAGTTCGAGATCAACCTGCAGCATCTCGACGACCCGCTGCTGGCCGCCGACCACGCGGTCTTGTTCAAGCGGGCGGTGAAGGGCGTCGCCCGGCGCCACGGCATGCAGGCGACCTTCATGGCCAAGCCTTATCCGGATGAGACCGGCAGCGGCCTGCACCTCCACATCTCCCCGCTAGACGAGGCCGGCCGCAACGTCTTCGACGGCGGCAAGAAGCCGGCCAGTACGGCCCTGCTCCACGCCATCGGC
>PVMK01121956.1_pt1 | contig 16947 bp, 14 predicted proteins | sample 1853481 | NCBI WGS metagenome assembly PVMK01 (sample SAMN08533507, study PRJNA380276) | Marine sediment metagenome, whole genome shotgun sequencing project.
GAACGATAAGAGCCTGCAGTGACATCTCGGATCCCAACTGCCGATCTATGGCCTCTGCCACTGTTGCGCATATTGCATGGGGGTCACCCCCGCGGGTGACGATCTCCTCGTGGAATGGATTCCCGAAAACCAGGCCTTTGGCGAAGCGGTCAGCTGAAAGTATCTTGGACTTCAGCGGCAAATGTTCGATGCTCACTTGGGAGAAACCTGCCCGCAATACCGACTTCTTGATTTCATCGGCGTCATGGTAACCAAAGGGTATTTTGTAGAACCCGGGCGGGTCCTCGGGAAAAAACGCCTGCACCACTTCGTGGGTAATCTGCGCGTACGGATTCGAACCCCATGAATCCCAGACATTGAACAGGTAGCTGCCGCCCGGCTTCAGGACGCGAAATACTTCCGCGTAGGAGCGGTCTTTGTCAGGAAAGAACATGACCCCGAACTGACACGAGACCACATCGAAGCTCGCTTCATCGAATTCGAGGTCCATTGCGTCGACTTGCTCGAAGCGCACGGATTCATGGGGTTGAAACTTCGCTTTCGCCACCTCCAGCATGGGGGTGTTCAGGTCTGATGCCAGAAGCTCACAGTCGCTGGCAAGCGCATCACGCAGCTTGCGGGTGGCTATTCCAGTGCCCGCCGCCAGTTCCAACACCGTTGCGGGGCGTAGATCCGCCACGCGACGAGCCAGGTCGCCGGCATATTCAATGAACAGGTGTGGTCCCAGGCCCTGGTCGTAGTTCTCCGGAATTTGCCCCACGAATCGTGTCGCTTGTGCCGTCATGCCGCATCCGCCATGTCATCCCATGGCCGTCACACTAGCACGGGTCGTGCTGGCTTGCGATCAGATGCCAATTGCATAGATCATCGTACCTGCACTACCAGATTGCGTCCGTCGCCGATCTGGAAACGCCATCGATTGTTTCCGGCTGCTTCAAGTGACGTTACGATACGACCAGGCAGCGCCTGACTGGCCAGTTGCCGGATACCACTCGGCGTCCACTCCAGAAGCAGCAACGAGCGATGGGACTGAGCGGGTAGAAGTAAGCGATCGCGATCCGCGTTGTGCACCACGCGGCCGAGGCCCAGCGACCTGCTGCCCATGGAGTGTGTGCTGACGCCGCCGATTTCGGCGAACTGCGTCAGTGTCGGCTCGGAATATCGGTACAGACGCAATCGGCCACCGATATGGGGGGTGGCGACCAATGCGATATCCAAGCGTCCATCTGCGTCGAAGTCGCCAACCCCCAGGGGATTCAACCAGCGATGGGATTGTCCCAGGAACGGGGTCATGGACAGGCGCACGAGACGATCGTTGGTGATCCCGTAGACAGCCAGGGATGCACCTTGTTTCGTGTCCGTCTCGACCAGCAGGATTTCGTCTTTGCCGTCATGGTTCAAGTCCACCAGTCTGGGGATGTAGATCCTCGAACACCCGCGACGCGGGGTAGCTCGTGGACCAGGGTTTTGCCACCAGCGGTTTCCACCACCAGCCGCGCGGCTTCCAGGGCGTCGCCCAGAACGCCATGATCGTAGCGGTCCGTCGCTCCGGCCAGCCAGGCAACGGCAATATCCCGCCCGCCCCGTGTGATTCGGCTTCCGGGCAACTGACCGGGGCGCCGTGGGCCGGCCGTCTCTGGTGGTGCAGGAGCAACTTCATGGACACTGAGCTCGAGGGCACAGACAACACCCGCGCTCGCCGTCTGCAGCACCGCCAGCAATGCACCCCGCCGGCACAAGCACCCGATCACGGCAAGATACCGGCGCCGTCTTCGCCTTTGCGTGGGCACCCCCGGGTCCATGTGCATCATCTGCCCATTAACCCAGGTGGGTTTCCAGGAACGCCGGGATCCGCTCCTCCAGCCAGTAGCGCGGGCGCCATGGCAGGCTTCCATGGACAAAGCCCACATGGCCGCCACGGGCGCTGACTTCGAGCACGGTGCTGGCTGAAAGCTCATCCCGGGACGGCAGCACATCCGGCGTCATGAACGGATCGTCTTCGGCGTGCAGCAGCAGTGTCGGCACTCGGATGTTGCGCAGATACTGTCGGCTGCTGGAACGGGTGTAGTAGTCATGGACGTCCCTGAAACCGTGCAGGGGTGCGGTAACGCGGTTGTCGAACTCCCAGAAATTTCGGCTGCCGTGGGCCCGGTCGAGATCGATGGGGCTGGTGCCATGGGTGAACTTACGCCGCAGCTTGGCGCGCAGATCGCCGATGAGACGGCGCTGGTACACACGCGACAGGCCCCGGGTGAGGCGGTCCGCCGTCAGTGACAGCGTAAAGGGAACGGAAACCGCCACAGCCGCCTCCAGGGGTGCGCCGGCGCCCCGTTCACCGAGCCACTTCAACAACACGTTACCGCCCATGGAGTATCCCACCGCGGCCAACGCGGGCACGCCGCTGCGGGTGCGGATATGGCTGACGACATGGGCCAAATCCCGCGTGTCGCCGGAGTGATAGCTGCGCGGCAGGCGATTGGGCTCGCCGCTGCAGCCGCGGAAGTGCATCACCACCCCGCGCCAACCGCAAGCCTGGGCAATCTTCAGCATGCCCGCGGCATAGGGCGAGTCGCTGGATCCCTCCAGGCCGTGCAGCACCAGGACCACGGGCCGGTGGTTGCCGGGACCCCAGTCGAGATCCAGAAAATCACCATCGTCCAGCTCCACGCGTTCCCTGCGCAGTGCAAGCCCGGGGCGGCGGCGGAACAGGGTGGCGAACATCGTCTGCTGATGGCCGGACTTGAGCCACCAGGGCGCCCGAAAGTCGCTGCTGGTGAGGGTTCCGCCAGCGTTCACCCTTCAGCCGGTCTCGTCTGCCAGGGCGTAGGGCAGGGTTGCCAGAGTCAACCGTGAGGCGTTGTCAGGCGCCGCTGCACTCGCCGCCAGATTAGCGGCGACTTCGATGGGCATGACGGCGAGCACCGCGAAGCCGCCGTCCGGCAGTGGCTGAGCATTGACCACCTGTGCCTTCGGCGAGGCCGCATCGGTACTGGTCGTCAGCCCATCACCGGGAGCGATGGGCGAGTCGCCGCTCCAGTGGGCCCGGTACATGCGGCGTTTGATGCTTCCCAGGTGTTGCGTGCGTGCCACGATCTCCTGGCCCACATAACATCCCTTGGTGAAGCTCACGCCACCGATGCGATCCAGGTTGATCATCTGTGGCACGAAGCTGCCGCTGGTGTCCGGTCCGATGCTGGCCACTCCCGCTTCGATGTCCAAAAGCTCCCAGGCGTCGGCGCCGGCGGGTAGGGCGACCTCGCGGCAGGCGTTCCACACCTTGGTGACGGCCTCATGGGTGCCCAGCAGCTGGTAGCGGGGTCGTGGGCCACGCAATCGGATGATGGTGAGATCGTCGATGGCGCGCAGTTCCTCGGCGTTTTCCGGCAGGGAGCCGAGGAGATCGCGCAAGCGCGCCGCACTACCGTCTCCGACGGCACCCATGCGCATCCACGAAGCGCTGGCGTCTTCGAGAGTTGCATGGGCGCGCAGCACAAACATCCGCATGCGCTTCAAAGTCTGCTCGAGAAGAGATCCCGGCAGCTGCAGCAACAGACGCCCGTGGTGGCGAAACGCCAGCAGGTTGGTCAACACCCTGCCTTTCGGCGAGCACCATGCGCTCATCTGGGCGTGCTCGGCGGTGATATCGCGGACATCGTTGGTCAGCTGTCCCTGGAGAAACTCCTCGGCCTCATCGCCGTCTACCGCGATCAGGGCAAGATGTCCCAGGTCGAATACGGCATCGCCGCACAGAGCCGCTTGTGCTTCCCCACGAGCGTCGCCGAAGTGCGCAATGCGTGAACCGTCGCCCACGAGATTTGCAGCCGCCAGATCCGTTGTTCGTGTATCAGTCATGGGGACTCATGGATGGAAAAATCCTGTCTCGCAGGAGGACGACAATCCGACGGATTTCCGCGTCATCGGGTTTCGGATCAGCCGTCAACCAGGCGAGGATGTCCTGATCAGGTTGCGCCAGAAGCTTTTCGAGACGATCCAGATCGGCGATATCCAATGACTGCAGTCCGGTGGCAAGAAACTTCTCCAGTAACAAATCCAGCTCGCGCATACCGCGCCGGCATCGCCAGGCTATGCGCCCGCGACGTGCATCGAATGAATCTGTCGTCACATCAATCTACAGGGAGCGTGTGACCAGCAGCTTTTTGATCTCGGCGATGGCCTTGGCCGGGTTGAGGTGCTTCGGGCAGGTCTTGGTGCAGTTCATGATCGTGTGACAGCGATACAATCTGAATGGATCCTCCAGGGCATCGAGGCGTTCGCCGGTGTATTCATCCCTGGAATCCGCGATCCAGCGATAGGCCTGTAGCAGTATCGCAGGTCCCAGATAACGTTCCGAGTTCCACCAGTAGCTTGGACAGCTGGTGGAACAGCAGGCGCACAGGACGCATTCGTACAGGCCGTCGAGATGGGCGCGATCTTCCTTGGACTGCAGCTGTTCGCTGTCCGCGCTCAGTGGCGTTTGTGTGCGCATCCACGGCTCGATGGCCGCGTATTGGGCGTAGAACTGTGTCAGATCCGGCACCAGATCCTTGACCACCGGCAGGTGGGGCAACGGGTAGATGGCTACGTCGCCCTTGATCTCGTCGATGCCCCTGATGCAGGCCAGGGTATTGGTGCCGTCGATGTTCATGGCGCAGGAGCCGCAGATCCCCTCGCGGCACGATCGGCGGAAGGTCAAGGTGGCATCGACTTCGCTTTTGATCTTGATCAGCGCATCCAGAACCATGGGACCGCAGGTGTCCAGGTCCAGCTCGTAAGTGTCCGTGCGGGGATTGTCGTCGCTATCGGGATCCCAACGGTAGATACGGAAGCGCCTGGTACGTTTGGCGCCATCGGGCGGTGGGAAAGACTTGCCGCTTTTTACAACGGAATTCGCCGGTAGAGTGAATTCAGCCATTCACGCGTCTCCGATCAGTAGACCCGGGCCTTGGGGGGGATCACCTTGGTGTCGGCGCTGAGCGTGAACATATGCACCGGGCGGTAGTCGATGCGAGGCTCTTGCGCGCCGTCCAGCCATATCAAGGTGTGCTTCATCCAATTTTCGTCGTCGCGATCGGGATAGTCTTCACGGGCGTGTGCGCCACGGCTCTCGGTACGGTTACGCGCGGCGAACATGGTCACCAGCGCCTGGCGAAGCAGGTTGTCGAGCTCCAGGGTCTCCATCAGGTCTGTGTTCCAGACCAGCCCGCGATCGCTTACGCGAACGTCTTTGATGGATTCCCATACTTCATTGATCAGCGCAACACCCTCGTCCAGGGTTTCGCCGGTACGAAATACTGCCGCGTGGCTTTGCATGACCCGCTGCATTTTGAGACGAATGGCGGCGGTGGCAACCGTACCATCGGCGTGGCGCAGCCGATCCAGGCGATCGAGGGCCTTGTCTTCACTGTGGGCCGGCGCAGGCGCCAGCCGCTCGCCCGGCACCATGAGCTCGGCACAGCGGCTCGCCGCCGCGCGTCCGAATACCACCAGGTCCAGCAGCGAGTTCGACCCCAACCGATTGGCGCCGTGCACCGACACGCAGGCGCACTCGCCGATGGCCATGAGTCCGGGAACCACATGGTCCGGATCTCCGTTCTCGAGCGTGACCACCTCACCGTGGTGATTCGTGGGGATGCCGCCCATGTTGTAGTGGACCGTGGGCAGCACCGGAATGGGTTCCTTGGTGACGTCGACGCCGGCAAAGATTTTCGCCGTGTCCGCGATCCCGGGAAGGCGCTCGTGTACGACCTCGGGCCCCAGGTGCTCCAGGTGCAGGAACATATGGTCTTTCTCGGCGCCCACTCCACGGCCTTCACGCATTTCCATGGTCATGGCGCGGCTGACCACATCGCGGCTGGCAAGATCCTTGGCGTTGGGCGCGTAGCGCTCCATGAATCGCTCGCCCTCGGAGTTCGTCAGGTATCCACCTTCACCGCGCACGCCCTCGGTAATCAAGCATCCGGCCCCATAGATGCCGGTGGGGTGGAACTGGACGAACTCCATGTCCTGGAGGGGCAGACCGGCGGCCAGCGCCATGGCGTTTCCATCACCGGTACAGGTGTGCGCGGAGGTGCAGGAGAAATAGGCGCGCCCGTAGCCACCGGTAGCGAGCAGGGTCGTATGCGCGCGAAAACGGTGAATGGAGCCGTCTTCCAGGTTCCACGCAATCACGCCGCAGCAGGCGCCATCGTCATCCATGATCAGGTCGAGGGCGAAGTACTCGACAAAAAACTCGGCTTGGTGCTTGAGGCTCTGCTGGTAGAGGGTATGCAGAATCGCGTGTCCGGTACGATCGGCGGCAGCGCAGGTGCGCTCGGCGCGGCCTTCACCGAAATGTGTGGTCATGCCGCCGAAGGGGCGCTGATAAATTTTCCCTTCCTCGGTACGCGAGAAGGGCACGCCGAAGTGCTCGAGCTCGATGACCGCGGCGGCGGCCTCGCGGCACATGTACTCGATGGCGTCCTGGTCGCCGAGCCAGTCCGATCCCTTGACCGTGTCGTACATATGCCAGCGCCAATCGTCCGGGCCCATATTGCCCAGGGCGGCGCTCATGCCCCCTTGGGCGGCAACCGTATGACTTCGTGTGGGAAAAACCTTGCTGATGCAGGCCGTGGAAAGCCCCTTTTCGGCGAGACCGAAGGTCGCGCGCAGTCCGGCACCTCCGGCGCCGACAACGATGACGTCGTAAGTGTGATCGACTATGTCATATGCCGGCATTGCCCTGTCTCAGCTCCCGAATGCGATGCTCAGCACGGCGAAGAGACTGGCGCCGGCCATCAGCAGAGAAACGAACTTGGCGACCACGATGCTGGTGAGCTTCAGCCACTCCGTGTGCACATAGTCTTCCACCACCACCTGAAGCCCCAGCTGCCCATGATAGAAGATTGCCACGATCAACGCGCAGCACAGGATGGCAACCAGGGGCGAGTGCAGCCATGCGATGACGGTGGCGTAATCCGCTGTTACCAATACGACCAGCGAGGCGACGAACCACAGACTGAGCGGCACCAGGGCCACCGCCGTCAGGCGCTGCATCCACCAATGATGGGTGCCCGATTTTGCCGATCCCAGTCCTCGCGCCCGGGCCAGCGGCGCGCGGAAGTTCATGCACCACCTCGTAAGGCGTATGCGAAACTCCAGGCGAGCACCGTCATGAAGATGGATACGACAATGACGGCGGTGCCGGATAGATAGGCGGTCTTCAGCTCGAAGCCGAGGCCTGCATCCCAGAACAGGTGACGAATGCCGTTGCACAGGTGAAAAAACAGCGCGAAGCTGAATCCCAGCAATACGATTCTGCCGAACCAGGAGCCCAGCAGCTGCTGCGCCGCGGCGTAAGCCTCGGCGCCCGATGCCGCCGCCAGCAACCAATAGACGAGCAACAGGGTGCCGGCCAGCAATGCCATGCCGGTGACTCGGTGGGTGATGGACAACACCGAGGTGAGCTGAGGCCGATAGATCTGCAAGTGAGGGGAAAGTGGCCGCTGACGCTTTTCCATAGGCATGGAGCCCTGTGCTCGCCCCTCGTGGTAAGGCTGAATTCGTTCGTTGTTGTTGGCGACTGCGGCGGTCACAGGTTTGCTGCAAGAACGGCGCCGCGCGGCTAAGTTACTTGGTTTGCCGGTCGTTTCGCAAGTCAGGCAGCGGCATCCGGGCTCGCCGGAGACGGCGACCGCGCATCAAAAATCCGTGCACCGGCCGTTGCGTTCCCAATCGCCGTAACGGGTCGGTTCGGGCCCTGACGAGCCGCCGATCTCACGCCGAGAGACCTTGCCGGTTGCTGCCGGGGAGTTGGCCTTTTCGGGCCCGGCGTCGCCGACGCCGACCGGCCCCGGGGCATCTTGCAGCGCATCTTCGTTGGCGGGGACCGACTCCGGCATGGCTTGGGATCTCCACCGAGGCTCGCGGATAGCGCCACTTGTGCGACGCACAAATCCAGTATGCCGGGCGCTGCCCCCCCCTGCAAGAGCCCCCGGCGGCGCCCGGCAGCGCCGCACGCCCCTCACCCAGGGCCCGGCGAGGGCCCAGGGTGGCGGGATTGTCGGTGCTACCGGGAAACCCTGTGTCAGAGGATCCGAACAGCAGCATATTCCTGCGTCTTGGCCCGTCCCGGCAGCTCGGTTTCTTACTGGGTGCGCTGCATGTTGGCGCCGCTGCCTGTGCCCAACCCTTGACAAGTCAACGATCGGCCTCTCAGGCACAAAACGACTCGCGGCGGGCGGCCCGCGCCATCGTGCTGCTGGTGTGGGATCGGTACGGCCAATGGCGGCTGGTGCGGCGGGACGGCCGCACCCTCCAGGTGGAGCTGGAACACGGCGCCTACGCACACCCGAAGCTGTTGGTGCTGCTGTTTCGCGGCCGCGACCGGCAGCGTGTGCCGCTGCTGGTAGTCCCGGACATGGTGAATGCCGACGAACTGCGACGATTGCGCATGCGGTTGCGTTGCGGGCCCTGGAGCAATCCCTGAGGCCATTGCCAAAGGGCGGTGCCGATCGGTGGTGCCAAAGGGCGGTGCAAAACAGCGGTGTGTTAATCGCGTCACTGTTTCGTCATGTCCATGGTCCGCGGGTCTCAAGAGAAGCGAGGTGTGTCCCGATATTTTTATCAACCCAACCATTCAATCCGCGCTGCTACCATCGAGGGTCCAGCATTGAGCGATCAGCGGTCGGTGAAGGTCGACGACGCCCAGGCGGTGCTTTGGAGCGCCGAGATTCTGGAAAAATCGGAATTCGAACTGTTCGAAGCAGCCTATCAGGCCTGGTACCGGGAGACTCCCGAGGTCACCCGCCTGGAGCGCATCTTCGCTGACTATATGTTCGACGAAGTGGTGCCTTTCTGGGTGCGCCAGTTCACCCGCTCGACCCTGGAAGCCCACGACGGCTGGCGGCGGGATGAGGAAATGCCGGTCCACGAATACGTAGGCGCCTGTCTGCACGCGGTATCGACAACCATGGGGTCTACCGTCGGCCTCGCCCTCAGTCTGTTTCTACCCCACGTGGTGTTCCCCTGGATCGACGCCGACTACGCGGCATTACTCGCCTGACGCCCGAACGCCGGGCTCGGCGGTGTGAATCTCAACCTTCGGATTGGCTACACTGTGGCCCGGTGTTCGTCTCGGGTGTTTCATGCTGACAGTGACTCAGGCCCTGGCCGCGGAAGGGCCGCTGGCCGATCGTGTGGAGGGCTTTCACGGCAGGCCGCAACAGCAGGCCATGGCCGCCGCCATCGAACGCACCCTGGACGAGAATGGCGTGCTGGTGTGCGAGGCCGGCACCGGCACCGGCAAAACCTTCGCCTATCTGGTGGCGGCGGTGCTTTCGGGTAAGCGCGTCATCGTTTCCACCGGCACCAAGAATCTTCAGGAGCAACTGTTTCACCGGGATCTGCCGCAGGTGCGGGATGCCCTGGGGGTGCCCCTGGACAGCCGGCTGTTGAAGGGCCGCGCCAACTATCTCTGTATGCAGCGCCTCACCGTGCACGCCGCCTCGCCGGGTCTTCTGGAGCGCAAGGTGGACGCGGATCTTGCCCTCATCAAGGAGTGGGCGGGACGTACCGAAGATGGCGACCGTGCCGAGCTGGTGGAGGTCCCGGAAGGCGCCGCCGCCTGGCGGCTGGCGACCTCCACCGCCGACAACTGTCTGGGTGGCGATTGCCCCCACTACGGCGACTGCCACGTGCTCAAGGCGCGCCGTGCCGCGCAAGCGGCCGACATCGTGATCGTCAACCACCACCTGTTGTTCGCCGATCTGGCTATTCGCCAGGAAGGCTTCGGCGAGCTGTTGCCCGGCGCCGATGCGATCATCGTCGACGAGGCCCATCAGTTACCGGAGCTGGCGACACGCTTTTTCGGCATCTCGCTGGGCAGCGGTCAGCTCACCGAGCTGGCCAGGGATGGGCGCGCCGCCTACCAGGCCGAGGCGGGGGACGTACCGGGATTCCCGTCGCTCACCCGGGAGTTGGAATCCAGCCTGCATAGCCTGGTGGAGGGCATTGCCGCGACACTGCCCGCCAGTTCGTCGCGGGTGGCCTGGGACGCGATTCGTGACCGCCCGTCGGTGGCGGCGGCGGTGGAGAACTTGCGATCCGCGCTGTCAGCGCTTATCGAGGCATTGGCCCCCATGGCCGAGCGCGGCCGGCTATTGGCTGCCCTGGAGCGGCGCGCCAGGGAGCTGGGCGAACGGTTGAGCATCTTGAGCACCGGCTCCTCACCGCAAAGCGTGCGCTGGCTCGAGCTGTCGGCAAACTCTCTGCGATGGCACGCGAGCCCCCTGGATGTGGCGGAGTTGTTTTCAAAGTGGACGCAAGAGCAGGGCGGTGCCTGGATCTTGACATCGGCAACCCTGGCCGTGGGCGGGCGCATGGAGCCCTTCGCCGAGCGCCTCGGCCTCGACGATGCACGCCTGCGGGTGTGGGAGAGCCCGTTCGACTTCGCCCACCAGACGCTCTGTTATGTTCCCCAGGGTCTGCCGGAACCTCGCGACAGCGGCTATGTGGACGCGGTGGTGGCCGCCGTAGTGCCCGTGTTGCAAGCCAGCCAGGGGCGCGCTTTCGTGCTGTTCACCAGCCACCGGGCCCTGCGGCGCGCGGCGCACACCCTGGGGGACTGCCTGGAGTATCCGTTGCTGGTGCAGGGCAGCGCCCCCCGGGACGAGCTGGTGCGACGCTTTCGCACCACCCCGGGCGCGGTATTGCTGGGCACCGCGAGCTTCTGGGAAGGCGTGGATGTGCGCGGCGAGGCATTGTCGTGCGTGGTCATCGACAAGCTGCCTTTCGCGCCGCCGGACGATCCCATCAACGAGGCCCGGGCACGGGCACTGAAAGAGGCCGGACGGGATCCCTTCTTAGAGCATCAGCTGCCCCAGGCGGTCATCGCCCTCAAGCAAGGTGTCGGGCGGCTCATCCGCGATGCCGAGGATCGCGGCGTCATCGTCTTGTGCGATCCCCGCCTGCTCTCCAAGGCATACGGACGCGTGTTCATGGACAGCCTGCCGCCGATGCCGTTGAGCCGCGACCTGGACGACGTCGTGAAATTCTTCGCCCAACCATGAAGCTACTGGCCATCGAAACTGCCGGCGACGCCTGCTCCTGTGCTCTGCTGAGCGATGAAGATCTTTTCCAGCGCTTTTCCGTCGCGCCCCGGCAACACGCAGAGCTGGTACTGCCCATGGTCACGGCACTGCTCCACGAGGCGGGGCTGGCGCTCACCGATCTGGACGGGTTGGCGTTCGGCCGCGGCCCGGGTTCCTTTACCGGCGTGCGCATAGGGGCAAGCGTCGTTCAGGGACTGGCCTACGGTGCCGATCTGCCCGTGGTGCCGGTGTCATCTCTGCAGGCACTGGCCCAGGGCGCCTGTCGTGAAAGCGGCAGTGGCCGTGTTCTCGCGGCCTTCGACGCCCGCATGGGCGAAGTCTACTGGGGTGTTTACGAAGACAGGGGCAGCGGTCTGATGATCCCCTGCATGGATGATGTGGCAAGCGCTCCCGGTGCGGTGCCGCGCCCGGCCGGTGGCGGATGGCTGGGAGTGGGGCAGGGCTGGGGTGCCTATGCGGAGGTGCTGGGCGCGCGCATGGGCGGGGCTCTCAGGGGCACCGAGCCGGATCGGTTGGTGCACGCGTTGGATGTAGCGACCCTGGCCAGGGCCGCCTTTGCACGGGGCGACAGTGTGCCCGCGGCTCTGGCGTTGCCCGTGTACGTCAGGGACAAGGTCGCGCGCAAACGCGGTGAGTGAGGTTGGCGAATAGTCAGTCCCCGATCCATCCATTACAATCCTGACGACTGACGGGATAAATTGGATGAAAGTCGACAAGCAAAATCTCACCCTGTGTTTCTCGACGCCTATCTGGCGCTTCGAGTTTGACGACCACGAGCCCACCAACGCCGCTATCCGTGAAGAATTGGAGCGGCTCGGTTGGGACAAGCTCGACCAACGGCAAAGAACCATCGTCCACCCGTCCCATTCATTCAATGAGGATCGCTTCGTGACGGAGGACGAGATCCCTTCCCATGGGGATCATTCTCGAGCTCTTCATCAGCGCCTGCAACGCCATTGCCAGGGAGCGCAACTGGGATATGCGGGAACAGATGGTGTCGTTGCGCAACTTCTGGATACACGCGACACCGCCCGGTGAGCTGACGCAGTTCCATGACCACAAGCCGGTTACCTTGAGCGGTGTCTACTACGTGGACAAGCCGGAGAACAGTGGCGATCTGATTTTTGTCGACGTGAATCCCTACCACGAGTACAGCCCGCGCGCGCTGCCGGACAAAACCGATCCCAACACCTGTCCGGAAATCAGCTTCGCGTGCAATGAGGGCAGCATGCTGATTTTCCCCGGATGGCTGCCCCACAAAGTGCCCCGCAACGACAGCGATCGGCGGCGGGTTTCCATCAGCTTCAACGCGATATGAGCTCATCGGTTAACCCGTTGAACAGTCAAAGAAACAGAAGGTTAACTGCTTTTCTTAAACTATAACGTCACCCCAGGTATTGCTTCTAATCGCAACGCTGTGTTGCCGGCACCTGTCAACGTTTTCCCTGCCAGCGTGATTTTATCGCCGTGTTTCAGAGGATCCTCGTTCCTCCCTGGGGTCATGGGAGCTTGTAGTATCCTTTTGCTGAGGGGATGATGACGACGACGGCGTGAGGCGCCGTCGTTTGGCTATTCGGACAGATCGAGTGTTTGGGATCGCCGGGCCAACTGGCCCGGCCCGCTGCGGGGGGGCAGCCGTGTTCCAGGCCGTTACGCGATCACGAGTCTCAATTTCCAGGTCGCTGGCCGTGGGCGCGCTTGCGGCGCTTCTTGTCTGGCCTGTGTGCACGCTCTCTCAGGCCAACCCACCACCCGCGGATCCCGATTACACCACCGCTCCCTTGAGTCAGTCGGAGAAGGTATCACGACCGGCCAAGCTCCCGGAGGAAGCCCGGGCGCGGCTACAAGAGGAAATCGCGAGTAGCGGGCGTGTACGCATCGTGGTCGGTCTTTCCTCCGCATGGGAGCCGGATGCGGCGCTGGCGCTCGAACCGCGCAAAGACGCACGCGGATGGCTCCGCCGCAAGGCAGCCGTCGCGCGCTTGCAGCAGGGACTGCTGTCGCGACTTCGTCCGGATATCAAAGTGTTGCGTCGGCTGGAACACACGCCGGCAATCGCGCTCGAAGCGGACCAGCGGCTCATAGATGCACTGACTCGCGATCCGGACGTCTCCTACATCCGGCAGGCAATCCTCGTCAGACCCACGCTGAATGTCAGTGTGCCGCTTATCGGCGCCGACGCGCCCGGGCTGGATGGAGCCGGACAGGCGGTCGCGGTGCTCGACACCGGTGTCGATCCGATCCACGGATTTCTCGCGGGCGCTATCGTGACCAGCGCCGAAGGATGTTTCTCCAGCAGCGTTAATGGTTCCACCACCCTTTGTCCCAACGGCCAGGATCAGCAAACGGGCCCGGGAGCGGGTGTCAACTGTACGCTCACGACCGCATCTTGCGATCACGGCACCCACGTGGCCGGGATCGTTGCCGGCGCGGGGTTCGCGTTCAACGGCGTTGCCGAGGGGGCGAGCATCATCCCGGTGCAGGTGTTTGCGCGGTTTGACAGTTTCTCGACCTGCGGTGTGAATGTTCCCTGCATCGCTGCCTGGAGCTTCGACATCGACGCCGGTCTCGAGCACGTACTCAATCTCGTCAACAGCGGCAGCCTGCCGGTAGATCTCGCGGCCGTGAACATGAGCCTCGGCGGCGGCACGCACACGACCACCTCCGGCTGCGACCAGCTGTTGCCGTCGACCACGTCGCTAATCGATTCGTTGCGCACGGCGGGGGTTGCCACCGTGATCGCAGCCGGCAACGCTGGCGCGACGACGGGAATGAGCTGGCCGGCCTGTATCAGTGGGGCAGTCAGCGTCGGCGCCAGTGACAGCTTCGATGACGTCGCCAATTTCAGCAGCCGCGCCTCGTGGACGACGTTCCTCGCCCCGGGTGTGGGAATTGACTCATCGGTCCCGGGAGACGGCAATTTCGAACTGAAGAGCGGAACGTCGATGGCGGCACCCCACGTTGCCGGCGCCATCGCGGCCATTCGGGCGGATGCGCTCACCAAGGGCTTCGTCCCCAGCGTCGACAACATCCTCGCGGCACTCGCTACCAGCGGTGTCCCCGTCGACGACGTGTTCCTGCCGGTGGCGAGTGATTTCACTTTCCCGCGGATTCAGGTGGACGTCGCCGCAGCGCTCTTTCAGCCGGGGGATCCAGCACCCGTGAACGTGGTGATCGACGACGACGATACGCTCGCCGGCGTCGCACAATCCGGAGTCTTCGACGTCTTTACCGATACGCAGGCCTATCGCGGCGAAGCGCTCGAAGGGATCGACGCGGGCGTCGATGCGTTCCGCTTTACGCCGGCGCTGCCTTCCCCGGGTCTCTACCGCGTGTACGCCTGGTGGCCCGCGGCAACAGTCAACACCACTCGAGCGTTGTTCATCATCGCTCACGATGACGGTACGACCAGCGTCGAGCTCGATCAGACCTTGGACGGCGGCCGCTGGAACGAGCTCGGTGTGTTCTCGCTGGGCAATACCGGGCCCGTCTACGTCGAAGTGGCGGAAGCCGATCCGGCCGTGCCCCTGGTGGTAGCCGACGCGGTGCGGTTCGAGCGCGTACCTCGGGTGCAGGTCCGAACAAAGGATCTAGCGAACGGTTTCTTGCTCACGCGTTACGCCGGCACGCTGGAGGCAGCCTACGGCCTCGAGCCGTACAGCTGGACCATCGTGAGCGGCACTCTGCCCCCGGGCCTGACGCTGGACGGTGCGACGGGCGAGATCATCGGAACGCCGGCCGCGGAAGGCACGAGCGATTTCACCGTGCAGGTGGAAGACGCGCTCCAGGATACGGCGACCCAGGCGCTGTCGATGCTGATCGATCCGGCCCCGGTGGGAATCAGTACGCTGCGCATCAGCGCCGACAACCGTGACGACGTGTACTTCAACGGGACTTTCCTCGGCAGCTCGGGTGATTGGCGGCAGGGCAGCGCCTACGAGCTCTTTCTCCGTGAGGGCTTGAACGTGGTGGCGGTCAAGGCCAGCGACACCGGCGACCTGGGGGCGTTGATCGCAGAGCTGGGGCTACCGACAGGGCTGCTGGTCAGTGACACGAGCTGGAAAGTGCAGACGATCAATGAGCCGGGCTGGCAGAGCCCGGGATTCGACGACGGCGGCTGGGTCAGCGCGACCAGCTACGGCCAGTACGGCGTCAGCCCCTGGGGCACGGGGGTCTCCGGGTTCCCGGCGGGGTCGCCGGCCCAGTGGATTTGGTCGGCGGACAATGACGGTGACAACCAGGTCTTCCTGCGATTGACTCTCAGCGTAACCCGAACTTCACTGGCGATGCAGACGACCAGCCTGCCCACGGGTGAGGTGGACCAGCCCTACGACGAGAGCTTGGCGGCGACTGGCGGCACCGGCTCCTACACCTGGAGCGTCGTAACCGGGGCTTTGCCCGCGGGACTGACGCTGGACGGTGAGACGGGCGGGATCAGCGGCACGCCGACGGCCCCGGGCACCAGCGACTTCACGGTGCGGGTGCAGGATGGCCTCGGGGCCAGCGTCACGCAGGCGCTGTCGATCCACGTCCTGCTGTCTCAGGCGACCCTGCGCATCAGTGCCGACAACGGTGAGGATGTGTATCTCAACGGCGTACTCCTGGGGAGCTCCAGTGATTGGACCCAGAGCAGCGAGTACACGTTCGAGCTCAGCGCCGGGCTGAACGTGCTGGCGGTCAAGGGTATCGACGCCGTCGGCGCCGGGGCGCTGATCGCCGAGTTCGATCTACGCACCGGGATGGTGATCACGGACAGCAGCTGGAAGGTGGCCACGGCCGAGGAGTCGGGATGGACGACTGTCGGTTTCGATGACGACGCCTGGGTTGGCGCGACCAGCTACGGCCAGTACGGCGTCGCCCCCTGGGCCACGGGGGTCTCCGGGATCCCGGCGGGATCGCCGGCCGAGTGGATCTGGTCGGCGAACAGCGACGGCGACGACGTGGTGTATTTCCGTTACACCTTCGCAGTGGGCCCGGTGGCGCTGGCGGTGCAGACGACGAACCTGCCCGCGGGCGAGGTGACCCAGCCCTACGATGCGCACTTGCGGGCACTTGGCGGCACCGGCTCCTACACCTGGAGCGTCGTAACCGGGGCTCTGCCCGCGGGGCTGGCGCTGGACGGTGCGACGGGCGCCGTCAGCGGCACGCCGACGGCCGAGGGCACCAACAACTTCACGGTGCAGGTGCGCGACGCTGTCGGGGACACCGCGACGCGGGCGCTGTCGTTGCTGGTGGATCCGCCCCCGGCGGGCTCCGGTACGCTGCGCATCAGCACCGACAACGGTGAGGACGTGTACTTCAACGGGGTACTCCTCGGCAGCTCGGGTGATTGGACGCGGGGCAGCGAGCACACCTTCGATCTCAGCGCCGGGCTGAATGTGGTGGCGGTCAGGGGCGCCGACGCCGGCGCCGGCGCCGGAGCGCTGATTGCCGAGCTCGATCTACCCACCGGAATGGTGGTCACCGACAGCAGCTGGAAGGTGCACGCAGGCGCGGAGCCGGTGGGCTGGGAGAGCCCGGTATTCGACGACGGCGGCTGGGCGGCCGCGACCAGCTACGGCCAGTACGGCGTTGCCCCCTGGGCCACGGGGGTCTCCAACATTGCCGCCGGGTCGCCGGCCGAGTGGATCTGGTCGGCGGACAGCGACGGCGATGATGTGGTGTATTTCCGTTACACGGTCGCGGTGGGCCCGGTGGCGCTGGCGGTGCAGACGGCGGACCTGCCGGCGGGCGAGGTGGAGCAGTCCTACGACGCGAGCTTGTCGGCGATTGGCGGCACCGGCGCCTACACCTGGAGCGTCGTAATCGGGGCTCTGCCCGCGGGACTGACGCTGGACGGTGCGACGGGCGGGATCAGCGG
>PVMK01144201.1_pt1 | contig 16947 bp, 13 predicted proteins | sample 1853481 | NCBI WGS metagenome assembly PVMK01 (sample SAMN08533507, study PRJNA380276) | Marine sediment metagenome, whole genome shotgun sequencing project.
GAGGGGTGAGGGTTGAGGGGTGAGGACTGAGGGGTGAGGGGTGAGGACTGAGGGGTGAGGACTGAGGACTGAGGACTGAGGGGTGAGGGGAAATGCAGAATTAAGAATGCAGAATGGTGAATGGGGAATTAAAAGAAAAGGACTGAGGATTGATCGCTGAAAGCTGAATGCTTACTTCCACATACCGATAACAAGTTTGTTTCCCAGGGCTGACAGCGCCTCATTGATACGCGGGATTTTTGTCTTGTGGTGTGGATCCAGCAAACGCCGGCCTTCCTTTTCGTTGACGTTGAGCAGCCTGGCAAAAGAGGCTTTTGTTAACCCCTTTTTTTTGATCGTAATATACAGCGCGGCTTTTGCTGCCATTAATGTTGGCAGTACTATGCCGATTTCGTCTTTTTGCTGTTTGCTTGGGAAAGGTACAGGCAGTCCATCATCAATACACATTGCAATAGCCTCTTCCAGGCAGTCTGTTGCCGCTTCCAGAGCTTCCTGGTGAGTCTTCCCGTCTGTGGCTGCAAACGGCAGATCCCGAAATGTCACTAAAAAAAAACCATTTTCATCAGCTTCAATCTTTGCAGGGTAGATAAAGTTTTTCATTATTATTGCAACTCCTTACTCAGTGTCCTCTTTGGTCAAACCTAGATTGTCGAGTATTCTCTTCAATAAACCTGGGCCGATTTCGTTGTCGTTTAACGAAACAAAACGACGATTGACAGGTCCGGTCTTTCATTATTGTGCGCTTGCCTCCAAAGTATAAAGTAAAGTGGCTTCCCTTACCTCGTTTCTTATCAATCCGAACAGCGCAACCCTGCTTTTTTCCGATTTTCCGCAATATTTTAATCAGTTCGCTGCCGTTCATCGGATATGAAAAATATAGGACAAATTTGTCCGGAAAGCCAGACAAAAATGTCCGGATTGAAATTCCTGTTTAATCGGTGAATGCCATGGGGAGGTACCTGCTTCCACCCCAATTTGAGGTCACAAGTTGTGACCTCAAGTTTTTAACCTCTTGGTTTAATTATTCTTGGTTCTAACTAATTGAGGAATCAATGAAAAACAACCCTTGAAAATGCCTAGGGAAATAGCAGGAAAAGACAAGACTGAGGAGTGAGGGGAAAAGATAAGGGCTAAGGGATGAGGACTGAGGGTTTTCAGGAGCGGGCAAACTTCAGCAGCAAAGAAAAGTTATGTTCATCGGCCGCTTGTAACGCAGTTATATAAGCTGATCTGCTTTTTCCAGGCCCGAGCAAATCTTTTCTTCCCCATGTAAATGGCTCTTTGTTAAAAATTGCTTTGCCATAAGGTCAGCCATGAGCCGGGCATGCCTCCCATTTCCATTAACAAAGGGATGTATCCAAACCAGTTTATGATGAACCCTGATGCATATTTCATCTGGTGGATACGTTGCAGATTCTATCCATACTGAAGTGTCCTGACACAGTTGGTTTACTTCCACTCCAATCTGCCAGGGTGAACACCAAGGTTTTTCATGCTTTTGCGGAATTGCCCGGCCCACGCCCAGACTGTGTTGAACATTTTTTTATGCAGACGGCAGATAAATGGTTGGCTGAGTAAATCTTTATGTTTGCGGCTGAAAGCCCATTCCTCAGCTTCACCAATATTCAACTGTTCCCAATGATTCAATTCTTCCCTGGTGGTGATATGGGAAAGCAATAATCCCCCTGTCTCGTCGAGGTCAAGTGGAGTTGCGTCAGTCGGATACTCGATGTCCATTATTTATCCCATAATGATTTAGGTATATTGAGAAGGAGTTCTACTTTCATAGCCTGAAGTGCTTTTTTCTTCCCTCCTTCTGACAGTTCCTGGTCTTCAAGGGCCATGGTGTGCGATATCCGGTTAAGTCGTTGCTGAGCATATATGTTTATCTGTTTTTTGACCGTATCATCAAGGCTGGTCCTGGGTACCAGGCTATAGACCAGCGTACAGTCAAGGGCTTCGGCTGCCTTCCGCATGGTTTTTAAGGTTACTGCGCCGGCGACCTCATCGCTTTCCAGTTTTGAGACCCGGGCAGGCGAAACACCCATTCTTTTGGCAAACTGACGCCCGTTCATGCCTAAAGCATCACGGATCGCACGCATCCATCCTTTTTGGGGCATGTTCATTACCTGAAGTCCCCTGAAGCGCTTCAAAGTCTGGTCAAGCTGTTCCCTTATGAGTGTATAGTTTTTTGTTGCCATGATTAATCACCCGCATTAATTAATTAACATATATATAAATAAATTAAGCACAGTTATTAACATATATATTTATTAATTGCAACAAAAAATAACTTATTTGTTAATCATTTAAATTAAGAGTGAAGTGGGGAGTGAAATTTTTAGCTCACAGCTGATTGCTGACCGCTATCTGCTAATCATTTAACCACGCAACAATATCCTTCATGACATTTTCAGCCTGCAGGTCGCGAAGCAGCATGTGGTAGCCGTTTTTATAGAGAATCAACTGTTTCTGTCCTGCTGGTTCAACCGGGAAACGCTGGAAGGCATCAAGAACCGGTTTCTCCGGAATTATCTCGTCTCGATGGCCATAGAGAACCAGGGTTTTGAGGTTGTAGTTTTCAGCGTTGGCATAGGCTGCATCCATCAGGCTCTGCAGGCCGTAAATTGTATCATACCTGGTCTCCTTGATCACCAGGGGATCGCGTCCCTGCTCCCTGAGCATCTCAATATTGTCGCTTGGCTTTCTGCCGAGTCCTTCTCCGGTGACCCGGTACCAGGGGATGCTATGAGCAACAAGCCAGAGGGCGCCATTCTGGTAAAACGGGATGGTGGAGCGGGCCCAGACTGCAGGTGCTGCGAGAATGGCGCCGGCAACATCAGGGTGATTCTCCCCGCTCATGGCCTGGATAACTACAGCTCCTCCCATGGAGTGGCCCAGGAGGTAGATGGGCAGGTCCTGATGCTTTTGTGCGGTGAGCCGGATCAGGGTTTTCAGGTCCTGGGTCATGGCTTCGGTGGAACTCCATTTTCCCTTTACCGGTGCATTGCCGAAGCCGCGCTGGTCATAAGCGTATACCGCTACCTGATGTTTGGTGAAATAGTGCGCACTGTTTTTAATGAAATTGGAATAATCGTTAAAACCGTGCACCGCGATGAGTATGAATCTGGCTGCATCCACTCCGCCTTGGGGCTGCCAGGACCGCAGGGGCAGCTCGGTCCCGTCATAGGAAATAAAGGATGTTTCCTGCAGTTGAGGCTCAGACAGACCAGGGCTTTGAGGGGTTGTAAAATCAGGTGCGCAGCCTGACAGCAGGATCAGGCAGCAGAGCAGGGAAATGCGATGGAGTATTTTGAAAGGCATGGAGGGCATTGTAGAATGTAGAATGTAGAATGTCGAATGAAGAATGTAAAAAGGGCAAAGGACTGAGAGGAAAAGATAAGGGCTGAGGGGAAAAGATAAGGACTGAGGGGTGAGGGATGAGGACTGAGGGGAAAAGATAAGGACTGAGGGATGAGGGATGAGGACTGAGGGATGAGGACTGAGGGATGAGTTAGGAGTGAGGACGGAGTGCTTACTTCCACATACCTATAACAAGTTTGTTTCCCAGGGCTGACAGCGCCTCATTGATACGCGGGATTTTTGTCTTGTGGTGTGGATCCAGCAAACGCCGGCCTTCCTTTTCGTTGACGTTGATCAGCCTGGCAAAGGAGGCTTTTGTTAACCCCTTTTTTTTGATCGTAATATACAGCGCAGCTTTTGCTGCCATTAATGTTGGCAGCACTATACCGATTTCGTCTTTTTGCTGTTTGCTTGGAAAAGGTACAGGCAGTCCATCATCAATACACATTGCAATAGCCTCTTCCAGGCAGTCTGTTGCCGTTCCCAGAGCTTCCTGGTGAGTCTTCCCGTCTGTGGCTGCAAACGGCAGATCCCGAAATGTCACTAAAAAGAAACCATTTTCATCAGCTTCAATCTTTGCAGGGTAGATAAAATTTTTCATTATTATTACCTCTCCTTACTCTAGGTCCTCTTTTTTTAGACCTAAGTTTTCGAGTATTTTCTTTAATAAACCGGGACCGATTTCCTTAGTGCGGTCTTTCATAATTGTATGCTTTACTCCAAAATATAAAGTAAAGTGGCTCCCCTTGCCCCGTTTCTTATCAATCCGAACGGCACGGGCCTGCTTTTTCCCGATTTTTCGCAATATTTTAATCAGTTCGCTGCCGTTCATCGGATATAAAAAATATAGGACAAATTTGTCCGTAAAGCAAGACAAAAATGTCCGGATTGAAATGAAGGTTAAATGCCTGTCAATCGTCGTTTTGTTTCGTTAAAAGACAGTGGATAAAGATGAAATCAGAAGCCGATTTTTCGTTTTGGTTTTTCTCCCTCGGATAACAGATTTTTTATTGCTTCAAAGATTACACGGAACTGTTCATCATATTTAGATTCCATATCTTCAACCTTTTGCCTCAGATCTTCATGGCTTGCAAGCATCTGGCGAAGCCGGGTGAACGTCCGCATAATCTGAATGTTAGCCTGGATGGCTCTGTTACTGTTCAGAACACTGGAAAGCATGGCAACGCCCTGTTCGGTAAAGACCATTAATGAATACTTAGAGTGTTTACCCCTTTCTAAGGTGCCAATTTGGCTCCTTAAAGAATTGTATTCCTCATTGGTCAACTCAAACATGAAGTCAGTTGGGAATCGATCAATATTCCGCCTGACTGCTCTTTTGAGTTGCTTGGTCTCTACTCCATACAGCTCAGCCAGGTCACGGTCCAGCATGACCTTATGATCACGAATAAAGTGAATTTTGTTTGTAATGTTTTCAACTGGAATGAGATCTGTCATTTTTTTAACCAGAAATTAAGGAGTATCAGTTAATTTTAGATTTTAAAAACTGAAAAACCAACCCTGAAAAAATGGCAGGGAAATGGTAGGAAAAGACAGGACTGAGGAGTGAAAAGACAGGACTGAGGACTGAGGGGAAAAGCAGAATTAAGAATGCAGAATGGTGAATTAAAAGAAAAGGACTGGGGACAAGGGATTGAGGGCTTAGGACTGAGTGCTGAGGACTGGGGACTGAGGACTGAGGACTGAGGATTGAGGATTGAGGATTGAGGATTGAGGACTTAGGGTTGAGGGGTGAGGTTAAAAAAGTGAGAAGCGAGGAGTGAGGAATAAGGATTAGAGACTGGGTACTGTTAGCTGAATGCTGACCGCTGATCGCTAAGAATGGAGTGCGGCTCTCACTCTTAACTTTTGCTGGAAGATGACTGCAGCGTAGATGAGCAAGCCTATTGGAAAGAGCCAGTACTTGTAAGCCAGGTCTATATTGAAGAGAGTGGCGAGGCCGCCGGGATGGAACAGGATAAAGGCGGCGGTCAGGAAAAAGGGGATCTCGTACAGGCGGTTTTTTGTCAGGCACCAGTTCTGGGCAAAATTCTCAAAGGCGGATATGCCGACCAGTGCCATGGCAAAGATAAGCAGCCCATGGGGCCAGCTGTGAATGTTGTGCAGGATCAGGTCCGGGTTGATGACAAACATGAAGGCGATCACCGAGGTGCGGATATCGTAGAGGAAGCCCTGGATGCCCGTGGGGATCGGCTCGGACCCGGCAATGGCGGAGGCGGCATAGGCAGCCAGGCCGACCGGCGGCGTGTCGTCCGCCAGGATACCGAAATAGAAGCAGAACAGATGGGCTGCCATGAGGGGGATGACGAAATTATAGAGCCCGCCGACTTCGACAATGATCGGCGCGGTGAGCGAAGCCATGACAATATAGGTGGCGGTGGTCGGCAGCCCCATGCCCAGCAGGAGGCTGGCCAGGGCAGTGATGGTCAGCAGCATGTAGATGTTGCCCATGGCCATGGTCTCGACGATCTGGGCGATCATGCCGCCGATGCCCATGTTGACGACGCCGACGATGATGCCGGCCGCTGCGCAGGCGAGCGCCACTGACATCATGTGCTTGGAGCCCTGGATCATGCCGCGGCCTATCACGATGATGCCGTTTTTGACACCCGGTGAGCCAGCCCGATTGGGTGCGGACAGCACGGCGGGCCTCCTGGCGAAAATGATTATCACCAGCACCATGATTGACCTGAGGGCTGCCATTTCAGGGGAGTGCCTGATGATTACCAGTTCGTAGAGCAGCATAGCCAGGGGCAGCAGGTAATGCATGCCCTCTTTGAGGGTCAGAAAAAAGTTGGGGATGTCCGGAGGGGCAAGGCCCTTGATCCCCAGTTTACAGGCCTCAAGATGGGTGATGCAGAAGAGGCCGAAGTAGGAAACAAGGGCCGGGATCACCGCAGCCTTGACCACGTACAGGTAGGGAACATTGACATACTCCGCGATAATGAAGGCGGCAGCACCCATGATCGGCGGCATCAGCTGGCCGTCGGTGCTGGATGCCACCTCTATTGCCGCTGCCTTTTTGGCAGGGTAGCCGACCTTTTTCATCAGCGGGATGGTGAATGGGCCGGTGGTGACGATATTGGCGATACTGGAGCCGGAGACCAGCCCGGTGGCGCCGCTTGCAACGACTGCGGCCTTGGCCGGGCCGCCCTTGTATTTGCCGAGAAAGGACAGGGCCATGTTGGTGAAGAAGCGGCCGGCGCCGGCCTTGTCCAAGAGCGCACCGAGCAGCACGAACAGGTAGACGATGGAGGCGGAAACACCTAAGGGGATGCCGTAGATGCCCTCGGTGTAAAGCGTGATGTTGCTCAGGTATTTATGGATCGATACCCCCTTGAAGGCAAAAAGATCCGGCAGGTGCGGCCCCATAAAGGCATAGGCTGTAAAGAAAAGGGCGATGATCGGCAGGGCCGGGCCGATGACCCGTCGGGCCGCCTCCAGAAGCAGAAGGACCAGGATGGTGCCGATCACCAGGTCCCTGGTAATTGGGGCACCGGCCCGCAGCGCCAGGCCGCTGTAATCAAAGACGATGTAGAGCGCGGTCAGGGAACCGGCCAATGCCAGGATATAATCTATTGCCGGAATGCGGTCGTGAACTGACAGGAAGCGCAGGAAACGTTTAGGCCGTTTCAAACAGGGGGCTAGCAGGAACAGCAGTACCATGGCAAAGGCCAGGTGGATGGCCCGTACCTTGGTGGAGTCGAGCACCAGGAAGCCGGCCAGTGCCAGCTGGAACAGAGCCCAGGAAATCGCCACAGTGCCCACCAGGATATTTTCATGCAGACGCAGAGTCCGGGCATCGCCGGTCTCCGTCTTTAATATCTCCTCAGCGAACTGTTGATTCTGAGTGTTGCTCAAGGGTTACTCAATCAGCCCGGGAATAAGATATTTAACAAGGTCCGCTTCTCTATAATATTTCAGGGCACCTTTGTGGATCGGGGCTGACAACCCCTGCAGCATATTCTCCTTGGTCAGCACTCCATAGGCCGGGTGCAGCTTTTTGAACTCTTCCAGGTTTTCAAACACTTCCTTGGTAATGGCGTAGACGATGTTTTCGTCCAGCTTGGCGGAGGTGACAAAGGTGGCCTTGACGCCGATGGACTGGATGTCTGTTTTATTTTCAGCATTGGGATAGAACTTGGCCGGGATTACCGCCCTGGCATAGTAGGAGTGTTTCTTTAAAAGGGTTTCAATGCCCAGTCCGGTTATCGGGACGATATTCACCTTGATGCGGCCGGAGGTGGCTTCCTTGATATTGCCGTTCGGGTGGCCGACCGTGTAGAAGAAGGCGTCGATCTTTTCATCCTGCAGCAGACCGGGGGCCTCGACCGCCTTTACCTGCTCGGCATTGATGGCGTCCAGGCTGACCCCGAAGGCTGACAGCACATCTTTGGAATTCTGCAGCTGGCCTGAGCCGGGATTGCCGATATTAACCCGTTTGCCGACCAGGCCTTGAACGTTTTTGACGTTGCTTGCCGCTGCGGCGATAAGGGTTATGGATTCAGGGTGGATGGAGAATACCGCCCGCAATTCTGTCTGGGGGCCTTTCTCGGCCCATTCGGCCAGGCCGTTATAGGCCTGGTATTGGCGGTCGGACTGGGCCACCCCGAATTCAAGATCACCGCTTAACACGGCATTTATATTGTAAACCGAGCCGGCGGTGGACTCCACGGTTGCCTTGATGCCGTACTCCTTGGATTTTTTGTTGACCATCCGGCTGATGGCGCCTCCGGTGGGATAATAAACGCCGGTCACCCCGCCGGTGCCGATGGTGACAAAGGTCCTGGCAAATGCTTCAGATCCTAAAAGTAGACCGAACAGCAAAATGGTTGACAGAATCGTTGCTCTCTTCATGGTGTTCTCCTTGACAGTCTGAAATGTGATCCCCGGATATGTGAGGTTAAAGGAAAAATGATAAAGGAAAGGTTTCGAGGAGTCAAGGGGTCAAGGGGAAAAGACAGGACTGAGGAGAGGGAAACTGAGGAATGAAAAGAAGACAGAGGGGTGAGAGGGAAACTGCAATTAAAAATGTTGAATGAAAAAAAATAAAGAAAGTTGTTGTTATTCCTGAATTTTCGGTTATTATGTCGCGATTCGTTGTGTAGTCTCTAATTTGTAGTTCATGAATTACGGAAAAGCTAGCCGCACAATCCTCAGAAAGAGGCGTGCGGTTTTTTTTGTTTGAACGCAAGGGCTACCTGCCGGTTTATATTTTCATACACCGGCATTTTATCAAATAAGCGGTTCCAGGTGAACCGCGAATAGTAAGGAGTAGTATAAGATGGCAGAAGGTACAGTAAAATGGTTTAATGATTCAAAGGGTTTTGGTTTTATCGAGCAAGATGGTGGCAATGACGTATTCGTTCACCACACAGCAATCAAGGCTGATGGCTTCAAATCCCTTCAGGAGGGCGCTCGTGTATCATTCGAGATTGTTGACGGTCCTAAAGGTCCGGCAGCTGAGGATGTTACCCAGCTTTAAAATTAGATTACAGCCATAACAAAACCCCCGCATTTAATTTTGCGGGGGTTTTTTTTACAAATTCAGAATTCAGAATGTAGAATGTAGAATGAAAAAATTATAAAAAAATCTGCATTCTGCATTCTGCATTTTTATTTTGCAAGCCTGGCGCATACCTCTGCCACGCGTTTGCCCAGTTTGAAACCGTCGCCTGCTGCGGTATCGTCGGGTGCTCCTACACAGCCCACACCGTAATGGCCGGAGGCATCCATGGGATCGCCGACAATGATCATGCCGTAAATCATCATGCACTGGATAATGGACATCATGGTTGTCTCCTTGCCGCCCGTATGATGTCCGCCCGTGGCAAATGCTGCTCCCACCTTGTTTTCCATCTTGCGCCGGGTGGAAACGAATTCATCAAATATTCTTTTCAGGTCTGCTGCCATGATCCCGAAATAGACCGGGGAGCCTGCAATGACACCGGCAGCATTTAAAAAATCATCCGTTGTTACCTCAGAAGTTTTTTTAATTACTGCTTCGGCGCCTCCGGCTTTAACGCCCTGGGCAATGTTATCAGCGAGTTTTGCGGTGTTGCCGCCTTTTGAGAAATACAGAACGAGTACTTGCATGGGACCCCCTTATAAGATTGAAGATTGAAAATTGAAGAATGAAAATTATAAAGGCGCGGGGCTTGGGGTGCAAGGGGAAAGAAGAGGGCTCAAGGATTTAAGGGTTCAAGGGGTCAAGGGAAAAAGACAGGACTGAGGGGTGAGGACTGAGGACTGAGGGGTGAGGACTGAGGGATGAGGGATGAGGGATGAGGGATGAGGGATGAGGGATGAGGGGTGAGGGTTGAGGGAAAATGCAGAATTAAGAATGCAGAATGATGAATTAAAGGAAAAGGACTGAGGGATGAGGACTGAGGGTTGAGAAAAGAGAGAAGTGAAAAGACAGGAATGAGGGTCGAGGGAAAGGAAAGAGTTCAAGGAGTCGAGGAGAAATGCTAAAAAACCGGGATCAACCGGGCAGGTTTGCAAAAGCTTTTACTGACAGCTGTCTGCTGAATGCTGTTTTCAGTCTGTTTTCTGTAATCTTTTGCAGGTTTCCGGAAAAAGGGAGATGTCCGTATGGGGCAGAAAAAGTGAAGCAATATACTGATCTTTGAAATCCGTCATTTCGGAAAGTTCAAAGCTGGTCATATTGCGTACCACTTCAACAACGTCCCGCCGGATATGGTTGCTCATTTCACTCATCCAGCTGCCCAGGAGGGAACCGTTTCCTACATAGAGGATTCTGGCTGGGTCAACTTCGGGCAAGAGTCCGACTGTCATGGCGCTGTCCAGATCTATATAGCTGCCGAATGCACCGGCCAGGATAATCTGCTCCAGGTCGGTGACCTGCAGGCCCACTCCCTCGATAAGGGTTTTGCATCCTGCATATATGGCGGCTTTCGCCCTGATGAAGTTTTCGATATCCACTTCATTGATAACAATATCAGAATCACCGCCTGCTTCCTTTTCCCAGGTCAGGACATACTCGTAACCGCTTCTGCCTTCCCGGATGCGTTTGGTTTCCAGGTCGCGGTTGAACTTACCCTGCCGGTCGATGACCCCGTACTCAAACAGGGTGGCAATAAGGACCAGCAGTCCGGACCCGCAAATACCGATCGGCGGTTTATTACCGATTGTGATGTTCATCGGCTCATAGGTTGCCGGATTAAGGCCGAAATCTTCGATAGCTCCGGCAGCAGCCCGCATGCCGTGGGTAATGCCGCCCCCTTCAAAAGCAGGGCCTGCGGAACAGGCAGCACATACCAGCCACTCACGATTGCCGATAACAATCTCGGCATTGGTGCCGATGTCTATATACAGGGTGACTGCATCGGTGCTGTACATTCCCGACCCCATGACCCCGGCAATAATATCTCCGCCCACGTAGCTGGAAATTGACGGGAATACCAGGGCAACTGCCCGGAGCGGCAGCTCAAGATCAATATCCCTGGCCCTGATGGGCGGGAAGAAGGTTGAAACAGGAACATACGGAGCCCGTCGTATATTATGAGGTTCCAGGCCGAGCAGGAAGTGCGTCATGGTGGTGTTGCCGGACAGGGTAATTGAGGTTATCTCGTCGCGGCTGATATCGTTTTTTAAAAGCAATTTTGAGATAAGGCCGTTAATCGTATTGGTTACCAGTTCATGCATCAACTGCAGGCCTTTGGGCTTTTCTGCATGAACTATCCTTGAAATAACATCTTCACCGTAACTTATCTGAGAGTTGTAATCAGCCCTTCTTGCTATCAGTTTGCCGGTCCGGTGTTCTACCAGGCTGCCATGGATTGTGGTTGTACCTATGTCAAAGGCCAGGCCGTAGCTTCTGTGCGACAAGTCACCCGGCTGGATGTTGACTATGTGACTCTTGCCGCCCTTGGCGACCGACCTGCTGAGCGTAACAGTTACAACAAAATCTTTTTCGCGCAGAGCACTGCGCATCTTTTTGAGCACAGGCAGGGTGGTGATCATGCCCCGTTCGTTATGTTCATTTTTCAACCCCTGGATGATGCGCCCGGCATCGGCCATATTGTCATCATGGGATGGCTCGGGAAGGTGGAGGACCCTTTTTTCAATGGGCGGCATAAAGACACCGGCTTTTTTCAGGTCATCAATATTAAAAAGGTGCATGTGGGCCTGGTGCCTGACCGGCACCTCGGTTGGCAGGGCGCCTTTAGTCAGCTCGGACTCGATCGGCACCCTGAGTGTGACATTGCTGTCAATAGTGGCTATACAGGCCTGACGGTAGCCTTCTTCATATTCGGCATCAGTCAGCTTTTCACTTTTGCCGCCTGTCAGGGTGCCGCTCTCCAGGGTTATCCGGCACTTGCCGCACACACCGCTGCCGCCGCACGAAGCATTGATATGTACGCCAGCCAGCCGGGCGGCCTTGATCACTGAGACCCCGGATTCCACTTCTACCACGCGGCCGCTTGGCATGAATGTGACCTGATAATTTTTTTTACCGTTTTCTCCGTTCATAACTTAATCAGATCCCCAGGGCAGCAGCAGCTTTATCAAAATCTTCTGGTTCAATATGAATAATGTAACCAAAGGCTCCTCTGCCATCTATTACTCCGCCAGCGGATTTTACGTTGACATCGGCTTCATATATTTTCAGATGAATATCAGCCAGAGCCCCAAGTCTGTCGTCGCATTGGACAAGCAGAGCAGGATTGGGTCCTTCCAGAAAAAGGCCGGCTCTACTTGCCTCATTTTTCATGAATTTGGGGTTTTCCGGAAAAATTGTAAGTTGCGTATCGGTTGGACTGATTGGCGTGGCAGAGAAAGCGAGGAGGTTGATCTTCAGTAAGGCCAGCTGTGAAAGGAATTTGTATGCCTCACCGGGCCGGTCTATAATTGTTGTGCGAAAATATTCAACTCTTGAAATGTTGCATGCCATGATTCTCCCCCCCGATCAGAATAGATTAAAGGTAATTGGTTATAAGGATAAAGGTAAAAGGTTAAAGGCTAAAGGTCAAAGGGAAAAGGTAAAGAAAAGGGGGCAAGGGTCCAAAGGGTTTCAAGGGGAAAAGAATTAATAGTGAAAAGACAGGACTGAGGACTGAGGACTGAAAAGATAGGACTGAGGGTTGAGGACTGAGGACTGAGGGTTGAGGGAAAATGCAGAATTAAGAATGCAGAATGATGAATTAAAAGAAAAGGACTGAGGGTTGAGGGCTAACGACTGAGAAGAGTGAAGAGTGAGGGGAAAGGCTGGATATTCAGGGCTGGAGGAAAAACAAACAACAGGTGTCTAAATGCTGATAGCTGATTGCTAATTTATCAGCGGCAGGGAACAAAACGGATAACACCCTGTTTGTTGTTATACAACTCTTCAAGGGCATCAACCGTATAGTCAATATCCTCTTTGGTGGTGGAAATCCCCAGGGAGAAACGCACCGTGCAGTGGGCTTCGTCTTCGCTGAGGCCCAGGGCCAGGAGGGCATGGGACGGATTCGCATTGCCTGACTTGCAGGCCGAACCGGCAGACAGGGAGATTCCTTTCTGGTCCAGGAGCAGGACCAGGGATTCACCGCGGATACCGGGCAGGGTGATGTTCAGAGTGTTGGGCAGGCAGGCGGTGATTGAGCCGTTTCGTTGTGCTTTCGGTATTTTTGTAATGACTTTTTCAAACAGATAATCGCGCAGGCTAACGGTTTTTTTTGATGCACCTGATTGCAGCCTTTGGACGGCTAACTCGCAGGCCTTGCCAAAACCGATGATGGCCGGCACATTCTCAGTGCCGGAGCGGATGCCGAGTTCCTGGCCGCCGCCCTCGATAAGCGGCGCAATTTTGACTCCCTTCTTAATATACAGGACACCCACCCCCTTGGGACCGTACATCTTATGGGCTGATATGGAGAGCAGGTCAATATCCAGGTCCTGCACATCCACACCGATCTTGCTCACACCCTGCACCGCATCAGTATGAAAGAGTACGTTATGCTTTCCGGCAATTGCTGCAAGTTCTTTGATCGGCTGGATTGTGCCGAACTCGTTGTTGGCCAGCATGATGGAAATCAGCAGGGTATCTTTTGTGATCGTTCGGGCCAGTTTCTCTGGATCGACCAGCCCCTGGCTGTTTACCGGGAGCCTGGTGACAGAAAAGCCCTGTTTCTCAAGGTCTTTAAACGGCTGCAGGGTGGCCGGATGCTCAATGGTTGTGGTAATAAGGTGCCCGGTTTTACTGCCCATGGCCTTTAATATTCCCCTGATGGCCAGGTTGTTGGCCTCTGAGCCGCCGCTGGTAAAAATGATACGCCGTGCGGTGCAGTTCAAGAGGCTTGCCACTGAACGCCGCGCTGTTTCCACTGCCTTTCTGGCCCGGTTGCCTGCGGTATGCACACTTGACGGGTTGCCGAAATCATCCTGTAGATAGGGCAGCATTGCCTGCAGGACCTCGGGGTCCACCGGCGTAGTGGCATTGTGGTCCAGGTACACCTTGTGGGTTGTTTTCTGCTTTGCTGCAGTTGGCAGGATGATGTTACTGTCAGCAGATTCCTGCACAGTTGGGATGATCCTGGTTGCCCCTTCTTCCTGGTCGGTCCTTTTCACCTGGCAGAGCAGTGATTTATAGATGGGAAAGCCGGAGATCGGGTCGTAATGATCCAGATCGGTGAGTTCATTGACATTGCACTCCTGCCATGATTTGGGCCCCAGGGGACCGCCGCCGCCCATGTTGGCATCAATGGCGCCCTGCACGATGCTATCGGTCACCCGAGCCAGCAATGTAACAGAACCGCGCGGGGTGCTGACCCGGACCCAGTCGTTGTCATTAATGTTCCTTGCTGCTGCATCCTGGGTATTTATGGTGACCATGGGGTTGGGCTGGTTGGCGCCGAGGCTTTTTACTCCGTGGTGCTGGCTGCGGAAGTCATAAAAGGTGCGGGCCCCGGAGTTGAAGACCAGGGGGAAATCCTTTGCCAGGTCCGGGCTGCTCTGCGGGCTTTCCAGGGGCTCGGTATAGTTGGGCAGGGGATCATAACCGTGCTCGGCCAGGATGGAGGAACTGATCTCGAACTTGGTGCTCGGCGTAGCAAAACCTGGCTGGCCGTCTTCGCGCAAAAGCCCTTTCTGCCATTTTTTGTACTGCATCATGACCGGTTCCACCTGTACGGACCCGCCGGCTTTTCGTACCTCATCAACAGTAAAGCCGGTGTTTTCAAGGGCCTGTTCCAGGATTGCTTCTTCTGTTTGCGGGTACAGGTGTCCGTAACCCAGCCGTTCGGCCAGTTCGGCGAGTATTAAAAAGTCGTTTCTGGCCTCACCCACCGGCTCTATCATCTTTTCACGGATCTTGAAAATCGGGCCGTAGCGCATGTACGAGGTGGTCTCGTACTGAGTGGTGGCCGGCAGCACGATATCGGCGTAGGCGGAATCTGCGGTATGGTAGCGGTCGATGGTAACCAGGAAATTAAGCCCGTCCAAGGTCCTTTTCCAGATTGCCGGGTTGGGCCAGGCCGTGATAATGGAGCCGCCCAGGATAACCATTCCTCTTATTTTATAGGGAATGGATTCGAGCACCGACTGCGGCAGGGCTATGGCATGGGATTCCCCCCGGTACTGAGAATAGACCGGGAACCGGTCGCGGCCCAGCGCCTTTTTCATATCTGGGTTTGGTTGCAGATGTAAACGGTTTTGAGGAAAGACGTTTTCGCGCATGCGGATTAACAGGCCGCCGGGGACATCGAGCTGGCCGGCCAGGGCCCAGAGGGTGAAGACCGCGCGGATCGCCTGCACGCCGCTGTCAGAATATTCCAGGCCGGAGTACATCACCGGGCTGGCACCCCGCGCATCGGCAATGGAGCGGGCCAACTCCCGGATCTTTCCTTCCGGCACGCCGGTGATATCGGCCGCTACCTCCGGCCGGAAATGCTGCACCAGCTGGCAGAGTTCAGGGAAGCCTGTTGTCCAGTTTTCGGCAAAATCCTCGTCAAAGAGTTCCTCTTCAACCAGTATGTTGATCATGCCCAGAGCCAGCGCCCCGTCAGTACCGGGCCTGATGGGGAGCCATTCCGCGCTGCTGAGCCCGACGGTTTCGCTGCAGCGCGGGTCAATGACTAAAACCCGGGCACCGCGTTGTTTAGCGCGGATTATCTGCTGCATGGAAAAGGGCGGTGAGTCGGTGGCAGGATTGGCGCCCCAAACGATGATCAATTCCGCGTTCTCCAGGTCGGTATCCATGGTCATATACATCTCTCCCATGGTAACGTGCGGCGCGATCATGGCAAAGGACACGTAGCAGAGGGCTCCGACCCCCAGAGTGTTGGGTGATCCGAATGGAAAGAGTACGCTGGAGGCGGACGAGACAGCCACGCCGGCCGGCTGCATGAGGTCGCAAAGGGCCATGTCAAAGGAGCCGCGGCCGGTGTAGATGGCGGTTGATTCCGGCCCGTACCTGGACTTGAAGCCGGTCAGCCTGTCAACGATGATCTCAAAGGCATCGTCCCAGCTGATCCGTTCAAATGCATGGGTTCCCTTGACGCCGGTGCGGCGCAGGGGGTATTTGAGCCGGTCCGGGTCGTAGACAATATCGGGCGAGTGTCTGCCGATTCGGCAGATGGTGCCAAGCGGTACGTCCGGTTGGGGCTCTACCTTTTTCAAGACGCCGTTTTCCAGGTAGGCGCGTACCCAGCAGCCGGCCGGACAGATGCCGCACAGGCCGTCTTTGATCGTCTGGCCTGTTACAGCTCCGGAATTGCTGTTGCCACCCATTGATGTGCTATCCCTGCTTTTCCAGGAGAAGAAGTCCGAACCAGTCCTGGTCGTCGGTATAGGTGCGCACCGGGTGCAAACCGTAGGAGGAGAGATTTTCTATGACCCCGGGCAGCCGGAACTTGCGGCTGATCTCCAGCATGATCCTCTCGCCTTTGGTAAATGGAAAGGACTGCTGCAGGGTAGGCAGGGTGATGGTCTGGTCGGCGAGGAATTCGAGATATATCTCCATCTGCTCCCTGGCCGGGTTGAAGAACGCTACGTGGGCGATTTTGTCGAGATCGATTGCAGTGGAAAGTTCGCGGTTCATGCGGGCAAAATAATTCGTGGTAAACTGTTCGGTAATGCCGTTTTTGTCATTATAGGCTGCTTCCAGGATGTCAGTATCCTTTAGCAGATCGACTCCCAGCAGGAAATGATCGCCGGCCTGCATGTTTTTGGAAATATCGGACCAGAAGATGTGCTCCTCTTCGGGTGTGAAATTGCCGATTGTGGAGCCCAGGAAGATGACCAGGGACGGCGAGGCGCAGCGGATCAGCGGGAACGAATCAGCGTAAGTGCCGTGGATGCCGACTACCTGCACCTGGGGCCTCTGCAGGGTGATGGACCGGCCCGCGTCTTTTAAGGCATTGGCGCTTATATCAATGGGCGTGTAGCAGATATTGGCATAGTGGGACAGGTAGGCTGATAAAAGATAATCTGTTTTGACTGAACTGCCGGAGCCGAGCTCGATCAGAGTGCACGGCCCGGTGAGAGCGCTGATCTCAGCCGCCTTTTTCTGCAGGATCTCTGCTTCAGTGCGGGTGGGATAGTATTCCGGTTGCTTGGTAATTA
>PVMK01126095.1_pt1 | contig 16946 bp, 16 predicted proteins | sample 1853481 | NCBI WGS metagenome assembly PVMK01 (sample SAMN08533507, study PRJNA380276) | Marine sediment metagenome, whole genome shotgun sequencing project.
TGATCTCCCACGCGGTGCCGCAGAAAAAGGCCTCTTCTGCTGCCGCGAGCTCACTGCGATCGATATCGCGTTCCTGGGTTTCGAAGCCGGCTTCCCGGAGCAGCTCGAGCACCGTGGATCGCGTGATGCTTTCCAGAATGTCGCTGGAAGTGTGGGGCGTGCTGGCGACCCCATCGCGGATCATGAAAAGGCACATACCTGGCCCTTCGGCCACTCTGCCTCGCGTGTTCAAGAGAATCGCCGTATCGTAGCCATCGGCTTTCGCCTGCAGCCCGGCCAGACGGCCGTTTTGATAATTGGCGTTGCACTTCACACGCATCGGCATGGCATTGTCCGAGACGCGCTGCCAGGAACTCACCTGGGCCGTGCAACCGTTTTTCAGCAACCCCGGTTCCGCGCGTGGGGCCGCGGTGATGGCGAGTCCTATGGGTCCACATACGGTCGGGCCGCCGAATCCGTCCACGAAAACCGTCGTCATGCAGTGAACGGTGGTGCGAAACTCATTAGCCCGCAACAACTCGATGGTCTTCTCCGTGACGTAAGCGGCGTCGAAAACTTGCTCGAAGCGCATGAACTTCTGGGAATACTCCAACCGATGCATGTGTGCATCCATCTGGAACAGATACATCTGCTTCTGTTGCTCGTTCCAATATCCCCGTAGCCCCTCGAATACGGCAGCGCCGAATTTAAACGCAACCGTAGACACGTGCACCTTGGCTTCCTCCCAGGGCACGATTTCGTCGTTGAGAAATATATACTTGGGCCTGTCCACGCTTGTTTTACCTCTTCGTATAGCCGCTGTGTGCAAAGCCATCTACTCTAGACTGCAAGTGGATGACGGAATTACAGGGTCACACCGCCATCCACCACCATATTGGTGCCCGTAGTGAAGGCCGATTCATCACTGGCAAGATATACCGCCATCGCGGCGATTTCCTCGGCCGTGCCGAGTCGACCGAGAGGCTGGCGTGCGATGAATGCACGGCGAGCAGCGAGTGGATCATCGAAGGCGTCGATGCGTGCTTGCAGGGATGGGCTTTCGACAGTACCCGGACAGATGGCATTACAACGGATACCGCGATCGATGTAGTCGGCGGCAACAGCTTTCGTAAGCCCGATAACGGCGGCCTTGCTCGCACCGTAAACACAGCGATGTGCGATCCCCTTGATGGAGGACGCGACCGAGGACATGTTGATGATCGAGCCACCGCCGGCGTCGAGCATAGCCGGAAGAAAGGCGCGAATGGTGAAATACATGCTCTTCACGTTGAGGTCGAATGAAAAATCCCAATCGCTTTCGCCACACTCTAGGATGCCGCCGTGATGGACGAATCCGGCACAATTGAACAAGATGTCAAAGGTGCCGAGCTCGGCGGCAACCGCGAGCACGGCTTGATTGTCGGTGACGTCGAGAAGGCCGGTATCGATACCGGGCACCCCGTTCAGCTCTCCGAGCTTGTCGCGATTCACGTCGGTGGCGACCACTTGCGCCCCTTCGGCGGCGAAGGCTCGTGCCGTGGCATGGCCGATCCCCTGGGCGGCCGCCGTCACCAGCGCGCGCTTTCCGATCAGTCTATCCGCCATTGTTCCTCCGGGTCCGTGGCATGACGGTCCGTCATCCGCGGGCCGTCGAACTGAACGGAAGTATGAGCATCCGCTCCCATGTGGTGCAAGTCATGAATCCGCGAGGGACGGCTGCGTGGTTGCCGGGCGTGCTTGCGTGGGCATTGCTCGTGCTCACGGCGGCCGTTTACTGGCCGGGTCTCCAGGGGCCGATGTTGCTGGACGATTTCGAGAATCTGGAGCCTTTGATCGACATGCAATCCGGGAGGCTTGCCTGGCATGAAGTGCTGGGTGAATTGGATTTTCGCGGACGACCGATAACCATGCTGAGCTTTGTCGCCAACTGGCTCACCAGCGCCGGCGAGATATGGTCGCTGAAGTACACGAATCTGATGATTCACCTGCTGTGTGGCGCGCTGCTCTTCTGGCTGACGGGACGCCTGCTCGCGGAGCCTCGGGCCGGGGTTGCCTCACAGCGCTGGTGGATTGCGCTGCTGGTCGCAGCCCTGTGGCTGCTGGCGCCGATGTTGGCGAGCACGGTGCTCTATATCGTGCAACGCATGGCGCAGCTTGCGACCTTGTTCGTGCTCGCCGGTCTGCTCTGCTACGTCTGTGGCCGGCAACTGCTGGCGGTGCGCAGACGACTCGGTGTCGGTCTCATAAGTCTGTGCTTCATTCTATTCTGGCCGCTTGCCGCCCTCAGCAAACAGAACGGCGCGCTGCTTCCGCTGCTGGCTGTCATCGTAGAGTTCAGTTTCTTCGAGCGACCGCCTTGCCGAGCCCACCGCCGCCTGGTTCACGGCTTACTGGCCGTGCTCGTGGTGGTGCCCGCGGCAGGCGCCGCCATGGCGCTGGCCATGGGTCCCGGGGATCTGTTTGGAGCCTATCAGGGACGGGACTTCTCGGCTTACGAACGTCTGATCACCGAAGCGCGTATTCTGTTCGACTACGCAGCCAATCTACTCATGATCCCCGGCGGCTCGCCGCTGGGATTGTTTCACGATGATTTCGTCCTGTCCCGGGGCTTGCTGGATCCACCGACCACCATCGTCGCTATCGTCCTGTGGTGTGCGGTGCTGCTTTTCGCCTGGGCTCTACGGGCCACCTCATGGGCGCCGATCGCGTTCGGGCCGATCTTCTTTCTGGCCGCGCATTCCCTCGAATCGACCATCATTCCGCTGGAACTCTATTTCGAACATCGCAACTACCTACCCAGCACAGGCCTGTTCCTGTCCCTGGGCGTGGTGGCCGGACGCTTGATGCAACACACACGTTGGAAAAAGAGCTTCGTGATCGTGGTCGCCCTCGTATCCCTGACCCATGGTGCGTTGACAATGGCCCGGGTGCGCAACTGGCAGAGCCACGAATCGCTTCTGCTGGCCGCGGCGCAAACTCACCCGGACTCGCCGCGGGTGCATACGGGTCTCGCGGCTCTGTACCTGGGCCGCAATGAGCTGGACAGGGCCTTCGAACATCTGGACCGGGCGGATGCGCTCTATGGGGGGCGGCAAAGCTATGCCATTGCACTGCATCGACTGAGTGGCTACTGCGGTTCGGGCCGCCCTGTAGCCGCGCGTCACTACGCAGCGCTGGAGACCCAGGCAGGAATTGTAGACACCGTGTACACCAGCAACGCCCTGCGACGGTTGGTGGACGACGCGGAGCGGGGAGATTGCCGCAATGTGGATCTCGCTCGAGTTGCCGATATCGTACACACCCATGTGAGCGACACCAAGGGTGTTGGATCACACGACAAGAACTGGGCCCTGCGCGTTTACACGGCCAGGCTGCTCGCGCTCGTTGGTCGCGAGCGCGAAGCGGTGGAACATGCGCTGGTGGCAGCGCAGCTGCAGCCAACCTGGCTCGAGCCGGGATTGCTCGCCATCGGGTACCAACTCCAACTCGGAGACCGTGATGGCGCACGCAGCACCCTTGCAGATCTGAAGGGGCGCGACGACGGAAAGGTGGCACTGTACACGCGCCTCATCGAGGTCTACGAGAGGCGCCTCGGAAACCAAAAGGGGACAGATTAGTCCGTCCCCTTTCAATTTCGCGTATCATGCTCGCTTCCATGTCTGAAGACAGCCCCGAGCGCGCCCGCAGTCTCGCCCGCGGCGGCGATTTGAAAGGCGCGGCGCAGGTTTTCACGCGCTACCTGGAATCCACGCCCGGTGATGCGCTCGCCCACTATCAGCTCGCGAACTTGACTCTGAAGCTGGGGAATGCGGTGGGCGCGGTGGAGAGCTTCCAGCGGGCACTCGCGCTCGAGCCCGACAAAGCCGAAATTCTCAACGATCTGGGGACAGCGCTGGAGCATGCGGGCCGCGAGCCGGATGCCGCCGAAGCCTACCGGCGCGCCGCCCGGGCGCGACCCCCCTTTCCGCCGGCGCAGTACAACCTGGCGCTGATTCTGGGGCGCCGCGACCAGTGGGACGAAGCCGCTCGGTTCTTGCGCACGGCGCTGGAGCAAACACCCGATTTTCGGGCTGCCCGTCAGCAGCTGGGTGTAGTGTTGCGCGAGCTGGGACAAAATGACGCGGCCCGCGCCTGCTTCGACGATCTGCTGACCGCCGATCCGAAAGACATCGAGGCCCGCCGAGCCATTGCCGACATGGACATGGACCATTGCTGTTTCGCCGATGCCGCGGAACAGCTCGAGCAATGCCTGGCGCTGGCCCCCGAAGATACACAAGCGACCCTGGAACTCGGCGCCTGCCTGCAGGAGCTCGGCCGCGTGGACGAAGCACTGACCCACTACCGGCGCCTGCTCGCACGCGACCGGTCCTGTTATTACGCTGTGGTGAAAAAGCTGACAAGCGCGGCCAGAGGACGTTTCTGGGTAAAGACCACCGAGCTTCGCCGCATTCTGCTCGGCTGAATCCTCATTCCGAACCCGGTTTGGGGACGCGAAAGTGCCGTCGGTAGGCTCCCGGTGCCGCATTCACGGCATCCAGGGTACGAATGAAATCGCGCGCCGCGTCGCCTGCGAGCTCGCCGAACTCCAATGTCAGGGCATCACGGGGCACCGCCACGCATTGCGCTATTGGCAGGCCGCGCTCGAGCACGCCGACGAAGTCCGGATCCCGCCACAAGGCCGGGAACTGTATGCAGCCATCCTTATACCGGTCGGTGTCGACGAGGCCGGTCAGTGTGCGAAAAGGCAGCTCCTCGCGGTTGAAGGGATGGGTAACCAGCAGGGCGTAGCCCGGAGGCGTCTCGATGGTCCAGTAGTTCGTGAACTTTATGGCGGCAGACTCCCCATCGGCGAAGGGTGCACCGGCCAACTGCTCACCGAAGTGAAAGGTCAACGGCGAGCGCGTGTAACGGCCGAGGCTGGAGGGGCCGGGTTGCCAGTCCCACTCGAAGCTACCGTGATCCACGCGGATGTCCGTCACCAGGGGCACCATGAAACCGAAGCCCATGGCATCCACGAACGGGGGGCACTGCTTGACGGTGCGGATCTCACTGTTCAGATCGGCGCAGGGAGCGGTGGCCGCCATACGTTTGAGCCAATCCGGAATGCCGCGTTTTGCCGCAAAGGGCCGCGGCAGAATGTCAGTCAGCTCTGGAGGACAACGGAAGTGTACTTTCATGGAATCAACGCGCATTCACTGTGTCCAATGGTACCGCAAGTCGCAGGCAGCCGCTTTCGGGGGCTGCGGCGCGGGCGTAGACTGTGGCCCACCCCGATGGAGCAAGCAATGGATACGATCCCATCCTGTTGCAGTCGCATGGTTTCAGGCTTTCTGCTGCTGGCGCTGGCATGGCTGCCGCTGCCGGCGGTGTCCGCCACGCTGGTCAGCTACGCCAAGGTGCGCCCGGACGCCACGCTCATGGTGGGGTCGCGGTTGGTACGCCTGTACGGTATCGCCATTGCCCCCGGGGGACGTACCTGCCGCCCCAACCTACGGCCGGTGAAATGCGGCTCCAACGCGGCGCTTGCCCTGGATTTCAAGATCCGCGGCTTCGTTCGCTGCCAGCAAATGCAAAAGTACCGGGATGGCAGCATAACGGCGCTGTGCCGGAACAAGGGAGTGGACTTGAGCGCCTATCTCATCGAACGCGGTTGGGCCGTGGCCCTGCCCGGCGGTCCATTCTCGTACCAGGTGCTGGAGCGCATAGCACGGTCAAGAAGCATGGGGGTGTGGGGCATGCACGGGATTGCCGTTGCCTCCTCATCCCGCTCCCGTTGATTACCAGTGAATAGTCCCCGCTACCCGTCTGGAGAATATGCATGAAATATCTACATTCGATGGTTCGCGTCAGTAACCTCGATGAAACCCTGGATTTCTTCTGTAACAAACTCGGCCTGTTCGAAGTCAGCCGCTACGACAGCGAAAAGGGTCGCTTCACCAACGTCTTTCTGGCCGCACGCGGCGACGAGGAGAGCGCAAAGTCGGTCAAGGCACCGATGGTCGAGCTGACGTATAACTGGGACCCGGAGGAATACACGGGCGGGCGTAACTTCGGTCACCTGGCTTTCGCCGTCGACAACATCTACACCGTCTGTCAGCGACTCATGGATCAGGGCGTCACCATCAATCGGCCGCCCCGGGACGGTCGCATGGCGTTCATACGCACTCCGGACAATATTTCCGTGGAGCTGCTGCAGGCGAATGGGGAATCGCTGCCGGTGGAGGAGCCCTGGGCTTCCATGGCCAACACCGGGGAGTGGTAAGCGGCGCCGTTGCCGCGAGAGAGCCATGACCCCGGCGGTGCTTGCCGCCCGACGGGCGGGCGTCAGCTGCCAGGTGCTGGAGTATCGGCACGACCCTGCTGCCCAGTCATTCGGACTGGAAGCGGCCCGGGCGCTGGGGGTGGATGCGTCCATGGTGTTCAAGACCCTGGTGGCCAGTCTGGCCTCGGGGGAGCTGGCGGTGGCGGTGATTCCCGTGGTCGCTCGGCTGGATCTCAAAGCCCTGGCCAGCGCCACCGGCGCCAAGAAGGCCGTCATGGCGGACAGGCAGGCGGCGGAGCGCGCCACCGGTTATGTCATCGGCGGCATCAGCCCCCTGGGACAGCGCCGGCGGCTGACCACGGTGATCGATGAGTCAGCACTCACTCACGAGCAAGTTTATGTGAGTGGAGGACGGCGTGGCCTGGAGATCGCCCTGGCCCCCCGGGACCTGGTGAAATTGACCAACGCGACACTGAACGCCATCAGCCGCTGACGGGGGCCGGAATTCAGTTAACCATATGGTTGACTATTCGCCGGCCTCAGCCTATATTTCACCACATGGTTAACTATCAAATACCCGATCTGGACGGAATCTTCCACGCCCTCGCCGATCCCACCCGACGCGCCATCATCGGCGCCCTGGCCCAGGGACCGAAAACCGTGAGCGAAATTTCCCAGCCCTTCGACATCAGCCTGCCGGCGGTCTCCAAGCACCTGAAGGTGCTGGAGCGGGCCCGGCTGGTGACCAGGCAGGTGCGCGGCCGGGAGCACCATTGCCGCTTGAATCCGCAACCCCTGGCCCCGGCCCACGACTGGCTGAGCTTCTACGCGGGCTTCTGGCAGGAACGTCTGGATGCTCTGGACGCGTTGCTGAACGAAGAAGACCAGAACAGCGACGAGCTTTAAGCAACCACCAAGCCGACCAAGGAGGAACATAAAATGAATGCAGTCGCCGAAAGACTGGTAGTCAAACGCACATTCAAGGCTCCCGTGGAGCGCGTCTACGCCGCCTGGACCGATGCCGAGCAGATGAAACGCTGGTTCGCTCCCGGAGCAATGACCGTGCCCAGCGCCGAGGCGGACGTGCGCGAAGGCGGCCGCTACCGGGTGCAGATGTCCGAGGGCGGCAGTGACTGCGAGTTCCACACCACCGGCGGCGTGTACCGGGAAGTGATCCCCAATGAACGGCTGGTGTTCACCTGGCAATGGGAGGGCTCGGAGCTGGAAACGGTGGTGACCCTGGAGTTCAAGTCCCTGTCGGCCAATGAGACGGAGCTCACCCTCATCCACGAAGGTTTCGACAGCGAGGAGACCCGTGACAAGCACGGACAGGGTTGGGATGGTTGCCTGCAGAATCTCGACGGCTTTCTGGAATGACGGAGTTCCCCGCAGGATCAAACGGAACTGCGCAGCAGCGACCTGACGGATTCTGCAACGCTGGCAGCGTGGCTGTCGATGGCGTTTTCGGCCGCGCATGCGAATCCGAACATGATGCCCGGACGCAGCACTTGCCGATCGCAGTAGATTGACACCGGCAGGCAATCGACACCACTGGCCCAGATTGCCCTTGCCGCTTGCGCGTCGGCAACGGCCCGGATTTACCCAGATACTCGCCGTAGACGGGCGGTGACGAAGATAAGTGCTTGTTCCCTGTACCATTCCTGATTGCGCTCGGTTGGCTGAAACATTCAGACGCGATGCGCGTTCAGAACCTGCTCGATACTCAGCCCAATCCCGTGCAGGCGCCGATCGGCCATGGTCTCTCCCATCACCATCAGTCCCACCGGTGCCTCCCCCGGTATGTGACAGGGAATGGTGATGGCGCAACGGTCGAGAAAGTTTCCCACCAGATTGTTGGGCAGCAGCAGCCGTCCGATCCGATCCCACTCTGCCTGCTCCTCCATGGAGGCGATGGTCGGTGCGACGATGGGACAGGTGGGCATGAGCAGCGCATCGAAGTCGCGGCTCACCGCGTTTGCCGCCGCGATCATGCGCGCGCGTGCGTCGACGAGGAAAAGATACTGCACTACGGTGGCACCTTCGCCCAGTGAAAGCCGCATACGCACCTTGGGGTCGTAGCGTTCGCCGGCGCCAGCGAGCGGCGACGGATGCATCCAAGTCGTCTAGCACCAGGCTCGTCAAGACCCCGAGCCGCAGACCGCGTAACGGCACCGGCGATGGTGGTGTCGTTTCGATGCCGGCGAACACCGCATTCATGAGCGCGCAGCATGCGACGCCGGTCGCCAGTGAACCGATGGAGTCCAATGTGCGTGACAATGGAAATGTGCCGCTACACGGGATCCGTCTTGCGGTAGGCTTGAAGCCGACCAGCCCGCACAGCGCTGCCGGTACGCGAACGGAGCCCGCCGTGTCGCTGCCGCGCGAGCACCGGCGCATCGCGGGCCGCCGCCGGCTCGCCTTCGCGGACCACCTAGCCCGCCAGCGTCGTGAACGAGGTAGGCGACTCTCGGAAGCCGCTTTCGCGCCCGAAACATCCCTACACACGAATGCTGCTGGGTGCCCTGCCCGATCTCGACATGAGCAGCCGCGAACGCATGCCCGTGACCGGAGAGGTGCCGAATCCCATCGATCCACCGCCGGGGTGTGGTTTTCATCCTCGCTGTCCCTTTGCGAATGAACGCTGTCGGCGCGAGCAACCGGAGCTGAGGCCGGTGGAGGATTCAATAGTCGCCTGTCACGCCGTCGAAGAAAACCGGCTCGACAGCGGGGAATCGCTGGTGTCATCGGTCAGTACGATAAGCCACAACTGACTCGGCGGAAACTGCATATGCGCGCGCAAAACTGGTCGTGTTGCGCTACCGGTCGTTACGGCGTTGCCAGTCCTCTATATAAGCAATCACGTCATCGCAGGTTACGACGTCGCAATACCGCCGGCCCACGTCGCGCAGGTTATCCCGGTGCGGCCCTTCTTCGTGATCACCGACGCAGTCCTCGGGGACGATGGTGCGGAATCCATACTGGAAGCTGTCGATCACCGAGGCACGTATGCAGCCGCTCGTAACACACCCGGTCACGATGACGGTGTCGACGCGCTCCTTGACGAATAACGAGATGACGGGCGTCTGGAAGAATATCGAAGGTCCCGATTTGCACACCACCACGTCGTAATCGCGGTCGTAGATGCGGGGCTCCAAATCGGTGGATGGATCGCCGTGGATGAACTGCCGCGTCGCCGCCACCTTCCAATGGGGCATTTCGCGTTCGCTGCTGTAAGCGGTGTAACAGCTGGCCACGGGCACACCGCAGCTTCTTGCAACCTCCAGAAGCCGCGATGTGTTTTCGACCGCGCGCTCGATCAACGGTGCACCGCCAAGAGCATAACCCTGTTCGGTGAACCCGGTCTGAAAGTCCACGACGACGATACCCGGTTTCTCCCCAAATCCAACCGGTGTGCTGCCGTAGCTACGTGCCTCATAGGTGTCGGTCATGGTATGCGCCCTCCTCGATAACAGCTATGGTAATGGAACCATCGCCCATGACCTAGACACCCGATCGGCACGAATACCAGGCGGCCCCTCGAGCATGAGCAAATCCCCCGACCCGACCATCGATCCCCACGCTCAGAGCGGCAACGTCCCGCTGCCGCCGGCCCGGCCGGCCATCATGGCCGGCGAGCATGCCATCGCCGCCGGACACTACCTGGCCACCGAGGCCGGCATGACAATCCTCAATGCCGGCGGCACTGCCATCGATGCAGGTGTCGCCGCGGGCCTCACCATGGGCGTGGTGCAGAGCGACCTGGTCAACATCGCAGGCGTCGCCCCCATCATGATGTGGCTTGCCGGGACCGGGGAGGTCGTGTGCATCGACGGGCTCGGCACCTGGCCGGCGGCCATGAACCCGGATTTCTTCCAGCGCGAGCACCAGGGTGTGGTTCCCGTCGGCCTGCTGCGCACCGTGGTTCCGGGCGCGCCTGCAGCCTGGCTCACGGCCCTGGAGCGCCACGGCTCCATGTCCTTCGGCGAAGTGGCACAAACGGCGATCCGGCTCGCCCGTGACGGCTTTGCCATCGACCCGTTCATGTGCGCCGTCATCGAAGACAACGCGGACGGCTACAGACGCTGGCCGAGCAACGCCGCCGTCTACCTGCCTGAAGGTCGTCCGCCGCGTCCCGGGGAGCGCTTCGTGCAACAGGACCTGGCCGCGACCCTGCAGTACATGGCCGACGAGGAGACAAACCATGCGAATGATGGGCGGATCGAAGGCATCCGCGCCGCTTACGACGCCTTCTACAAGGGCGATATCGCGCGCACTATCACCGACTTTCATCGTCAGCACGACGGGCTGCTACGGATGTCGGACATGGCCGAGTTCCAGGTGCGCACGGAGCCGACAGTGCGCGCGAGCTATGCGGGCTACGACATCCATTGCTGCGGCGCCTGGTCCCAGGGCCCGGCGCTGGCCCAGGTCATGGGCCTGCTGAACGGCATCGATCTCGAGGCCCTGGGACACAACAGTACGCGCTACATCCACACGCTCAGCGAAGCCATCAAGCTCGCTTTCGCCGATCGCGAATGTTATTTCGGTGATCCGCGATTCGTGGACGTGCCGGTGGAGGAGCTTCTGTCCGAGGACTACATGAGGCTTCGACGGGAGCTCATTCGGGAAGATCGCGCATGGCCGGACTTACCACCACCCGGTGACGCCCGCGCACCGGAGGCCGAGCTCATTCGGTCACGGGAGCAAAGCGCGATCCGCCAGCGCCCGTCGAGCCGCGCCGAACCGCCGACCCTCGATACCTCCTATGTGTGCGCCGTGGACAAGCACGGCAACGTGTTCTCCGCGACGCCCAGCGACGTTTCCTATCAATCGCCGATCATACCTGGCACCGGTCTGTGTCCGTCATCCCGTGGATCCCAGTCGCGACCCGACCCGCGGCATCCCTCATCGGTGGTACCGGGTAAACGGCCGCGGTTGACGCCGAATCCGGCGCTGGCACTGAAGGACGGAAAGCCCTTCATGGTCTTCGGCACGCCGGGGGGCGACGTGCAGATCCAGGCCATGGCTCAACTGTTCGTCAATGTGGTGACATTCGGCTTCGATTTGCAGAGTGCCATCGAGGCGCCGCGCTTCGCGAGCTTCAGCTATCCGTCTTCCTTCGCCCCCAATCCGAGCTATCCCGGCTTGCTCATGGTCGAGGCGCGTATATCCCGGGACGTTCGCGATGAATTGAAGGCCCTCGGCCACGACGTGGAAGCATGGCCCGAACGAACGCGCAAGGCGGGCGCGTTGTGCGCTATCCGTATCGATTCCGAGGCCGGTTTTCTGCACGCCAGCGCCGACTTCCGGCGTGCCGGCTACGCCATGGGCCGCTAGTAAGTCTGTCGCGCAGGCAGCGAAGAAAGCTCCGAAGGCCGGCGAGGAGTTAGCTTAGCCGCTCATGGGGCGAGAGCCTGGGAGGGAGAGCGTCTATCAGGACACCGACAGTCGACTGCGCGCGAGCCGCGCCCCTTCCACCATGGCTGCAAGCTTGCGCCGGGAAACGTCGATTTCGAGCGGCACCAGCCCGCAGTCCGGCGCTGCTTGAATTTTCTCAGGTGGGTGATGGGCGGCGGCGGCGAGTAGCCGCCGAGCCACGTGCTCGGCGCTCTCGACATTATCGAGACTGAGTGCGCCATTGTCGATGCAGCCGTAGAGAATGGTTTTGGATGGGCAGAGCTCCAGCAACTTCGGGTCTAAACCGGACGCCTCGAATTCCAACGCCAGCTGGTCGACACGAGAACGCTCGAGCTCGGCGAGAATCACAGGGTAGCTATCGACAATGGGGCGTGGCACGCCGGGCATCGGGTAGCTGTAGCAAACATGCACGCAGGTGGACGCGTCGAGGTCACGTACACAAGCGTCCAGTGCGTCGATGCCCCACTCGGCCACTTTATCCGGATACCGGCTGAATACCGGTTCGTCGAACTGTATCACCGCCGGCCCTAAAGCATCGAGCGCCTTCGCCTCTTCGTTCAGTGCGTCGGCGACGGCGAACGCGAAGGTCCGTTCATCTCCATAGAACTCGTCCACCGTCGAGTCGACCACTGTCATGGGACCCGGCAGTGTGACCTTCACCGGGTGACTGGATTGAGCAACGAGAAATCGCAGATCGTCTACCAGGATAGGATCACGGCGACGAACCTCGCCGACACAGCGTCCCACTTCAGCCAGCCGGCGCCGGTTTCGCGTCCACTTTTTCGCCAACACATCGTAATCGAAACCGTCGAGCCTCGACGTCACGTAGGTGACATACGATGTGCGCCGTTGTTCGCCGTCACTGATGATATCGATGCCTGTGGCGATTTGATCGTGGATCGCCACCCGCACCGCGTCATCCTGCGCACAGTGGAGCAACTCACCTTCGAACATCCACGACGCGCCTTTGCCATGGACCTGCTTGCCCGCGGCATTGAGCGGCAACTTTTCTTGTAGCCACGCGGGCTTAGGCAGACTCCCAACTACGGTGGTCTTGAAAGGAACCGAGTCATCCACGGGCATTGCGACGTAGCCTCTCGACGAATCCTGTCATGTAAGGATATTATCATTAATCGTCGTGCAATCGGCGAAGCCATCGAGCCCTGGCGCATCTACGATTGAGTGAGATGGACACATGGGATTGAAGACAACAACCATCGGCAGCTATCCGAAACCGGATTATCTACGCATACCCGAGTTCGTCCCGAAGCATCAGGATCCCACCCGCCGTTACAGCGAGTACCTGGCATCGATCACCGACGATGACCGCGAGCGCCTGGAACGCGCCACCCGGGAGAATATCGAGCATCAGGTTGCCGCGGGAATCGATATTCCGACGGACGGAGAGACGCCGCGATCCCACTACGTCCACTATCATCTTCGCCACCTGGGCGGCATTGACTTCGTCAACCTGAGCGAGAAGGTGACCCGGGGCGGAGCGTGGCAGGCGAGGTTTCCCACCATCACCGGACCCATCGAAGTGGCAGAGCCGTTTCTCGCTGCCGATTGGCGGCGTGCCCAGTCCGCCACGGAGCAACCGGTGAAGATGACCATGCCCGGACCGATGACCATCATCGATTCCACCGTGGATGCGCACTATGGCGACGACCGTGCGCTGGCGGAAGCGCTGGCCGATGCACTCAATCACGAGGTGCGCTCCCTGGCCGCGGCGGGATGCCGGCACATCCAGGTCGATGAGCCGGTCTTCGCGAGACAGGCCGAGCGCGCCTGCGACTGGGGCGTGGCGATGCTGGAGCGCGTCTTCGATGGTGCACCCGACCAGGTGCAACGGGTGGTGCACATCTGCTGCGGCTACCCTTCGGCGCTGGACCTGGATGACTTCCCGAAAGCGCCGAGAGAAGCCTACTTTCGCCTGGCCCCGTTACTCGATGAGGCGGCCATCCACACGATCTCCCTGGAGGATGCCCATCGCTACAACGATCTCGCGCTGTTGGATCTTTTCCGGAGCAAGACGGTCATCCTCGGCGCCGTGCAGATCGCCTGCACACGCATCGAGACCGAGGAAGAGATCGGGGCTCGGCTGCTCGACGCTCTCCATCACATCGACGCCCACCGGCTCATGGTGGGGCCGGACTGCGGGCTTGCCATGTTGCCCCGGGAGCTGGTGTTCGAGAAGCTCGGCAATCTTTGTAAAGCGGCGGCGGCGGTGGGATAAGCAGCTCGCGGCAGCGACGGATCCGGCGAGCCTCGACCAGTTGCACTATCTGCCACCCTCCTTTCTTGATATATTTCTGCAAACTGGGAACGGAGGAAGCAGGACGTGAGAAAGCATATCGTACTGGTGATATCCATGCTCTTAGTGTCGACGTCAGTCTTTTCTTCCGAACAGATGTCGACACTCGACCAGATCGAGAAGACGGGAAAGATCAGGATCGGATATCGAGAGTTCGAACCACCGATGTCTTTTTTGGATGAGCATGGGAAGCCGGCGGGTTACTCAGTAGACCTTTGTGCACGAATCGTGACCGGCATCAAGACGCAACTGAAAAAGCCCGAGATCTCGGTGGAATACGTTGCAGTGGATTCGTCGAGTCGCTTTTCTGCGCTCTCCGACAACAAAATCGATATTCTCTGTGGCGCGACCACTAAGACGCTGTCCCGCGGCGAGCTCGTTGATTTTACGCAGCTGACTTTCATCACGGGCGCCTCGCTTTTGAGCCTCGCGTCAAATCCGATCGACAACATCTCTGCCTTACAAGGGAAAAAGGTGGCGGTGGTAAAGGATACGACCACCATCGTGGCGCTGAAGAATGCCCTCAAGGATGCGCTTACGGAGGCGGAGGTTGTAGCGATGGAGTCGGCCGCAGAAGGAGTGAAGGCTCTGCAGGAAGGAAAGGTCGACGCATTTTCGTCGGATCAGGTGGTCCTGATCGGCCTCATCCTGACGAGCGACAACCCGAAGACCTTCGTCGTTTCGAACCAGTTGTTCTCCTTCGAGCCATTCGCCCTTGCAGTCAGACGCAATGACGCAGATTTTCGGCTGGCGGCGGACCGTGTATTGTCCCATCTCAACCGGAGCGAGCAGATCGGCCCGATCTACGGCCGTTGGTTTGGACGGTTCTCCGATAAGATCCCGACGGCTTTACAGGCCATGTACGCGATCAACGCCACGCCGGAATAGGCGCGCATCGTTAGATTCGGCCTGTTCTCTCACGCGAAGTGACCGTGTTCGAATCGGACGGTGCGCCGGGCGGAAATGAAGGTGTGAAGCTCGAAGAGCAAGTTCTCATAACCGAAACGGGTGTGGAGATCCTCAGCCGACGTCCATCCGACGAACGGCTCTTGTCCTAGGTCGCAAATCAACAGGGGATCCATCCGTGGCAAGCACAGGAAAAGACGCCAGCCTCGAGTTCCAAGTGTGCGATGGTGCCGTTCGTCCCGAGAGCGTATTGGACGGCGTGGATTGCTCCCTCGCCGAGGCCCGGGGAATCGGCAACGAAGCGTATACGGACAATGCCTTCCTGGCACTGGAACGCCAACGGTTGCTGTCACCGACTTGGACCTGCATCGGAATCGGCAGCGATCTGCCCGAGCCCGGTGACGTGAAGCCTGTGGATCTGGTCGGCTTACCCCTGCTCATGGTTCGCGCCGAGAATGGTGAGCTGCGCGTATTTCATAACGTATGCAGTCACCGCGGTGTGCGATTGGTGGAGGAAAGTGGGCAAGTCAAGCGCGTCATCGTTTGCCCCGTATCACTCCGGTCCTACAATCTGGACGGCACGCTCTTTTCTACCCCGCACATCGGTGGGCAGGGGAAACACAATTGCGAAGGGTTTTGACAAGGCCCGGCACCCCTTGCGCCGCGTGCGCTCGGCGACCTGGTTTGACATGATTTTTGTCAATCTATCCGGAGACGCACCAGCGTTCGAAGAGCATATCGCACCAATCTCTGAACGGTGGAAGCACTACGACGCGTCCCGTTTTCACCATGGGGGAGACGACTCGCGCTGGACGCTGGAGCTTAACTGTAATTGGAAGCTGGTGGTGGAGAACCACAACGATGCGTATCATTTGCCGTGGGTACATCCCGGACTGAATAGCTACTCCAAGTTCGAAGATCACTACGAAATCGTAGGCAACGATTTCTATGCCGGCCAAGGCAGCAACGCCTATCAGCCGAAACGGCCAGAGAATGCCCGGCAACTACCGCGCTTGCCCGATATTCCTGATGAATGGCAGGGACGATCGGAATACATTGCGATTTTTCCGAACGCCATCGTCGGCATACACGTCGATCACTATTGGTCGGTGTGGCTGCAGCCGATTGCCTGTGACCGCACGGTCGAGCGAATGAATCTCTACTTTGTCGGTGAGCAACGGCTCAGTGAGGAGTATGAGAGCGTTCGAAAAGCGGTAACTGCGGAGTGGCTGCAGATCTGGAGCGAAGACCAGGACATCGTCGAGCGGATGCAGCGCGGGCGCAGTTCTCCGGCATTCCGGGGTGGCGTGTTCTCTCCCGTCTTGGACGCAGCCACACATCAGCTCCATCGCTGGTATGCGCGACGCATGTAGGAAACCGGGATCAGGTCCCGGCAACCGATGCGGCTAATGACAGCCGCCGCCACCGACTACGTGTCTGCTGACATCGATTCAGAGCCTACTCCAAACCACTGACATAAAGCGCCACCGATTCACGCTCCAGCTCCGTCAGTTTTGAAGCGACGGAGTGCATAATCGCATTATCGTTGGTTCTCTTTCTGGAACCGAAGTCCTCTAATTGGGCCGAAACATAGCGCTTATGCTGCCCTGCCAACCTTGGTAGTGTTTGGGTTCCCCATACCCGTTTCTCCATGGCAAGAAGCACAAGCGGCAACCCCTGAATACTTATTACCCTGATGAAAGATATACTTGCCTACTGCCGCAAACTCCTCATCCCACACCTGGTGTGTCAATGTCGATTTTTGACTGAAGTATTCTGCTAGAGCGACTATCTCATCGTCAGTAAGGTCTGCCGCTTGCTCGTTCATGGTTCCCCGACGCTCCCCACTCCGGAAGTTTCTCAACTGCTTGACCAAATACTCTTTGTGTTGGCCGGCCAGACGGGGATAGATAACGCTGGAAGCCTCACCTTCAAGACCATGACAGAGGCGGCATTTCTCGCCCACAATCACCTTGGCTCGGATTAAATCTACCGCCATTGCTTCGGCTGCAATCAACGAGGAAACAAACATCAGAAAAATTATTACCCTCTTCATGCCATACCTGC
>PVMK01152760.1_pt1 | contig 16946 bp, 22 predicted proteins | sample 1853481 | NCBI WGS metagenome assembly PVMK01 (sample SAMN08533507, study PRJNA380276) | Marine sediment metagenome, whole genome shotgun sequencing project.
AGTTCCACCTGCGCAGTGCCGTGCACGTGCCACTCGACAGTGTTCAGGAAAAAGCCAGGGAATTCCAGTTTGAGCTCGCCAACACCGTTTTCGTTATCATGAGTAATGACGAAGTTGCGGCCACCGAGGCCTGGAAGATTCTGAAGGCTGAAAGCGTGCCGAATATTTATATTCTTGAAGGCGGAATCAATAACTGGCTGTATACCTACGCCGGTAACACTTTGAGTGATGAGGACAAGGTCTCGAATCGTCAAGCCGATCAACTGGCTTACCGGTTTAACGCGGCGACCGGTTCCCGCCATCCTGCGGCTGAGCCCAACCCGAATATCCTGGATCTGGAATATGAGCCCAAGATAATCATGGAGTTGAAGCGTGCTCCTACCAGTGGAGGTTGTGGTTGATATGTTCAGGAGAAGGTGAGACCGGGAACCGGTCGAGAAACTGGCCTGGGCCATGAACGGCGCGTGTCAGGTTTGCACGGCATATCCCGGCTCAGGCCTGTGAATCCTTACTTCAGGTTTTTCAGTTGGGATTGTGTATCCAGGTCAATGGCGGCGTTTTTAATCGGCACTGCCGTGAGTGATTCGGGATGGTTTACAAGCAAGCTGCGGGCGCCCTGACTGCCTTCCAGTTTAGTCAGCTGATTGAAATAGCTTGCCGGGAAGATTACCGGTGGCATGTTGATACCCTCTGCGCTGGCACAAACGATCCGTTCCGGATCAGACTGCCATGTCTCTGCCAGTAACTGCAGGTCTGAAACCCGTATCTTCCATTGATCGCACAGAAGGATCATCAGGCCGGTGGATTCCGGGCTGATCGCGGTCGCACCCAGTGCAATAGAACCGCCCATACCGTTGGACCAGTTTGGGTTGTGTATCCAATTTACCGGGGGTTGCAGAACAGCATTTTTAACGGCTTCTGCGTTGGCGCCTGTGACCACGATGATTTCGCGGGGATCCAGTGAAAAAGCGGTATTGACCGCATTTTGGATCAGGGCCATGCCCTTGTGTTTCACCAGTTGTTTTGCCTGGCCCAAACGCTCGCTGGTACCCGCAGCAGGAATCAGTATGCTAAGTTCCGGGTGGATCATTTGCTAACCATCATAAGTTTGCAGAGGTCAGCATACTGCCGTCGCGCCGGTTCAGAAAAGCATGGATTTCAGCAATGATGGACAGTGCAATGGATTCGGGCATTTCTGCACCGATGTCCAGCCCGGCCGGTCCGTGCACATGAACATCCGGGGCGCCGATTTCGTCGAGCAGGCGGTCGCGGCGCGCACGCGGTCCCAACAATCCAATATATGAAACATCGGCATCAACGACTTGCGCAAGGTATGCACGGTCGTGTCCCAGGTGATGGGTCATCAGGATTGCTGCATCGATTCGGCCAAGGTCAATAACTGCGCTGAGTTCATTCGGTTGCAGTACGTGTATTTCACAGCAGGATGGAAACCGGTCGGCGCGGGCGAAACCGGACCTGTGATCAACAATGAAACAGTCCCAGCCCATTTCTACCGCCAGGCGGGAGACGGGCAGGGCATCATGACCCGCACCGCATATCAGGATTACGGGTGGCGGCATGATGGGGATCAACAGGACATCTACCTTGCCACGCCCGGTGTCGATGCTGTCCTGCCAATACCGCCTGGACATGTCATGCCCGCTGGAAAATAAAGATCCTTCCGACGAGTGCATACTTTGCATTAATTCCGGTTCACCGCTATTGAAATCAGCGCCGCAATGAAGGGCGAATTCGCCGGCCAAAATTTGAGGATCGCTGCTTGATGTTACAAGGCTTAACAGGCCACTGTTTTTAGCCGTCCATGCCTGGTCCAGGGTTTCGAGGAAGCCAAATCCTGTGGTGCCATCCAAACGCTGTAACATCAGGTGAATGATACCGTCGCAGCCGAGGCCAAGCCCCCAGGCAAAGTCATCACCGTGGCTCATGTCATAACAGACGTTGCGGGTCTTGCCGTCGGCTAATACCTGTTTGGCATGTGAAGCAAGGTCGGCTTCGAGACAACCGCCGGAAATCAGACCGTGATAGCTGCTGTCTGCAGCGATCAGCATCATGGCGCCGGGCTTGCGGTAGGTAGAGCCTTCGGTGGCAATAACGGTACCTAATACCAGCGCTTCATCAGCTTGATGTTGGTGGTAAAACGCCAGTAATGCGGATAGGCCCAGATGCATGGCTGCAGACTAACAATATGCGGGCTTGAATTCTACATATTGTAAAGTTGGGTATATTTACCAGCCACCACCGCCGCCACCACCACCGCCACCGCCGGAGAAACCACCACCACCGGACCCGGAGGAGGATCCGGGTGGTGAGGATGAGGAGGCAATGGCAGAAGAAAAACTGCTGCTGAATTCATTGCCGATGTGACCCAGGGCGCTTAGGCCACTGCGGTTTCCTATATACCAGGCGGGGTGATATCCGCCCCTGTCAGCCAGTTCTTCAGGAAACTCACCTGCAAATTGATCACACCAGTTGTTTTCTACGCCCAGCGCAAATGCGAAGGGCAAAAAGGTTTCAAAGACCTCGGGGGTCAGTTGTGGCGACTGCATGCGATCGAGACGATCCTGCTCGGCGGTATCGAGGTACATTTTAAAACCCTCGATTTCATCCATGATAAGACGACCGGCAGGTGTCGGTGCCCGCATCAGGAATACAAATACCAGGTGCATTAAAACACTCAGGATTGCGAATAAGATCCATACCGGCGGACCGCCGTTGAGTTGGGCTGCGATGAAAACCGCCACGATCGTTATCAGCACAGCCGGCAGGGCATAAACTGAGTTGAGGTTGAATAGCCGCCCCATGTGTTCGGCTTTAAGTGCCTTCTTCAGAACCTTCGTGGCCTTCATGAAGGCCTTGTAATTCTTTTGCTCAAGTTTAATCTCAGATGCATCTTCGAATAATCCATCCAGCAACGCGTGTTCACCCTTGCTTGCTTTGCCGCTACCCGGGATTTGCTTTTTATGCAGCGTGAACTCGTCATCATCCTCATGGATTTCCAGGTAGCCCTTAACGCCAAGGCTGACAATCGCTGCAGCAAACGCCTGTTTGCCGAAAGACATTTTTTGAATATAGCTACAGCCTGCAGGTGACAGGCCCGTGGGCGGCCTGTAGCGCGGGATAATGACACCTTTTCTCGGGTCGCGGCCAAAGCGGTTCCAGGCCCACAGGTACCAACCCAGCGGGGCCAGAAGGCCTATCAGTAAAACAAGTGCTGAACCGTTGTCCTGCAGGAACCAGGCTGCTTGCTGGCTGGTGGAAGGCTGATCCACAATTCCCTTGGGCCAGCCAACTGCCACGGTCAGCCCCTCGTAGGCCTGCAAACCCCCGGTTGTGCCGAATTCTATGGTTCGTCCGTTGAGGACACGGAAATCCGCCTGTTTTCCGTCAACCCCTTGTGGGCCGGTATAGAAAGCGGTTCGCAAGTCCCCGGCATCGACCTCTGTGGGCAATTCAATACGTGCACTGGCATGATCGATTGGGAATACCCAACCGGTACCGGTGACATTCCAGTACAACTCGTCGTAATCTTCAAAAAAGCCCAGTTGACGGCTGGTATAAAAACGCAGGCGGTATTCGTGAACGCCACTGGCGACCATGCGGTCTGAACTGCCGATATAAATGCGTACGCCGTTGGCACGGTTCTCGGTATGGAAAGGCTCCGGGGCACCGTTGCGTTGCACACCCAGAACATCCAGTCCGACTTTGTAATGATTGCCATACCTGTCCTTGTACCGGGTAGGAAAATCCCGAAAAATCCCGCGGCGAATGTTGTTGCCCTCGGCCTGGACACGAATGGTTTCGGTCACCATCAGGCTGCCGTCGGTATGGATCAGGATGTCGGAGTGATAGTCCAGGATACGTTCATCGGCAAAAACAAAGCCGGCGCTTAGCAGGCAGGCACCTGCCAGCAACAGGCATAGGCTCCCTCGCTTAAAGGTCAACATGCGGGGCGCTTCGTTGGCTGGCCAGTTCGATCTCAAAAAACTCTGCCTGGCTGAACTTGAATATGTTGGCGACGATATTGGAAGGGAAAGCTTCCACCAGGTTGTTATTGTCCCTGACAGCGCCATTGTAATAACGGCGTGCGTATTGAAGATGATCCTCGATTTCGACCAGGCTGCTGTGCAATTGCTGGAATCCATCACTGGCCTTCAGGTCCGGATAATCCTCAGCCAGTGCGAACAAACGCCCCAGTGAACGGGAGAAAGCGGATTCCTGTTTGGCCCGGGCTTCGATCCGGTTTTCCGTACTGGCGCGTAAACGTGTGACATCTTCGAGTACCCCTGACTCATGCGCTGCATAGCCTTTGACAATCTTCACCAGGTTGGGAACCAGTTCGGAGCGTTTTTGCAGTTGCACGTCAATACCCGCCCAGGCTTCGCTGACCAGGTTACGCTTGCGCACCAGCCGGTTGTACAACCACGCAGTTGCTATCAGCAACAGCAAAATGACTGTAATCAGTATCTCTATCATGTCCACCCCTCAGAAAACTGGGGCCTTTGATTAAGCCGTCATCCCGGCGCAGGCCGGGATCCAGTGTGGACTCCGGCTTTCGCCGGAGTGACGAATATTACCGGAGTGACGAATATTAGGTTAATCAGAGGCTCCCTGGGTCATAATTGTACATGATGGATTCAACGGAGCGTCTTATGGGGTGGTTTGTCTATATGATCAGGGCCAGCGATGACAGTATATACACGGGTGTCACCACCGATGTAAAGCGCCGCTTTGAAGAGCACCGCTCTGCGGGCAAGCGGGCAAAGTTTTTCCGGGGCAGGCAACCATTGGAAGTGGTATATACCGAAAACCATCCTGACCGCGGCAGCGCTCAGCGGCGGGAGTCGGCCATCAAGAAACTTTCAAGGGTTCAAAAACTGGAATTAATAGCATGATTGTTAAAAAGCCGCCGAGGCACCCTTGTTGATCAAGTGACACTCCGTGTCTACCAGCAAGACGGATATTATCTGGTCCAACTGCGCCAAGGCTGTGTGCACAATAAACTATAATTAATTAAAGTACAAGTACTTATGTAAATAACATAATGTTGTACTGTAAATGGATATTTGGTGACCAGCACACAATATTCATACTGGTTGACGGGTATGATGCTGAAATAGTTGCATTGCTTTACGAATGGATCTATCCTTTGTAATAGTGTATTAACACACTATTACATTGATACAACATGATACAATATGAAACAACATACTAAACAGCAGAAAAAAGCATTGAAAGTTGCGGCGGCGTCCCTGTATAAGGCCTTTCTGACACTGGATAATCCCGTGGAATTACGCCAGTTTTTACTGGATTTATGTACTCCGTCCGAAGTTGAAGCCATGGTAGATCGCTGGTGGACTGCTTCTTTATTGAAGCAGGGGCGAAGTTATCGGGAGATCAGTGAAATTACCGGTGTCAGCGTAACAACAATTGGCCGTGTGGCCAGGTTTATGAACATGGGCGAGGGCGGTTATCGCCTGGCACTGCGGCGCGAGGAGGCGGCCAAATCATGAACAGAATTCGGGTAGCTATACAAAAATCGGGCAGACTTTCGGAAAAATCGCTCGACTTATTGCAAAATTGTGGCCTGAGGTTCGCGCGCAGCAAAGACAAATTGTACTGGTATGGAAAGGATTTTCCGGTCGATCTGTTACTGGTGCGTGATGACGATATACCGCGCATGTTGCTCGACGGTGTCTGTGAACTGGGAATTGTTGGTGAAAACATCGCTGAAGAAGTGATGCTGGAGGACGGTGAAGTTGATGGCCTGACACAATTGCGCAAACTTCCGTTTGGCGGCTGCCGTCTGTCGCTGGCCATACCCGAGGATTCGCCCTTTAAGTCGGCAGCTGATCTGGATGGTTACCGGATCGCCACCAGCTATCCGGCCCTGACACGCTCGCTTCTTTCCAAACGCGGTATCAGGGCAGAGACTGTCAAATTCTCTGGTTCAGTCGAAATCGCACCGGGCCTGGGTGCCGCAGATGCCATATCAGATCTTGTTTCTACCGGAACAACGTTGCGTGCAAACCACCTGGTCGAATTGGAAACCCTGTTTAAGAGCACGGCTGCCCTGTATGGGAAGCTGGATGAACTGACGGATGAAAAAAAGGTCATGCTGGATCGCTTGCTATCACGGCTTGACGGTGTCTTGCTGGCTGCCGAGAGTAAATACGTCATGTTGCACGCGCCCCGGGATGCGGTTGATGAGATCACCCGTTTGCTGCCTGGAGCCGAGAACCCGACCCTGATGAATCTTGAAGGTGATCCCGATCGTGTTGCCATGCATGCAGTATGCCGTGAAGCTGTATTCTGGGAGCACCTGGAGGCTTTAAGGGATGCCGGTGCATCGGCGATCCTGGTGTTGCCTGTTGAAAAAATGCTGGTTTAGATGATGGAAAAGCCCAAGCCTGTCACTCTTCCTGAATTAATAAACTGGTCCCGGATCAATAAGGCGGAGCGTGAGACCGCCTTACGTCGCCCGCCGATCCCGGCCGGAGATTTCCAGCAGACTGTAGCCGATATCATTTCCCGTATCCGGGATGATGGTGATGAGGCTTTGCGTGAATTCGGTGAGAAATACGATGGCGTGCTGCTTGGAGATCTGGAAGTTACTGCTGATGAATGGGCAGCGGCCGAATCCCAGGTTAATCCGGCTGTTCTGCAAGCCATGGACGAGGCGATGTCACGTATCTATGCTTTCCATGCTGCCGGTAAACCGGTCCCGGTGAGCATGGAAACGGCCCCCGGTTTGCGCTGTGAAGCACGATACTTACCTATTTCGCCAGTTGGCCTGTATGTGCCCGGTGGTTCAGCACCGCTGATATCCACCGTGATCATGTTGGCGATTCCAGCACAGATTGCCGCTTGTGAGCAGGTCGTGTTGTGTACCCCGCCGGATAAAGAGGGACAGGTATCACCGGCCATCCTGGCGGCGGCATCGCGTTGCGGTATAAAGCGTGTGTTTAAGGTGGGCGGTGCCCAGGCCATTGCCGCCATGGGGCTTGGAACCGAAAGTATCCCGGCCTGCGCCAAGCTGTTTGGTCCCGGCAATGCCTGGGTAACAGAAGCCAAGCAGCAAATTGCGGCTTTACCCAACGGTGCTGCACGCGATATGCCGGCGGGGCCCTCGGAAGTGCTGGTCATCGCCGATAAAGATGCCGATGTAACTGCGGTTTGCTGGGACCTCCTGTCACAGGCCGAGCACGGCCCGGACTCCCAGGCCATCGTGATCAGTGATAGCCAGGATTTTCTGAATGATGTGAGACGTGAGCTACCTGTCATGGCGGCAGAATTGCCACGTGCAGGGTATTCTCGAAAAGTCTTTGCGGTTTCTCAGATCAATCCTGGTGGATTCAATCTCCGAGGCGGTTGAAATCAGTAATCGCTATGCACCCGAGCACCTGATATTAAACTGCGACGATGCAGACCGGGCTGCCGACCGGGTTAGTGCGGCCGGATCGGTATTCATTGGCCCCTGGACCCCCGAATCCCTGGGTGACTATTGCTCCGGTACCAACCATGTCTTGCCAACCTATGGTTATGCCCGGGCCTATAGCGGACTGTCGGTGAATGATTTTTTACGTCGCATGACGCTACAACGCGCCAGTAATTTTGGATTGCGAAACGCTGGCCCTTCTGCAGTTACGCTGGCCAGGGCCGAGGGTCTGGATGCCCACGCCATGGCGGTGGAGTACCGTCTGAAAAACAGTAATGGATCGCAGTAATGGACATTAACCGTATCGCACGACCGGAAATCGTTGCCATGAAACCCTATGTTTCGGCACGTAATAGCGCGGCCGCTGACGGTATCCTGTTGAATGCCAACGAAGCACCATCTCCCCATGTAGATGATGCGGAATGGCGGCGCCTTGCTCTGAATCGTTACCCATCGCCGCAACCTGCGTTATTAACCTCCCGCATGGCGGAATTGTATGGGGTCTCCGAATCGAATCTGCTGGTAACGCGGGGCAGTGATGAAGGCATTGATCTGTTGACACGGGTTTTTTGTCGTCCGGGCCAGGATGCGATTGTTGAATGCACACCTTGTTTTGGTATGTATCGCATTGCTGCCACCATCCAGGGCGCGAAAATAATCGATGTACCCAGGCAGGCCGGGCAGGGCTTCCAAATCGATTTTAGCAAACTGGAAAAGGTCATCGATGAGCAGGCAGACATACGACTTGTTTTTCTGACCACACCCAATAACCCCACCGGTAACCTGGTACAACGGGCAGAGCTGGAACGGGTGCTCAGAGCCTGTGAAGACAAGGCCTTAGTGGTGCTGGATGAAGCCTATATTGAATTTTGTACAGCTGAATCCGCCAGCAAGCTGGTGAATGAATGGCCGCAACTGGTGGTTCTGCGGACGCTGTCAAAGGCTTGGGCTGCTGCCGGTGTGCGTTGCGGGACCGTCATCGCCGACCCGGCTGTTATCGCTTTGCTGCAACGCGTTATCGCACCCTATCCATTGGCGGCCACTGCCGTTGATGCTGCCTTGCAAGCCACCTCCGGTGAGGCGGTAAACCGTCAGCGAAAATTTGTAGCAGAAGTCAGTCAAAACAGGTCACATTTGCAGCAATTTCTATTAAAATGTGACTGGCTTGAGGCGTTCTGGGAAAGTGAAGCCAATTTCGTCCTGCTGCGTGTTCCCGATGCGGATGAACTGGTGGATTGGTGTGCCGGTCGTGGCATACGTATCCGCAATTTCAATTCACAGCCACAGCTTGAAGGCTGTGTACGTCTGACCATTGGCAGCACAGATGAGCTGGTGGCACTGAAGTCAGCCTTGCAGGCATTTGGAGATCGAGAACAGGCATGAACAAAAACAAGCGTCGTATCCTTTTCCTGGATCGTGATGGAACGCTGATTATTGAGCCGGAAGACCAGCAAATCGACAGCCTGGAAAAGCTGGAACTGGTCGATGATGTGATTCCGGCACTGTTGAAACTAAAAGCCGCCGGTTATGAATTCGTGATTGTCAGCAACCAGGATGGTCTCGGTACAGCCGCCAACCCATTCGAAAACTTCCAACCCCCGCATGACAAGATGTTAGCGCTTTTTTCCTCACAGGGAATAGACTTCGCGGCAGAGCATATCGATCCGCATTTCGAAAACGAAGACTCCCCGGACCGTAAGCCGGGTATTGGCATGGTGCTGGAGTACCTCAAGTCGGGCGAACTGGATCTTGAAGACAGCTGGGTCATCGGTGATCGTGAGACAGATCTGCAACTGGCAGAAAACATGGGTATCGGTGGTATCCGTTGTGGGCCGGATGGCGAGTCCTGGCAGGAAATAGCCCGTGTTCTTTGCACTCAACCGCGCCAGGCCAGTGTGCAACGTGATACCAATGAGACAAAGATCAGGGTGGAAGTGGATCTGGATGCCAGCGGTGGCAGTGAGATCAGCACCGGTATCGGTTTCTTTGATCATATGCTGGATCAGATTGCCGCCCATGGTGGTTTCAGATTGCTGTTGAACTGCGAGGGCGATCTTGAGATCGATGAACACCACACGGTGGAAGACTGTGCGCTGGCACTGGGACAGGCCCTGGACCAGGCCCTGGGCCAACGACGCGGTATCGGTCGTTATGGTTTTGTCCTGCCGATGGATGAATCGCTTGCCGAGGTAGCCATCGACCTTTCCGGTCGCCCGGCTTTTGAATTTACAGCTGATTTTCCCCGCGATATGGTCGGTGGTATGTCAACAGAAATGGTAAGTCACTTTTTTGCATCATTGAGCCAGTCTTTGCGCTGTGCACTGCACCTGAAGGTCAGTGGTGAAAATACCCACCACATGGTCGAGGGCCTGTTCAAAGGCGTTGGCCGCGCATTACGCCCGGCCCTGACCAGGCAGGGGACGGATTTACCCAGCACCAAGGGTGTGCTCAGGTGACACTGGCCATTATCGATAGTGGCGGTGCCAATATCAGCTCCGTCACGCATGCGCTGAAACGGCTGGGTGCTGATCCGGTATTCACGGCGATGCCGATACCATACGTTCGGCAGACCGCGTCATATTACCCGGTGTCGGTGCTGCCGGTGCGGCTATGTCGCGTTTGCGCGAGTTGGGACTGGTCGAATGCATCCAGCAACTGCAGCAACCGGTACTCGGTATCTGCCTGGGTATGCAGTTGTTGTTTGAGCAATCGGATGAAGATGGTGTTGAATGCCTTGGTATCATCCCCGGCACCCTGGAAATTCTGCCAGCCTCGCAAGGCATACGTGTTCCTCATATGGGCTGGAATACCACCACGGTGAAACGCCAGGATCCCTTTGCTGAATGGCCTGCCTGAACACCCCTGGTTTTACTTCGTACACAGCTACCGTGCGCCGATCGGTGATAGCACGCTTGCCACCTGCCAACATGGCGAGCCCTTTGCTGCGATCGTGCGTAAAAAGAATTTTCGCGGTGTGCAGTTTCATCCCGAAAGATCAGCGCGCAGCGGAGCGAGACTGCTGGCCAATTTTTTGGAGCTGCTATGAAACTGATTCCAGCCATTGACCTGTTGGATGGGCGTTGTGTGCGCCTGTTGCACGGTGATTTCGAACAGGTTACCCATTATCCTGCCGCACCTTATGAACTGGCAAAGCTTTATGCCGATGCCGGAGCCGAGTGGTTGCACGTGGTGGATCTGGCGGCATCCAGGGATGGCGCTGATGCCGATACTTCAGCTTTGTTCAGGCTGCTTGGCCAGGCGCCGCAGTTGGTACAGACCGGTGGTGGCGTCCGTAACGGGAATGACATCACACACAGGCTGGACGCCGGCGCTGCACGGGTCGTGATTGGTAGCTTTGAGTGTGACCGATACCAGGGGGTTTATAAGCTGGCTGGACATTCTTTGGTGCAGAAAAGCTGGTTGCAGCACTGGATATTCGTATTGATGACCAGGGCATTCCCTGGCCGCGAATCCATGGCTGGACCGATCAGGCTGACAGGAATATGTGGCAGTTGCTTGATGAGCTGTCAGCGGGTGGACTGGTGCATCTCCTGTGTACCGATATCAGCCGGGATGGCGCCTTGAGCGGTCCAAATCTTGATCTGTATTCCGAAATCATGGGCCGCTATCCGCAACTGCAATTACAGGCCTCCGGTGGTGTCAGTAGTATTGATGATTTTAAGCAACTTAACCCACCGGTGCATCCGCTGTGATTACCGGTAAAGCCTTGCTGGACGGGCGCTTTACCGTTAAAGAAGCTTTGGAAGCGCTGCAATGAGTACCAACCTGGCCCGCCGTATCATTCCCTGTCTTGATGTGCGTGAAGGACAGGTGGTGAAAGGTGTGCAGTTTCGCAACCACCGTGTCATGGGTGGCATCATCGAACTGGCAACGCGTTACAGCGCCGAGGGGTGCGGACGAACTGGTGTTTTATGACATCACCGCCAGCCCGGAAGGGCCGTTCGGTGGACAGTGACTGGGTATCAAGCGTTAACGAGGTCATCGATATCCCGTTTTGTGTTGCCGGCGGGCATCCGCTCGGTAGAAGATGCCCGTAAAGTGTTGCAACGCGGTGCTGACAAGATTTCCATCAATACCCCGGCAGTGCAACGGCCCGATTTAATCAATGAACTGGTAGAGACATTTGGCAGCCAGTGTGTGGTGGTCGGGATCGACTCCGTGTTACAGGACGGGACAATGGGTGACGCGGCAGATGACCGGTATTCCGGATCAGATGCAACAGACCGGCCGCAGAACACTGGATTGGATAAAAGAGGTAGCGCAGCGTGGTGCCGGGGAAATAGTGCTCAATTGCATGGGTAGTGACGGTACCCGGCAGGGTTTTGATATCGAACAGCTGCAAGCGGCCAGAGAACTGGCAACCATACCGCTGATTGCCTCCGGGGGTGCGGGCAAGGCCAGTCACTTTGTAGACGTATTCAGACAGGCCGATGTTGACGGTGCACTGGCCGCCACTGTTTTTCACAACAACAAGATACCGATTCCCGCATTGAAACAGATGTTGTCTGCGGCCGGTATTGGAGTGAGGTTATGAATATTGATAATTTAGCATGGGAAAAGATGGATGGTCTGATACCCGCCATCGTGCAGGATTTCTTCGATGGCCGTGTGTTGATGCAGGGTTTTATGAATAAGGCGGCGCTTGAGGCCACGCTGGATACCGGCAAGGTGACATTCTGGAGCCGCAGCCGCGAGGAAATCTGGACCAAGGGTGAGACTTCAGGCAATACCCTGGACCTGGTTGATATCCACCCGGACTGTGATGGGGATTGCCTGTTGGTACGCGCACATCCGGAGGGCCCAACCTGCCACCTCGGCACGCTTACCTGTTTTGACGGTGAAGAAAAGGTCATACCGGAACTGGCTTTCCTGACGGAACTGGAACGGGTGATCGCAGAGCGCGACATAAACCGTCCCGAAGGCAGTTACACAACCTCACTTCTGGAATCCGGCATCAAGCGTATTGCCCAGAAAGTAGGTGAGGAGGGCGTGGAAACCGCCCTTGCCGCTGTCGCGGGTGATGATGATGAATTGCTGAATGAATCCGCAGATCTTATCTACCATTTACTGGTGCTTTTGCGCAGCCGGAAACTGGAGTTGGGAACGCTGGTTGAGGTGCTTAAAGTCAGGCACGGCGCGTAAAAACAAGCCACTTGTTGCCGGTCTGCTTTGTTCCTTTCATAAACGTCTGGTTTATTTCCCTGAGTAGTTGATCTAGATCGTATTATTCATGTGAAATCCGAGCTATTGTCTGTCTGATCTGGCCACGGTTTTTTCCATTCGGCTGGCTCAAAAAAATATCTCTATAGCTACAGACTTCAGGATACCAGCATGAACCTCATCTCAGACCGGACCGCTCTCATTAATACCGAAAATGCGTTTAAAGTCGGACCCTATATCGTTGCCCTTGAAAACGCTGGACACAAGGTTGTTAAATGCAACCTGGGTGAACCGGATTTCCCTCTGCCCGCGCACATACGTGAAGAGGTCAAGTCCCAGTTGGACAAGGACAATACCCACTATACCGATCCCCCAGGGGGTTTTGGGTCTCAGACAAGCCGTTGCCAAATACATGGGTGATGCGCGTGGTATCAAGATCACCGCAGAGCAGGTCGTGGTGTTCCCGGGTGGCAAACCGCCCATCGGGCTTTGCCAGCAGACTTACTGTAATCCCGGGTGATGAGATTATTTATCCGAGCCCCGGTTTCCCCATCTACGAATCCTTTATTCATTATGTTGGCGCGGTCCCCGTGCCACTGCACCTGCGCGAAGAACTGGGCTTCAGCTTTACCGGTGCCGACCTTGAAAAACTGATCACACCAAGAACCAAACTCATTTATTTGAATTTCCCCTCGAACCCAACCGGGGGTGTGGCCACGCCTGAGCAGATGGAAGAAATTGCCGATGTCATCAAGCGAAAATGTGATCCGAATATCCGCATCTACTCCGACGAAATCTATGAAAACATCCTCTTTGACGGGGCGGAGAACTATAGTATCGCGTCCATAGAGGGCATGCAGGAGAAGACGATTATCGCCTCGGGTGCTTCAAAGTCTTATTCCTGGACCGGCGGACGGGTGGGGATGGGCGGTTTTCCCGACGGTGGCCGAAGCCCTGTTGTTCAAGAATCTCAACATCAATTACTTTTCCTGCATCCCGCCTTATAACCAGGAAGGGGCGCGTCTGGCGATTGAATCGCCTGAGAGCCTGAAAACCATTGCTGTGATGAACAAGGCTTTTGTGGAGCGCCGGGATTTTGTCGTAGAGGCTCTGAATAATATGCCCGGGGTTAAATGCCAACTGCCCAAGGGCGCATTTTATGTATTCCCGAACATCTCCGGCGTTGTGAAAAACATGGGGATCGACAAGACCTATGCGGCAATGCCTGCAGAGGTACAAAAATCAACCAGTCCGTCGACCTTGTTCCAGATGTTTTTACTCTGGAAACACCACGTGGCGATGATGGACCGGAAATCATTCGGTCAGATCGGTGCCGAAAATATGCATTACCTGAGGCTTTCCATTGCGACCGGAATTGACGACCTGAAACTCGGTATGGAGCGCATGGAAAATGCCATAGACGATATAGCCGGCTTCGCAAAATTCATTGAAGACGGAGATCATTATGCTTGATAGGAACAAAAACATGTCATTTTCACTCAACCTGAAAGATCGTGGCACCGAGTACATTTCAATCGACTCCGGGAGCCGGTTCAACACTGCCCGCTACGGATGGTGATAGCCTGGAGTTTCTGGACCTCTGTTACAGAACCTTATGTGCCGTCATGTTCAATCATGCATCTTCGGGACATCCGGGCGGCAGCATTTCCAGCGGCCGCATCGTCGAGTCACTCATCTACAACCGGATGAAATACGATATTTCCAATCCCATGGATCGCAGTGCCGACATTCTTTCCTATTCTGCGGGACACAAGACCCTGGGTCTCTATGCCATGTGGGCATGTCGCAATGAAGTGGTCCGACAGACCCACCAGGATCTTCTGCCGCAGGTCAGTCAGCAACTCAGGCTCGAAGACCTCCTGGGATTCCGGAAAAACCCCATTACCAGTACACCTTTGTTTATGCAGTTCAATGCAAAACCCCTGGATGGGCACCCCACACCCCAAACCCCGTTTGTCTGGTTATCGACCGGTGTAAGTGGCGTAGGTGTCGCTGCATCAACGGGTCTGGCATTAACTTTGAAGGACATGTATGGCGAGGATGCACCCAAGGTGCACATCCTTGAAGGGTGAGGGTGGCATGACACCTGGCCGGGTGGCTGAATCCCTGGCCGCTGCCGCCACTTCTGGCCTGGACAACATCATTTTCCACCTCGACTGGAACCAGGCATCCATTGATTCAGAGAAGGTGACACGCGAAGGTAATAAAGCTGGCGATTATGTCCAGTGGGATCCTTGCGAATTATTACTGGTCCAGGGTTTCAACGTTATCTATGTTCCGGACGGCTTTGATTTTGCCCAGATACGCGAGGCACAGGAACGAGCCCTGGCGATGAATAACGGGCACCCCACGGGTATTGTTTATCGCACGGTCAAGGGCTGGAAATATGGCATGGAAGGCGCCCAGTCACACGGTGCCGGCCATAAATTCTACAGTGAAGAATACCTGCAGGCCCTGCAGCCTTTCGAACAGGCCTTCGATCTGCAATTCCCACGATTTGAAGGTGAGAAAACCCCTGAACGCATCGAGCAGGCTTATTACGATTCGTTGATGGTTATTCGCAAAGCCTTTGAATCCAGGCCGGACCTGACCCAACACCTGGGCGACTGGATTGCCGCTAGTAAACAAGGACATCAGGATTCACCCAGGAGCTTGCGCAGTAACGCGCCTGACCTGGCCAGGTTATACCAGGATAACGCCATTTCACCTATGGAACGGCCCGAATCGTGTACCTATGACATTGGCTCATCCCAGACTTTGCGGGGTTGCCTGGCTAACAGCCTGAACCATGTCAACAGGCTGACCAATGGCGCGGTACTCTCGGCAGCAGCCGATCTTTATGGCTCGACCAATATTGCCAGTATCACTGATGGTTTTGGCAAAGGCTTCTGGCACCCGACCAAAAACCCTGAATCCCGCTTGTTCTCAGCGGGTGGTATCGCGGAAGACGCCATGGGCGGGATGTGTTCCGGAATATCCACTTTGGGTTATCAAATTGGTGTAGGTTCATCCTACGGCGCATTCATCGCGCCGCTTAATACCATTTGTGCCAAGACTCATGGCATTGGCCAGCAGTCGCTAAGACACCGGGTTCCCGGTGAGCCGAATAAGACGTTCGTTATAGTCTGCGGTCACGCCGGTGTTAAAACCGGTGAAGACGGTCCAACCCATGCAGAACCCCAGGCACTGCAGGTATTGCAGGAAAACTTCCCGGGTGATGTCATGATCAGCCTGACGCCATGGGATCCAAATGAACTTTGGCCCCTGACTGCCGAGTCTCTTATACAGCGCCCGGCCGTGATGGCTGCATATGTCACCCGGCCATCAGAGGTGATTCTGGATCGCCAGGCCCTGGGCCTGGCTCCAGCTGAGCACTCTATCAAGGGCGTTTACAAACTACTGGCATCCAATGGTACCCCTGATGCCACCATCATCTACCAGGGCAGTGAAGTGGCTTACGCTTTCGCTACCGAAGTCCTGCCACGTCTGAAGGAAAAGGGCATCAACCTGGATGTTTATTATATTTCGAGTGCAGAACTTTTTGATCGTCTGGATGAGCAGGAGAGAAACGAGATATTCCCGTTCTCGGCAGCAAGCTCAGCGATGATGGTCACTGGTTTTACCGTCGCAACCACATACCGCTGGACCATGTCCGAACGTGGCAGAGAATTCACATTGTATCCCTGGAAGAAGGGCGAATTCCTGGGCAGTGGCCCCGGTGATGTCTGTCTTGAGCAGGCGGGTATGCACGCCGAGGCGCAGTGGGACGTTATTCAGAAATTTATTTCACGTTAAAGGAGAGTTTAATGAGTAATTCACAAAGAGCCTGGATCACGGCACTGTTTTTTCTGCCGCTGCTTCTCTCAGCGTGTACTCCTGTTGCAGAATCGCGTGCAGCATCAATTTCCGGTGGTGTCTATTTTGATTGCGACAAGGATGGAGAATGCGGAGAAGACGAAACCGGCATCGCCGACATGTATGTTCGCCTTTATTTTGGAGCCTGTGGTGAGAATATGATACAGACTCATAAGACCGACAAAAATGGTGATTTTTCGTTTGCAGGACTGGAGCATGGAGAATACTGCGTATACCCGGATTTTGAATTAAAAACCTGCGGCTATGATGGCAATTTTCCCACTACAGCAATTACCCGGAAGATCACCTTGAAGGCCGGAGAGAATGCTGAACTTGAGAAATTTGGTTTTGGAGATCTGTCAAAACCTTAAGTTGATAAAAAGGCGGGAGAAAGGGACACCTTTTTCCCGCTATTGTCCTATCGCAATGGACT
>PVMK01123913.1_pt1 | contig 16943 bp, 16 predicted proteins | sample 1853481 | NCBI WGS metagenome assembly PVMK01 (sample SAMN08533507, study PRJNA380276) | Marine sediment metagenome, whole genome shotgun sequencing project.
GCCATGAGTCGACAGTTCGGTCCTAGCAACCAAGACATTCGGGAGATAAATGGGGTCAAAGTCATATCCCAGGAGGTGAGCGCCGATAATCCAAAAGATCTGCGGGTGATGTTGGACAACCTCAAAGATCAGCTAAAATCGGGTGTGGTTGTCTTGGGAGCAGAGGCTGAAGATGGCAAGGCTATGCTCATCTGCGGCGTGACTGACGACCTAAGCGATCGCTTCCATGCTGGTGAAATCATCAAGGAGCTTTCCGCCAAGGTTGGAGGCACGGGTGGCGGCAGGCCGGACATGGCCCAGGGGGGCGGTCCAAATGGTGGCGCACTGGCAGAAACTCTAGCCATGGCTGCTGAGTTGCTCCAAAAGCAAGACCCAACCAGCTAATCCCCTTGTGTGCCACCGCGCCCAAGAAAACTTTGATTGAAGCTGGCGAGGGTGCTCTGGACCAAGGTTTTCCATACTTGATTCTTTTCCCCTATCAATCCCGCCGTGACTCTCCCCTATGAGAAAGAGCCTCAGCAAGATCATAACCGTTGGACACACAGCACTTAGGTCCCATAGCCTTCGTGCTGTCAAGGCAAGCAAGAGGCACCAGGCAAAACACTTCTTGTGACCATGTTTACCTTGGCCTGGAGATTGCAGTACAGAGATATTCTTTGGAATTGATGACCGCGGGAGCGGTAAAGGGCAGAGGGGATGACGGTACGAATTGTGGCAAGAGCACTATGGGCCGGGACCAAGACCTGTAAAGACAGAATTCTCGGTTTGCCTGACGATTATCGTGCGAAGAGGCTGGCCCGTACCTACAAAATTGGTGAGCACTACCAGCGAATATACCACTACCACATACAAAAGACTGGTGGAACCAGCCTCAATAATGTCTTCCTTTCCCTGGTTGACAGCTCCGACTTCGTCCTCACTCCACACTCAGAAGGTAAGGACCTTTATCACAGGCTGTCCCGTGCGCTTAACTGTCGGATCATCGAAAAGAGTAAGGTATTCATCGGCTGGAACAAGAGACTTATTGAAGCTGGTAACTACTTCTATGCATTTTCCCACATTCCCAAGCATGAACTAGAACTACCCAATGACACCTTCACCATCACCTGTATAAGGGATCCCGTGAAAAGAGTGCAATCACACTATAAAGAACTCTTATTCTACAAGGTAAATAAAATTTCACATCCGATTATGTACATCGGGGAAAAATGGCTCGGTAAAGATTTCAACGATTACTTGTCAAATGTTCCCAAGGGGAGATTATTGGGTCACCTTTACATGTTCTCCAAGCACTTTGATATTGAAGAAAGTCTGGAGAACATCTTCCAATGTTCTCATGTCATCTTAACAGAACGCTTTTCAGGCGAAATAGAAGAGATTTCTCTAAAACTGGGAATTAAGCTCAGCCCCGCACATATTCGAAAATCTCGGCTCGACTACAATTTTTCTCCCGATGAATTGAGCAGGTTAATGGCCATGCTTGAACCTGAAATGTTGTTATACGAGAAAATCAAGAAAGAAAAACTTTAGGGTAACATCTTCTGTTGCGGCCTGAGCAACGGCCAAGATAGGTATGGTGGGCGTCGCTATAAGAGTCCCTCTAGAGTCTCTCTTTCTTCTCAGAAGAGGTGCAAAGGCTGAGACATGCTGTTCATTACCATATATTTTTGCTATGCCCTCTTCGTTCTTTTCCTCACTGGTTCCATAACGCGGAGACTCTTCACCAGACTAGCACTGATCGAGTCAGCAACATCCACACCAGATCTTGTCAACACCTTCATTCTGGGCATGATAAGTCTGACAACCGTGGTCTCATTTCTGTCCGTAGTTACACCAATTACGCCCCTAATCCATCTGGGGGTGGTCATCTTATTGCTGATCTCCGCTTGTTATCATAGGGTAAATCTTCTTGCCGCCATTAAGCAATTTTTCCTGGAAGTCAAAAGCATCCCCTACCTGTTTGCTCTTGGCTTGATTTCTGTACTCTCTGTCATTCTCCTGGCCTCTGGCCCCGTTGGATATTTCGATACGGGATTGTATCATGTCCAGGCAGTGAAATGGATCAATGAGTATGGTAGTGTACCGGGGGCCTGGGAAACTTGCATCACCGGTTAGCGTTTAATTCTTCTTGGTTCTACTTTAGCGCCTTCTTTGACATTCTGACCTTTGATGGCAAGACCGCTCATCTGGTCAATCCCATTGCATTTACCTTGGGGTTAAGCATCTGTTTCAGCGGGTTTTATAATCTTTTCACGGGCAACATCGCAGCAAGCCAAGTATTAAAGTGTTTCCTGGCCTTGCCAATCTGCGCTGATCGTATGCTTTCTGCTGTATTTCTTCCCACTCTGTCACCCGACCTGATTGTCGTCATATTACTGCTCTACGCTATCATTCTAGGCGTGAATTACATCGAGCAGCAAGAAACATCTGCTGATTTTCAACCAACCGATATGAAAGAGAAATATATTGTACTTCTATGTTTATCATTCTTTTTGCTCACCATTAAACTCAACACTCTTCCGATTCTGCTATTGCCCCTCTTTCTACTAACCAGAGTTGAAAACAGAACAGTGAAAACAATCACCACCAGCTTCTTTGTGGGCCTGGTAGTTCTACTACCTTTCCTGATCACCAATGTAATCCTGTCAGGTTATCTCATTTTTCCTTTTCCACAGGTAGATCTCTTCTCCTTTGATTGGAAAATTCCTTATCAACATGCGGACAACGTCCGAAGAAGCATCAAATACTTTGCCATCCACCCTACTCCCGGACGCGTCGATTGGTCCATTGCTGACATGAGTACTCTAGAATGGATGCAATTCTGGTACAAAGGTCATCGCAAAATTCAAACATTTCGCTGGATCATACCCTCTCTTTTTGCAGCACTCACTTTCTTCACTGTTTGTTTTTGGAGAAGATCCAGAATCTGTCTGGACATGGCAGCAATACAGGGAATTATTTTGCTGGGAGTAATGTACTGGTTCTTTTCGGCACCGTCGTATCGATTTGGTATGGGATGGATTTGGGCCTTCATTATTCTATCTTTGGGCAGTCTGACCTATATCCTAATACAATCTCTAAGATTGGAGTTTGTCAGTTATTTGACCCGGGGCGCACTTGTACTGTTCTGTGTACTTTTATTGAATTTTCTGCTGCTAAGGTGGGATACTCTTGAATCTGTCTTCGGCGGGCCCTCAGACTTATTTTGGAAGATTCGCAATCTGCCTGAGGAGAAGGTAAGAGTTGTAAAAATTCATGACGGGTTTACCATAAATGTTCCGTTGAGAGAGAGGGCATGGAATGCTGACCTCCCCAGCACACCGTATGTCAAGTACAATCTGCAAATGCGTGGAAGCACTCTGGGAGAAGGCTTTCGTATTGTTCGGTAATTTTTAGACTCCAAAAAGCCCAACTACTGCTCAGTCTGCCTCACCTGATCCAACTCATATCGCAACCAGGCCACCTCTTGAGTTAGTCTCCGATTCCGGTCAAAAAGCTGGGAGATAGCCAGGGTGAAGTGTAACACGATGGCCAGTAGAAAGAGGAAGGCCACCATAGATAAGGTAGTCAAATGGTGCAGCCGAACGGTGCGGGAAATCACATTGAGTAAATCTGGCCAGATCCCAAAGATGAAGATACTCACTGCGGTCAACAACCATATGATGGCATAATGTTCTTTTAGCCGGTTTTGCCGAATGAGTTCAATGATGATTCCCACCAGGGCAAAACAAAGAACTCCTATCAATACTCGTAGATGTATTGCGATCTCCATTGTCTATCTCTGCCTCCTCTTGATGATGGCGACAAATATCGCCAGGGTAACTTTGAGCATATAATAGACAGCATTCTTGGCTCCAATGGAAGATTTGCCCGCCTGGCGGGAATTCATTTCCACCGGAATCTCCACGAATCTCATCCCGTTTCTGTGCAGGGTGATCAACGCCTCCACTTCAGGGTAGTCGTGGGGATACGTTTCGGTTAAAAGCAGAACGGCCTTACGGCTCGCGGCCCTGAATCCGGAGGTAGTGTCGTAAATCTTTTTGCCGACGATCAGACTGACCAAGAATGAGAAGATCTTGATCCCCAGGGATCGAGTAAGCGTGGGCCGGTACTCCGTCGGTTGAACAAAGCGAGAGCCAATAGCCAGGTCCACTCCATTGTCCAGGGCTGACAACAACTTGGGGATTTCACTGGGTGGATGCTGACCGTCACCATCCACCTGTACGGCGAAATGATATCCTTTCTCTTTGGCAAAAAGAAATCCACTCTGGACAGCGGTGCCAATGCCCATATTGTAAGGCAAACTGACAACCATGGCCCCGCTTTCCCTTGCCATGCGCGCGGTTCTGTCCCGAGAGCCATCATTTACCACCAGGATATCCGCGTCAACAGCGTGCTTGCGGATACTTTCGACCACAGCCCCAATGGAGCCTTCTTCATTGTAAGCAGGTATGATGATGAGTGTCTTTTTAGATAAGGTTGCATCCATCTTAAGTTACTTGAATTCTTCTGCTTTCTTTATTGTGTTGTGGGCTTTCTCAATCCGAACCGGACAAGTCCTGCCGCCATTCCCAGCCCTCGGGCAAAGCCTCTGAAGAAGGTAATCCCGGCATACGGGAATCTATTAAGCCCTGAAGTCAGCCCACTTTGCCCGATTAAGTCCACAAACTGAAGCAAGCAATATGCCAGCACCAACCACAGAAGCAGATGGGTGGGCATCCCGTCCAGGAGTATCGAAACTGCCCCCAATACCAATAGAACCAAGGCAAGCGGCGGTTCAACTATATCTTTTACCCTCGTGTAGTCGTCCCCCGCAACCATTGCCGGATGTGTTCGATACATCAGCATTCGATAATAGCCGTGTCGTGCCTGTTCCTTTAAGTAGCGAAAAATGCTTTCCTGGTGACGATGGTCAACCAGTGCCTCTGGACGGAAACCGATGGTAAATCCAGCCTTCAGCATGCGATACGACAGGTCGTTGTCTTCCCCCGAGGCCCGCCGGTAGTTCTCATCGAAGCCGTTGAGCTTCACGAGTACCTCTTTTCTTATGGCAACATTATATGAACCGAAAACCCTGATAAACTCTCCCATCTTTGCATGACGGCTTTTGATTTCTTCATGGATATTCCGGGCCAGCCAAGATTGAGGATGCCAGATTCCATAACTCCCCGCCACTGCCGCCACTTCCGGGTTAGTAAAACCCGCGAGTAATCTTCTGGCCCAGTCCCGGTGAGGTCTGCAATCAGAGTCGGTAAACAGTACCGTCTCCCCGTGCGCAGTCCGCCAACCTGCATTTCTGGCCGCTGCCGGCCCTTGGTTGCTCTGTTGGAGCACCTTTGCCCCTGCCTGCTCGGCCTGGTTTGCCGTTTGGTCAGTGGAGCCATCATCAACAACAATAACTTCCAGTCCTGCTGTCAAGTCTTGCTCTCTAGCGGCATGCACCACTTCGCTAATGGTTTCCTCGGCATTATAGGCCGGAATCACGACGGAAACCAAATTGTTTCCTCCTATGTTATTTTGAGAATTTGTTGTATTTTTGAACACATGGTTCATATTCAGTTTTTCATCTGCCGCAGCTGCCGTAAGAAGCTAGCCACAACCACTTCCCATGCCCAATTATTCTTTAACTCCCTCTGGGCGTCCTCACTCCATCCCCGTGCCAGGGCCCGCTCCACGGCCCGGGCAAAGCCCTCCGTGTTCCCGGCCTCGAATACTTCAAGGAAGGGCGAGAATGATTTGAGATCGCTGCCGACAATATTGGTGGCAACAGGCAATCCCATGTTGAGGTATTCCCGAACCTTCACTGAAGCCCTGTAGCGGCTGGCCGCATTCTCAGGCGGGGTGTAGTTTACCGCTGCCCTTGCCAGCCCCATAACCTTGGGCATGAGCTCGTGTTTCATCTGGCCTCCAAACACCACCTTCCCATTCAGATGAAGCCTCTCAACCTCCTTTTTGAACAACGGCAGCAGAGGTCCACCTCCAATTACTAACAATATGGTATCATTGCCTTTTTCGGCCACTTTGCGAAACCCACTAAGAATAAAATGAAGCCCCGCCGCTGCCACCCCCAAATGGGCCGCATAGAGTATCACCTGCCTGTCCGGAAAATTTCCAGTTTCCTCAGGTAAAAAGAGGGTTGCATCTACACCCTGGTTTAGTCGCAAAATCCGGCTTGGGTGTATTTTAGCCCCCTCTCTAGCCTCTGCGGCTAATTCTTCGGTGTGGACACAGGTAAAGTGAAATAACCGCGGTGAGATCCTTTCCAGAAACCGAAGGAAGGGCCACCACAACCGGTCCTGCCAGTAGCCGGACTCCAGATCATCAAAATCCAGAAAGATGACCGCCCCCAACAACCTGGCCATTAGTGCCGGCACTACGGTGTGAGGAAGAGGTTTGGAGGCGATACAATATTTCGGCCGTATTCGAATGACCGCACCGAGATTGGCCAGGAATAGCTTCAAAACCGTGACCAAAAGTTGATCACTTGTTTTTACCTGAAGATACTTTACTTTTGAACTTTCATGGCTACGTTCCCCTGTTCCCACCAACGAGACTGCATGCCCATAGCGCACAAGTCCTTTTGCTATCCCTTTGAGTCGGATGCCGGTCCCCGAGGAGAGGGTTACAGAGGAGAGTATCAGCCATTGGCTCAAAGCCAGCCCTCCTTCAATCTGGAGAAAAAAGCCATGGCAAGCCTGATGCTCTGGCGCAGGTGATCCTTGGATTTGAGGGACCTTTTCGCCATTTTTGCCACATACTTTGGTCGGGTATAATAGTGGCGGTAGGCCCAGCGGATGGCCTCATTTATCTGCTCGGCCGAAAGATGGGGCAACTTCAACTTTGTTTGGTGAAAGGAGTCAAGGTCCTCCCAGCGGTCGAAATCAAGATGGCCATTCTTTTGAAGCAAATTGTAATACTCTGTGCCGGGCAGAGGCGTTGGAATGGAAAATTGAGTAAACTCGGCGTCGAGCTGGAAAGCCAGATCAAGGCTCTGCTTCATGGTCTCGGGAGTGTCCCAGTAAAACCCCAGCATAACGCAGTTCAGAACCTCGAGACCCGCCTCTTTGGCTATCCGCACCCCTCGCCGAATCTCTTCCACAGTGGTCTTCTTTTTAATCGCCCTAAGGATTTCTTCGTTACCTGACTCTATGCCGAAGAGTACCATTACGCACCCGGCCTCTCTGAAAGCCTGACAAAGCTCCTGGTCCATAAGTGCAGGTCTGCACTGGGCCAACCAGACAAGGTCCAGCCGCTCTTTCTTGAGAAGTCTGCAAATATCTAGGGCTCTCTGCCGATTTACTTCAAAGGTGTCGTCGTCAAAACGAATCTGCCTTACGCCAAACTGGTGAGCAAGATATTTCACCTCGGCCACGGTTCTTTCCGGACTCATGGCACGAAACTCGTGGGAATAGATGGTATTGGGAAAAGCACAGAACACGCAATGATAGGGACATCCTCGGGAGGTAATCATGGTTGCTGCAGGAAAACGGATGAAAACCGATTCGTAGAACCTGGACAAGTCCAGCAAATCATAGGCAGGGAAGGGCAGAGAATCCAGATTCTCGATGAGCGCTGCGTCTGGGGTACGGATAAGTTTATCAGATCGCATGAAGGTGAGACCTTGGACGTCAGCAGTGTCTTCCTCCGCAGCCAGAACTGAGACCAGATGGGCCAAGGTGAGATCCCACTCCCCCCGGATCACATAATTGCAGGAGCGCTGGCGGATAAACTCCTCGTCGAGAGCTGTGGCCAGAGGTCCTACAAAAACCGAGGTGGCCCCTACCTGCTCGGCCACTTCGGCAACCCTTTTCGCCACTCCCAGATTTATGTGTTCTGCCTGGACCACCACCATGCTGGGTCCCAGCCGTTCCATCTCATTTGCCAGCCCATCTAGGTCCAACCCCATGGTCTGACAGTGGAGATAGGATACCTCAAATCCCCGCTGCCGCAACACCGCTGCCGCGGAAAGATTTAGATAGGAGTAGACCTGTTCTCCGGTGACGTTCAGAGACGGGTGTCTTCTTCCAGCAGTGGAAGTCGTTTCTCCGGGCCGCCATTCGGTGGTAGGTGGTGGTTCAACGAAAAGTGTACAACCTGTTTTCTTCACCTAAAACTCTAACTCGCTTCCATGTTCTCCATGACCTTGGAAACCTCTAAAGCCGCTCTATCCCAAGAAAACCTCTTAGCACGTTCCTTGCCCCGTCGGGCTATGGTTGCCAAAGCCTGCTTGTCCTGCACCGCTTCTTTCAGGGCCCAAGCTATGGAGCGTTTGCTTTTTGGGTCCAGGTATATGGGTACATCGCCCCCTACTTCTTTGATGGCAGGAACCCCACTGGCAACAACGGGACATCCACAAGCCATGGCTTCCAGCACAGGAAGTCCAAATCCTTCATCAAAGCTGGGGTAACAGAAAACGGTGGCTGATCGATAAAAGGCACAGAGCTCATCATCGGAAACATAACCGGTAAAGATTACAGAGCCACCAAGCTCTAGTTCCGCCACTTTTTGACGTAGCCCTGATGTCTTCCATCCCTCGGCCCCAACCACCACCAGACGGAAATTACCTTCCAGGCCAGACAGTTTAAAGCCGCTTAATAAACCTTCAAGGTTTTTGCGTGGTTCTAGAGTTCCCACGAAAAGGATAAAAGGAGGAGCATCATGCCCAACAATACCTCGCACCCGAGCCATCGCCTCCTTTGTTGGCGGTTTGGTGAAAACCATTGAAAGCCCGAGGGGAACCACCGTAATGGTTTCTGGGTCCGCCTGTAGCACCCGGATGGCGTCTTCTTTAGTGGCAACGGAATTGGTCAGAATGTGATCAAAAGATCTGACTGCTAACCTTTTTGTTAGAGAGGCATGAACAAAAGTCATAGGGTTGAAAAAATGAGGACTTTTCACATTTATGAGGTCGTGCAGAAAGAGGATTTTCTTAATTTTCGACCAGGGCGGGAGCAAGGGTAGAAGGGGTGGTGTCCCGGTATGCAGATAAAGATCAATATCAAGTTTGCGCAGGAGCCGAGGGAGTTGAAACTGGACCCAGAGCGGTATGGCCAAAGAATCAGGCAATTTGGGATAGAAGACACTGGGCTGGCACTGGATGAAATCCCTGATGCTTTCAACATCTCCAGAGGGAATCTGTCGATCCGCTATAAGTAGATACTCTCTCTTTTCGTCAACCGCTAAAAGAGCACTAAAAAGATCTATACCCACCCTGGCAATTCCAGCCCGGTACTCTCTCAGACACTCGACTCCAATTCCAATTCGCTGAGTCATTGGTCAACACCCATTTAAACCACCTCCCTGATCAGTCTGACCTCACATCTGCTCCCGAGCAGTCAGCTCATCACGGATTGACACCAGCCAACACCAATCCACAAACCACTCCCAACGAGGATACTTATGGAAATCTTTGGAAACACGTATTTTCTTGCCTAGCTCGTCACTGTTACCTTTGGCAATTTCTTCGTATACTATTTTCCATCCTGCTGTATCATGCAATTCCTTATAATCAGACAAACACAATCTGTTCTGATGGTTAATTGAATTATTGAAAAACCACCACACATGCTTATTGTATTTCCTGTAGTTGTATCTCGTAATGGATTCATCTACATAACTATGATGATCACCCATGTCTATATAGTGTGCCATCACAGCTCTATTGGCAGCTAGACGGGCAAACTCATGGTAGATACCTAGAAGAATCTCTCTAGGTATGTGTTCTAGTACGTTGTTCGATACGAACAGGTCTACTGTTCCTGATCGAATCTTGATACGACGCGCATCAGCGACTAACCTGTAGATCCCCAGTTTTTTCATGAGATCATCTCCGTTGTTATCTGGGGAACTTATTAACCGCTCAACGGTATCGAGTCTGCTCTGATCCACCGAAGGAAGAATTTTACTTAACTTGCCATCTCGAGCATATCTTACGAAAAGATCTGTGATGTATTTAACCTTGTCTAACTTGAAATGCGATACAATATCCACGGTCCAAACTTCAGATGCTCCACATAGGTATAATGCTACTGGCACCACAGGAAACCACCCAGTCCCTAATTCAAGCACTCTTATTCCCTGTATGCCATCTTTCGTTAATTCCCAGGAATTGCTGGTTCCATATTGCGCTCGAGCAGAAAGGTAATGCTCTATGTGTTGCTGAGATTGCCGTAATTTATGTTCAAACTCATCTGGTAGCATATGCAGCCGATCATGGTACTTGGGCAGAGGACGCAAGACATACTCCAGCAACAGGTTGTATAGTCTGTGGCCCTGGGGCAGTACTGAAAATACATTCTGCACCATGGCCTTGAGCATCCACGAAGACTTCAGTCCCATACTTTGCTCTTAGTAAACCGCCTAAAGAGGCTATCCGACAACCACTTTCTCCTCCCCTGGCGGGAGGGGATAAAGGGGAGGGGGAATATGAAATAGCTCAAAATACACTTATTTTGTCACCCCCACCCTCGCCCTCCCCCGTCAAGGGGGAGGGAATTAAAAGATTATCGGATAGCCGCTAAAAGGATAAATAAGACAGTTTTTAGCGGGCCTTCAGGGATCGCTCTTCTCTGCCAGCCAAAAGGTTTCGATGTTAGATTCGAGCAGATTTAGTTACGGCCATTATCCAATAGTTCCTGGTAGATCCTGACATACTCACCGGCAATATTTTCCCACAGAAAGTCCGTCCTCAAATCCGCAAGAGTTGACTGCCACTCACGGTAGTGTTCTTTAGCTACGTCCAGACCTATTTCCAGATCACTGACCTCAAAACCATCCAGCAGATAACCACACTTTGCTGGTATCTGTTCTTTCATACCTGGTAGGGGTGGCGCCAAGATCGGGCAGACCCGAAGCCAAGGCATCGCTTACCAGACCGCTCTGGTAGTTGTCTTGCCCCGGACCATGAAAAAGAACCAGAACATCGGCACCAGCATAAACTCTGAGTAACTCATTTTCGCTCATGAAACTGTCATGCCAACTGATACTTTCCTGAATTGTGCTCGAAAAGCTCTCGGCAGTGTTTATAGTAGGGCGAGGGTTTTCGCCCTTGGTGGGTGCCGCAGATGGCAAGCCGTAGATCCTGCCTACGTGAAAACACCCTGATGATCTCATCCACTCGTTTGTTCTCACGGACAAAACCTGTATGGACAAACCTTGGTCCATCTGCGCCCCCCCGCTTCCCCTCCTCGAGATAGGGGTTGTCTGGACCTCCATGTGGAATGTGAATGTAGCCGTAACGTGCGGCAGTTTTGGGGGAATGGACCACGATCCTTTGGGCCAGCTTATTTATCCAGAGATTGAGGTAGCGGTTTGGCCAATCATGCTGGTTGTGGGAGTGGAGGGTGAGCACAACCGGAATTTTCTTCAATCTGAGCCAGAGGAGAAGAGGGATGATGTTTTGACCATAAAGAGCATATTCAAAGTTTATGTGAACCAGCTCAACCTTGGAGCGCATTAGAATCGGTACTTCTCTTCGGAAATAAAAGGATTGTCCATAAGGCACTATCACCCTGTTGACCTGGGCAGCCTGCTCAATGAATGGTAGGACGCGAGCTGCGTAAGTGGCTAGCCCACATCGGTCAGGGAGAAAGGTGGAAATGAATAAAACTCTCATATTCATCTATCTGAGATAAATGGGATCTCTATAGCGAGCAAGGTACCTGCGGACTGCGCCCACAGCCTCAGGCAACCTTTTCAAATTCCGGCACGGATGGTGGTAGAAATCTGCCAGGAAAAGATAGGCTCGATTTTTGAAGAGCAAGCGGTAGTATTCTCTTTGTATCTTTCTCAGTTCAGCTCGACTGAATGCTTCGGTCTGCATTACAGGAGCATTGGGGTCAAACTGATCGTATGCTTCGAAACCCTCCACCTCAATGTGTCCCAACTGCGAGGCTTCTTCGTAAGCCACAGTACATGGATATGGAGTGAAAAGGCTGAAAAAGGCAGACTCTATCCTGAGATCCCTGATGAGTTTCTTGGTTAAAGCTACGGACTCCTCGTTCTCCCCGGGCAAACCTATTACAAAGCTGGCAAAAAACCTCACATCATACTTGTCCTGCCATGACCAGATCTCTTTGATCCGGTCAATCTGGGAGCGCTTCTTGACTGCATTGAGAAGTCTAGGATCCGCTGTCTCAATACCAAAGGAGATGTCTTTACAGCCCGCCTCTGCGGCCAATGCCACCATCTCTTCAGTCACGATGTCCAGTTTGCCATTGCAGTACCACCATAGCTTTTGGTTCAGTCCCTGCTGCACGATCTCCCGGCATATTTTCTGGGCATGAGGGGCAATAAGGAAGGTTTCGTCAAACATGCAGAACTTGTCTACCCCCATATCGGCCAAGATCTGTAATTCCTCCATCACCTTTTTGGCAGAGCGAGTTCGATATGGAAAAGGGAATCGGTTGCCCCCGATCACACAGAACTTGCAGTTAAATGGACAACCTCGGGAACTCCACACCAACCAGAGGGGAGCTTTCTCCGGGCCGCCGCTCCAATATTTCCATGGATCTGCCCCAGTGAAATCTGGAAGTGGCAGAGAATCAAGATCTTTGACATAGAGTTGGGAGTCGGAGGTACGCCCTCCCCGGAGGGAGAGTCCCGGAGCATCCTCCAGTCGCCCTCCTCCTGCAACGGTGGCAGCCACTCCAGGCAACACCGCCTCAGGCTCACCAAAGAGAAAGCCATCTAAAGCTGGATGTCTGTTGAGAAAATAATCCTCTACTCCCAGAGTGGCCAAAGACCGGGAGAGGGTAATGCATCCGGGCCTAATTTCCTTGGCCATGGCGGCAACTTTAAGGTCGAAGTGACTTATGTTGAGGGCGCTCTTTTGCACCACAAGGTCAAAATCCACCCTTTCCATAAGTTCCCTGAGTTCAGGAAAAGTAAAATCCTCAGCATTGGCGTCCAAGAAAACTACCTTGTGCCCATCTTGTTTGAGCAGAGCCGCAGCGTAAAGAAAGTCTATTGGTGGCAGGGATTGGGTTTGGTCTACGGACTCGCACCGTTGCACCCGGCCTACGCTGAGCCGCCTTTGGCCATAAGGCAAACGCGGCGGAATGATTAAGAGTATCTCCACAGCTGTACTATCCTACTATTACATACAGAAGAAAGATTAGATCAGATCCTAAGAAGCCTTCTGAGAGGTATTTACTCAGCCAAATACTCATTTCCTCGAAAGGATTTCGTTGTACAAATCAAGATATTTGTGTGCCACCTGCGTAAGTTCAAACTCTTTTTCAACCTTCTGTCTTGCCTGCTGAGATAAAATCTGCCAGCGTTTATCATCTGCCAGAATCCAGGCAATCCCTTGAGCCAGATCTTCAGGTTCAAGAGGCTGTGCTATATAACCAGTAGATTCGTGCTCAATCATGTTTGGCACACCACCGACGTTAAAGGCTACGCATGGAGTACCACAAGCGAGGGATTCAATAACTGCATTTGGCAGGTTATCCTGAACAGACGGCAATACAAAGACATCCGCGGCAGCGTAAAGCATAGCTATACTCACATCGTCATGTAATTGCCCCAGATAATGTGCATTCAGCCACAAATTGGGCTGCTTGGAAGGTTCTGATGCTCCAAAAAGAACCAATTCCACTTTTCTATCCGAACCGTCTTCTGCAAATTTTCTAAGGGCAGGCTCAAGAAACTGAAATCCCTTCCGCTTGTCACTGAAGGCCGCCATTGCCCCAAAGAGAATCAGTTTCTTATCCTTGGGCAGCCCAAAACACTCTCTGGCGAAGTTCTTATCCACTGGTTTATACATCTTTAAATCAAGGCCGTATGGTATCACCTCAACCTGGCAATTTCTAAAGAGCGAGCTTTCCTGGACACAATCAGCAAGCCATCGACTGGGTGTGACTATGGTTATAGCAAGACTTTTCCACGCCTTCTTCTTGCGTTGCCATACCCAACGGGAAAGGTCTTTTTGTCTTTTAGTGTTTAACTGTGGGCATATACCGCATGAGTCTCTATATCGCCCGCAGGATGCATCATAGTGACACCCTCCGGTAAATGGCCACATGTCGTGTAAAGTCCAAACTATAGGTTTATGAAACTTCCTTAGAGTCTCTATTCTTAAAAAACCTTCACAAATCCAGTGCAGATGGATTATCTCGGCATTGAGCAAGGTAACTTTTCTTGCCAAGCCATTTGGCAGGTAGGCAGGAGAAAAGTGAGTCTGTTCTCGCCGGCGATAAAGCTCTAACAGCAAACCATCGAGCACGGGACCTGCAATACCCATTCCTATGCCCCATTTAGAGGACGGCCCGATTACACTTGTGTCATCGCTTGTCCGACGTCCCACCATCATCTGGGAATCAACCCCAATCTTTCTTAACCCGGTATGCAACCGATAGGCTGCACGTGCGGCTCCGCCCTCTAGATCTGAACTGTTAAGAAGAATGGGTTTCAAAATACCAACTTTTTAAAGGTCGAGAAGTTCAATTAACTTTTTTGAGAAATGAAACCTTTATTGGAGAAATTTGCTAAAACAAAATAATTTTCATTCAATTAAATGGAGCTTATTAGTTTTTCTGTTCTTAAAATTCTATTTATTATGTTTCTTAGTTTATACAATCCACGGATGTAGAATGGTTTTTCATAGGTGATATAGAAATCAGCCATCAATAGAACAACTTGTTCACTTTCTTTAATATCCTGCGTAAAATGCGAGACTCTTTCTCTGCTTAGATCTACGTCAAAAACGCCAGTGGAGCAACAATGTATTCCTGTGCCGTCATGACCAATGTTGTTAACCAGAGAGATTCCAGGATGTAAGCAGATTCCATTACTAAAAAAAACACTAGCATACCATCGGGCCGCCCATGCAGTAGTATTTTTCTTTGTCTGCTCATGAAGCATTTTATAGTACGGCTTGGTCCCTTTGATATCAAACTCCCAACGCTGCTTTTCATCTTCAAACTTATCCAGCAACTTCTTTGCATCTGGCTCAAACTTATCCCAGGCCCTTTTCCACGTGGCCCAGCCCCAGCAGGATGTAGCGCGGTAGAAAAAAGTCTCTGGGAGTTTCCCTCTGACCGGAAACATGTACCCAGAAACATGCATAACTTTTTGAATATCCTCATATTTATCAAGTGCATCGTTCATGAAGTTCAGGAATTGAGGGGAAAGGACCAAATCATCCTCAAGAACGATAATCCTCCCGTAACGATTTACTATTTCGGTAACACCGTGGATAATAGAGTGCGCCAACCCCAGATTCACCTCCTTCTCAATTACCTGAACTGTGCCACACCAGTTGTAGCTTTTCACGATTTCTCTGACCTGACTGACAGCCTTTTCATCTTTGGATCCTTTAGGCCCGTCACAATAAATGAACAGTTCACTCTCCCGCGCGCCGTCGCACCGAGAGAGTGATTCAAGAGCCTGACTTGTATGCTCAGGACGGTTATAGGCGAAAAAAGCTATTGGGGCTCTATCTTCCATCATGGTCTATAGCCAAATAACGACGGGCACGCAGTTGCTCTTTACCATGGATTTTTATTTTTCGGCAGTATCTGCGCCGCTTTTCGCTCAGCAGAATAACTCTTTGAGTCTAAGTCGGAGAGTCGACTTAACACTGGCTTATAGCCACTCTTGAGGAGCGATTTATATAGATTAAATAACTGTTTATAATGACCATGACGTTGATTTAATGCAGTTTTCTTTTTCGTTCTCTGAAATGTAAGCATTCTATAGGAAGGCAAGAAGTAAGTGCGACTTCCACACTCCATCGCTGCGATAATGGAGAATGCCATATCATCCGCCAGTGGAAAGGCAGAAGATCTGATTACATTCCACACTTCAGGATTGAACAATATTTTTTTGTTGAACATGCATATTCCAGGACCACCCGTGTCGCTCTCCGTTAGTTCGGTTATCTCAGGAGTCAGGAAAGTCATCGATACACTGCAAAAATAGTCATCATTCTGTTCTAACCAAAGGGTATTCCAACAAGAAATAATATCAATCTCACCAATTTGTCGATAATGATCCAACATATAACGAATAAAATTATAGTTTATCAGGAAAAGGTCATCATCCAGAAACAAAACTGTGTCGTATTTAGCTAAGGTAGCAACAGCATAACGAACTTCACAACGCCAATTGAAGTTGGAATTAAATATTTTTACATTGTCGAATTTTCGCAGCAGTCTGCCAATCTTTGAATAAGGCGACGTACTAAGATTTATCCGTGCTGAGTTGTTACACATAATTAACTCAATTGCTATACCATCGAGGTCCTGCTTCAATAAACTTTTTAGTAAAATACTCAGCTGCTTCATCCGCTCGTAAGACAATATAATTATTGAAATCCCTTCTTCCTTCCCTTTGGCAGTTGGCAGTTCAGCTGGGCTATCACCATCAAAGGCCACAGGAATTTCATTGCCTTGACGGTAATCTGGTTGTTGTTGCCTAGGCAGCGTCCGTTGCAGCAAGGACATCGCAGCCCTCCTGGCTCCGGCAACTCGCATAACAACATCTGGAATTAGAGAACGCCAGTATCTGCCAAACAATTCATAACGAGAAAGGCTTTCAATGAAAGGTACTGTAGAGCGGCTAGCAGTGAGGATCCTATCTTGGAGATCCGCATAGACCTCTCCAAGTTCATTGTCGATGAAGAGACCCTTTGCATTAAAAGCGGAGTATGCCTCCAGTATCAGAGTAATTGCTTCTTTAATCCGTCCATCGCTCAATACGTCCTTTTTGGATTGAGACCGTTTGAGCCAGTCCAAAATTTCTAGGGGGAATTCTTTCCCCGTGACTCTTGAGAGAAGTCGCTGACGCGCCAACAGAACGTTGGTACTTTGCTCAGTCGCCTGCTGCCTGCAGACCGCATCGACATGGGTTCGGTAGCGAACCAAAGCCTCAGGCAAGTTTGCAAACCGGGTTAATTCCACCAACCTAGTCCACAATTCGTGATCTTGTGCCACTTCAAA
>PVMK01126838.1_pt1 | contig 16943 bp, 15 predicted proteins | sample 1853481 | NCBI WGS metagenome assembly PVMK01 (sample SAMN08533507, study PRJNA380276) | Marine sediment metagenome, whole genome shotgun sequencing project.
ATTCTGTGAACCCAACAGAAAGGCAACCGACCGGCTGAGCTCGTCGCAGGCTGAACGTTGAACACTGAACCTGTGAACGCTTATGCATCTTCCGTTTGCCATGCCATGGAACAAAACAAAACCTTTCTGGATCTGTGCCGCTCTATTCGGGTTGGTTTTTACAGTTCTTTTTTCCCTGCGCTTGGGCCTGTTCAACAGCCTGAATGTTAATCCCAAAACCGTATCTTTATCAGCCATTGATCCCCTGCCTGCCAAGGATTCATGGATGAATATTTTTCAAAACGGCCGCAAAATTGGATCTTCACACACAACTTTTTCAAAAACCGCTAACGGGTACCGCCTTCAAGAAAAAATACATATGCGCATTAATACAATGGGGCTGGTCCAGGACATACGTCTCAATACAGGCGGAAGACTAAATCCGGATTTTACGCTTTCGTCGTTTGATTTTGAGATTAGTTCGGGCCGTTTTCGTTTTGTGGTCGAGGGTACTATTTCAAACGACCTACTTTCCATTCAAACACAGAGTTTCGGATCCAAACGAAAGATTGATATCAAGCTCAAAGAGAGAGTATATATTATACCCGGCATATTAAAAGCAGTAGCGGCTTCCGGTTTGGTGCCCGGAGACGAGTTTGCCTTTCAAATTTTTGATCCTGCTACAATGGGAAGGGAGGCTGTTATTGTCAAGGTTATTGGCCGTGAGGAAGTCCTGAATCAGGGAATCAATAAAACGGTAACAAAATTGTCGCTAATGTTTAAAGGCGTAACTCAACTGGCATGGATAGATAAAAACGGTGAAGTGATTAAAGAAAAAGGATTTTTGGGGATCAGTTTAGAAAAAACAACACGTGATAATGCGCTTTTCGGCCTCCCCTTAGAAGCGAGCCAGGATCTTACAACACTTGCTTCTGTTCCCTCGAATGTGTTAATTGACGATGCTGGCAAACTGACCAGGCTCGAAGTTGAAATTGGAGGTATAAAATACGATGATATAGATCTGCACGGCGGAAGACAGTCTTTGGTCGATAATGTACTGACGATAACGATAGAGTCATTATCGGATCTTGCGTCTTTTGCTGCTGAGAATAAATCGCATGAAGATAGAAAAGAATTTTTAAAACCGACTCCGTTCGTACAGTCTGATCATCCCAAGATACGCAAACTGGCCCAAAAAATCGTATCAGGGAATGAAGTGCCCTTAACAAAAGCTGTAAGGCTGGTTGACTGGGTCTATAAAAATATCGACAAGCGACCGGTTCTCTCCCTGCCTGACGCCCTCTCTACCCTCGAGCATCGTATGGGTGACTGCAATGAGCATGCCGTGCTGCTGGCTGCTCTTGCGCGGGCGACAGGCATACCTGTGAAAATTGAAGCCGGACTGGTTTATTTAAACGGGCGGTTTTACTACCACGCCTGGAATCTGTTGTACCTTGGAAAGTGGGTGACGGCGGATGCTCTTTTTGGCCAGATACCGGCAGATGTGACCCACATAAGGTTTGCAAGCGGGCAGCAGAAACAGCAGCTTGATTTGATGAACATTATAGGAAAGATAAAGTTAAGTATTACCCTAATCGAGCCAAAACTCGATTAGGCGTCTGTGGCCAGTTGTCCGTAGTCAGTGGTTTTACAGGTTCTTAGGGCCTCTTTTTGTGTTTCACCTGTAGTTAAAATGTAATCTCGTTTCTTATTGCTTAGTGCTCTAATTCGTAAATTCGGTGACGTGTTGCATATTAAAACGATACATATTCAGGATTCAGGTGTCAGGTGTCAGGTTTCGGCTATAGCGATTTCCATTCCCGACACCTGACACCTGAAACCAACTTTTAATACGTCATCGTATTTACGAATACATGTGCTTAGCAACGGACGACGGACAAAGGACAACGGACACTCAATTGAGGTGCTATGATAGAACTCACCGGACTGACCAAAAAATATACGGATTTAGTTGCTGTGAACGACCTGAATATTTTTGTGCCCAAGGGCGAGATCTTCGGCTTTATCGGCCCCAACGGGGCCGGCAAAACCACGACGATAAACATGATGGGAGGGATCATAACACCGACTTCAGGCCGCGTGACGATCTGTGGTATCCGGATGGAAGAGCACCCGGAAAAGGCCAAAAGCAAAATCGGCTTTATTCCGGACAGGCCGTATCTATATGAAAAGCTCACCGCCATGGAGTTTCTTGAGTTCATCTCAGATCTTTATGGTGTTAATGAGAATGATTTTCCGGCAAGATCTCAAGAACAATTGGAGATGTTTTCACTTTCCGAATGGTCCAATGAGCTCATAGAATCGTATTCACACGGCATGAAGCAGCGACTTGTTATGGCAGCGGCGCTCTTGCATGAACCGGAAGTTATTATTGTCGATGAACCGATGGTGGGGCTCGATCCGGTGGCGATCAAAATGGTGAAAGAACTCTTTTTGCACCTTGCCGCCGGGGGGGTAACCATTTTCATGTCGACCCATACCCTCAAAGTGGCAGAAGACATTTGTGATCGCATCGGTGTCATTCATAAGGGCTCGCTTGTCGCCAACGGAACACCCGAGGATCTGAGGCGCCTCACCGATGCCGGCGAAGCGGACTTCGAACAGGTGTTTATGCGTTTAACTGAAGAATGAAAACTGTCATCACACTACTAAAGCCCAGGATTTTGTCCTTTAAGTTTAAGCGTTTTTCCAGCGACAACAAGGAAGCCTTGATTAAGTTGTCGGTTTTCGGGACGATCGGGGTTCTTTTCTGGGGCGGTATCTTTGCTGTCTCTTTGCGTGTCCTCGGTTATTTTAAGGGGATTGAAGAGCTTGGTGACATATTAGCCTACAAACTTTTATCCATGGTGCTGCTGACGTTTCTTTCGGTCCTGGTTTTCAGCAGCATTCTAACATCGCTTTCGAAACTGTATCTTTCCAGAGATCTGCCCCTTGTTCATTCCATGCCGGTTTCAAGTTACAAGATATTTATTGCAAGGTGGATAGAGAGCACCATTGACAGCTCCTGGATGCTAATCGTATATACTCTTCCGGTCTTTATTTCGTACGGAATTGTATATCAGGCCGGCGTGTTTTTCTATGGCAATATCATTTTCGTTCTTTTGTCCCTTTCCATAATTGCATCCGGCATCAGTTCTTTGCTTGTAATGCTTACCGTGATTGCCATTCCGGCGGGTCGCATCAAGAGCATATTTGTGTTCCTCGGTCTGATTTTTTTCCTGGTACTCTTTTTTGCCTTTCGTTTTTTAAGGCCTGAACGCCTGGTTGATCCGGAGATTTTTTCAACTACCCTTATTTATCTAAAAGCCTTAAAAACGCCGGCGCCGCCCTACCTTCCAAGCACATGGGCTTTTGACAGTCTCAAAACAATACTTGAAGGCAAAATTGTAAAGAGCCTTTTTCATACCTCACTTTCGTGGAGCTTTGCAGGGGTGGTGGTGTTTATCAATATCATTATTGCAGATGCCATTTACATCAAAGGGCTGTCAAAAACTCAGACTGCACCGTCAAGGCTTTTAAAACGAAGTATGTCAGAAGGCCGTTTATTATTTTTTTTGTCACGTCCGGCCAGGGCCTTGGCCGTTAAAGAGATCCGGACCTTTTTCCGGGATCAAACCCAATGGTCCCAGCTTTTTCTTATTGGGGCCCTGGTAGTGATATATGTCTACAATTTTAATGCCCTGCCCCTGGAAAAGGCCCCCATAAAAACTGTCTATCTTCAAAACCTACTTTCTTTTCTGAACATGGGGCTGGCAACCTTTGTGCTTACCGCCGTTTCAGCGCGTTTTGCCTTTCCTGCCGTAAGTAGCGAAAGGGAGTCGTTCTGGCTTGTCAAATCAGCGCCAATACCGCTCAGAAGCTTTTTGTGGATAAAGTTCTTTATCTATTTCTTTCCTCTGCTGGCTCTAACTGAAATCCTGATTATTGCTACCAATATTCTTCTCAAAGTTACCCCCTTTATGATGGTGCTCTCCATAGTAAATGTATTTTTCATGGTTCCGGGAATTGTTTCCATGGGGATCGGTTTTGGTGCCGCGTACCCTGATTTTAAATCCGAAAATCCTGCTCAAACAGTGACGAGTTTCGGAGGACTTCTTTTCATGATGGTATGTGCCGGATACATCGGTATCGTCATAGTCCTGGAAGCTGGACCGGTTTACAACCTTTTTATGGCGGATATCAACGCAAGGGTGCTGACTGTTATTGAACGGATATGGATCTTCGTGTCGTTTGGCCTGGCTTTTATTCTCAGCATCCTTGCAGTCGTCATGCCGATGAACTTCGGTGAAAAAAAGCTGGCAAATACGTTGCTGTAATCAGAAGTTATCACTCATAAAAAGTTACGAATTCAACCATAGCCGGGACTTTTTACGACGGCATCAATATTGTTATTGTCAAATAAGAATCATGTCTTATAGTATTGTGTTTGGTTAACCATAGCTTGATACAGCTTGATAGTGAAAAAAAAATCCTTCTATTGAGTCCGTCGAAGACGGACGTTTCATAAAATCGCGAAGCGATTTTATACGGGAGCAACAATGGCGGAAGTCGACAGAGATGATCTTGTAAGTATACTGGAAGAAAATGAAAAAGAGGCAACCTTGCCCAAAACTCTCCCGTTAATGGCGGTTCGGGATGTGGTAATTTTCAATGATATGCTTCTTCCACTTTTTGTTGGTCGCGAAAAATCGGTTCGCGCTGTTGAAGAGGCGATAGAAAAGGACGGATTTTTACTATTGGCCACGCAAAAGGATCCCGGCATTGAAAACCCGGTGCCGGACGAAATATATCAGGTCGGCACTGTTAGTCGGGTTCTACGAATACTGAAACTGCCTGACGGTCGTGTCAAGGCGCTTGTACAGGGTGTCGCCAAAGCTAGAATCATCAAGTACGTTGCCAAGCGTTCGTTATATCGCGTACGTATTGAAATTATCGAAGAAGAACCTGTTGAGGAAATCAACCTTGAAGTTGAAGCACTGATGAGGAATGTTCGCGAACATGCTGAAAAAATTCTGGCATTTCGTGGTGAGTTGACCGGCGACGTTGATACGGTACTTGAAAGCATCGATGAACCCGGCCGGCTTGCTGATCTTGTGACCTCAAATCTTAGATTAAAAATCGACGAGTCCCAAAGTCTGCTCGAAATGGCTAACCCGGTGGAACGTCTAAAAAAAATAAACGATCTGCTTTCTCGGGAGGTGGAGCTTTCGTCGATGCAGGCCAAAATTCAGTCTGATGTCAGGGATGAAATGTCAAAGAATCAGCGAGACTTTTTCCTGCGAGAACAGATGAGAGCGATCCATAAGGAACTTGGTGAAAGTGATGACAGAGCCCAAGAAATTGCAGAATTCAAAAAGAAGATTAAAAAAGCCAAAATGTCTAAAGAAGCGGGAAAAGAGGCGAAAAAGCAGTTGAAACGCCTTGAACAGATGCACCCTGACTCCGGAGAAGCTTCGGTTGTGCGAACGTATTTGGACTGGCTGGTTGAAATGCCCTGGAGCAAAGCGACTAAAGATATAATTGATATTAAGAATGCCAAAAAGGTACTCGATAAAGATCACTTGGGGCTGAACAAGGTAAAAGACCGCATCCTCGAGTACTTAAGCGTCCGTAAACTTAATCCCAAGATGAAAGGCCCCATTCTTTGTTTTGTCGGTCCTCCCGGAGTGGGCAAGACGTCTTTGGGTCAGGCGATTGCGCGTGCCATGAAACGTAAATTTATACGTATATCTTTAGGCGGTATCCGTGATGAGGCCGAAATCAGAGGGCACCGCCGGACATACATCGGCGCGCTTCCGGGTCGCATCCTGCAAGGATTGAAGCAGAGCGGGACAAATAATCCTGTTTTCATGATGGACGAGATAGACAAACTGGGATCTGATTTTCGTGGTGATCCTTCTTCAGCTCTGCTGGAGGCTCTTGACCCCGAGCAGAATTCGGCTTTTAGTGACCATTATCTGAATTTGCCGTTTGATCTTTCCAAGGTTATGTTTATTCTAACCGCCAATGTAACCGATACCGTCCCTTCAGCACTTCTTGACAGGATGGAAGTCATTACGCTCTCCGGCTACACTCAAGAAGAAAAAAAGTCGATTGCCCGCAGGCACCTTATCCCGCGTCAAATCAAGGAGAACGGTTTAAAGCCCAGAAACATACAAATCACCCCAGGGGCTTTGCAACAAATCATAGCAGAATATACTTCCGAGGCCGGATTGAGAAACCTTGAAAGGGAATTAGGGGCTCTGTGCCGAAAGTTGGCTCGCAAGCTTGCAGAAGGAGAAAAAGGCCCTTTTAAGATTACCAGAAACAACCTGCAAAAATACCTGGGTGTCTCCAAATATATCCCTGAAATGGATCAGGAAAACAGCCAGATTGGCTTATCTGCCGGTTTGGCCTGGACACAGGCCGGTGGAGAAGTTCTGTATGTTGAGGCCACGCTTATCGGCGGCAAGGGAGAACTGATTGTAACCGGCCAGATTGGAGATGTCATGCAGGAGTCTGCACGTGCGGCCCTTAGCTATGCCAGAGCAAATCTTAGTTCCTTTGGTCTTAAAGAGAACATTTTTGAAAACACGGATGTCCATATTCACGTGCCCGCCGGAGCAATACCAAAAGACGGGCCCTCGGCCGGGATCGCAATGGCCGCGGCGCTTATATCTGCTTTGACAAAGAAACCGGTAGACAAAAATGTTGCCATGACAGGAGAAATTACCCTCAGAGGGAGGGTTCTGCCGGTCGGTGGTTTAAAGGAAAAAGCATTAGGTGCTCTGAGGGCCGGAATTCGTACAATCGTTTATCCTGAAAAGAATAAAAGGGATCTGGTCGATATTCCAAAGTACGTAAAGCGCAAGATCAAATTTGTGCCTGTCAAAAACATGGATAAGGTTTTAACAATAGCCCTATGAAAATACTTGCTGTTGATACATCGACAACAAGCTGCAGCGTTGCCGTTGTTGATAAAGACCTATTGTTAGCTGAAATGACGATTGACAGGGAGCAGACCCATTCAAAGCATTTAATGGATATGATCCATACGGTGATGGGATTTTCCGGCCTTGCAGCTGCTGACCTGGACGGCTTTGCGGTAACCAGGGGCCCGGGAACTTTTACGGGACTGCGCATTGGAATAAGTACCATCAAGGGGCTGGCCATGGCGTCCGGGAAGCCGGTAGTGGGTATTTCAAGCCTCGATGCTCTTGCCGAACAGTGCGCCGGCTCTGCATATTTCATCTGTGTGCTGTTAGATGCGCGGAAAGGAGAAGTATATTTTTCAGGCTACAGGTTTGAAGACGGCGTTTTGAAAAAGGAAGTCGATGAGGGCGTTCTGCCCCCCCGGCAGGCTGTGCGTGATATCAATGAACCGTCTCTGCTTGTTGGCAATGGGGCTCGGGTTTATCGAGATACGCTCGTAGAAACCATGGGAGAGTTGGCTTATTTTGTACCGTCCTGCCAGAATACGATTAGGGCTTCAACAATTGCCCGGCTCAGTAAAAATAGATTCGAAAAAACTAAGACAAATGATGTCGCCACGTTGATACCGCAGTATATCCGCAAGTCGGATGCTGAACTGAATTATAAAAAAGTCGATAAAATATAAGCTCTCATTTTTTTGTCGAACCGGCTCAAAGCCCGGGACTTCAAAGCAGATTAAAGGTTGCGGTTATCATTGACAATACCACTAAGCCCTGCTATATATATTTTTTGATTGATAGATGGAAATAGAAAGACCTTTGAATAACTTTCAATTTTGTTCCGCTAAAATTTTTGGGCAAAAGTAAGGTTTTCAAAGGTTTCGGTTATTATTGGTTTCGTAAAAAGTGATGAATTCTACTATATATGGGCAATTATATTTGGTCTGACCCGCCGAGCCATACAGCTTATCCTGTTGCAAAAGCGGGATATCCTTTTATATTTGCCGCAGCGCTGACGACTTTTGTATTCGCACTGTTGCAGTTGACTGTTTTGGCCCTGGTTGGTCTGGCTGCCACCTTTTTCATCTGTTATTTTTTCAGGGATCCGGACCGTGTTATCCCTAATTCCGACGGTGCTGTGGTTTCGCCCGCCGACGGCAAGATCATTTTGGCAGGCCCGGTTGAAAACAGCCCGTTTTTTAATGATAGAGGCCTGAAGATCAGTATCTTCATGTCGGTTTTTAATGTTCATGTAAATCGGATCCCATATGAAGGTATTATAAAAACGGTCAGTTATCATCCAGGAAAATTTATTCCCGCCAATCTGGATAAAGCCTCCCGGCATAATGAACACAATGCGGTTGGTTTAGAGACCGATCAAGGAAAACAGATAGTTTTTGTCCAGATTGCCGGCCTTATTGCCCGGCGAATTATTTGCAAAGTCAAAGAGGGTGATCAGGTGGTTCGTGGTCAGCGTTTTGGCATGATATGTTTTGGATCACGCCTCGATGTTTATCTGCCGCTTGATACGAATTTGAAGGTGAAGGTTGGAGATAGAGTACAGGCGGGGACATCTATATTGGGAGACTTCGCATGAAAAGAAGAAAAGAGCTCAAAAAAGAAAGATCGCGCCGCGGGATTTACATTTTGCCTAACATCTTTACATCACTCAATCTTTTCTGCGGGTTTTATGCAGTTATTGCTGCCATCGACGGCAAATTTTCTGCTGCTGCAATCGCTATAATCATTGGTGTGATGTTTGATATTCTGGATGGAAAAATCGCCAGAGCTACCAATACAACCAGCCAATTCGGCCTGGAATACGATTCTTTGGCTGATCTTTTATCCTTTGGTCTGGCCCCGGGTATTATGATATACTTGTGGGCCCTGAAACCTTTGGGTAGAATCGGCTGGCTGGCAGCCTTCCTGTTTATGGCTTGCGGTGCTCTGCGCCTGGCGCGTTTCAACTCGCAGGTAGGTACGGTCGGCAGTGATTACTTTGTGGGGTTGCCGATACCGGCCGGAGCGAGTATGGCAGCTACCACTGTTTTGTTTTGTCACCGGTTTAACATCGCCGGCAATCCTATAATAATTTTAATTTTGCTCTATATTCTTTCTTTTTTAATGGTCAGTACCGTAAAATACAACAGCTTTAAAAAACCGGAACTATTTAGAAAGATGAATTTCAACGTTCTGGTCGCCGTAATCCTGATATTGATATTTATTGCTTCACAACCACCCATAGCCTTGTTTATTTTAGGGCTCACTTATGTCATTTCAGGCCCTTACATAACCATTAGGCATCATAGAAAATCAATGCAAAAAACTTCCATACCTCACGAAGTTAAAGAGCACTGATCGAGCCTCATACAGTTATAAAATCATTTAGTTATCAAAAAGATTAATCTGGGACATTTGAGTGAGAAATTATGTTAAAAGAGTATAATATTTCAGTAATACCGGGCGATGGCACGGGACCGGAAGTCGTTACAGAGGGTATCAAGGTTCTTGACACCGTTGCAGAGAAATACAATTTTAAATTGAATTTTACCCATTACCGTTTAGGTGGCGAGTACTATAAGGCCACCGGCGAGATCCTGCCGGAAGACGTACTTGAACCCTTGGCTGCATCCGATGCAATTTATCTGGGTGCCATTGGCCACCCTGATGTTAAACCGGGTATTCTGGAAAAAGGTATTCTCCTGAAACTCAGATTTGATTTTGACCAGTATATCAATTTAAGACCGGTTAAACTTTATGAAGGTGTGATGACACCTATAAAGGACAAGGGGCCCGAAGATATAGATTTTGTCGTGGTGCGTGAAAACACGGAAGGCCTTTATGCCGGTGCCGGCGGCTTTTTAAAACGCGGCACCGCCGATGAAGTCGCCGTCCAGGAATCGATAAACACCCGCAAAGGTGTGGAAAGGTGTATCCGGTATGCCTTTGAGTTTTGCAGGAATAGAAACAAGCAAAAAAAACTGACCCTTTGTGGTAAAACTAACGTGCTGACCTTTGCCTTTGATCTGTGGGAGCGCGCCTTCTATGAGGTCGCCGAAGAATATCCTGATATCGAAACCGACTATGCGCATGTTGATGCCATCTGTATGTGGATGGTAAAAAACCCGGAATGGTTCGATGTTATTGTCACCGACAACATGTTTGGCGATATTATCACCGATTTGGGTGCCATGATTCAGGGAGGGATGGGGATTGCCGCCGGCGCAAACATTAATCCGGAAGGGGTTTCAATGTTCGAACCGATTGGCGGGTCCGCGCCCAAATATACCGGCAGGCAGATCATTAACCCCATTGCAGCTATTTCAGCAGCCCAGCTTATGCTGGAAACCATGGGCGAGTTTAAGGCCGCCTCCTCGATAGAACAGGGCGTAATAAAAGTGCTGCGTGACGACCTGAAGGATGTCGCCGCCGGCAAAATGGGCTACACGACGCAAGAGGTCGGGGATCTGGTCACCGATTATATTTTGGATTAACGTTGCATTAATCTGCATAGCTAATTATGAGGATAGGCGCAAGATAGTCGCTTTTACGAGATCGATGCTGGATGCTAGATGCTGGATATTCAGGAATGCTCTAATAGTGAAGTCCAAAAACATCCAGACTTCGGCGAGCTCAGTCGAGTAGTATCCAGGAACCAGTATCCAGAATCAGCCAAGACTGGCAATGGTTTTCGTTGTAACGACCTAGATCGAACACATAATTTTATGCAATTATAGGGTTAAAAGAGTAAACGTCATGTCTGCAAAAAAGTTTAACATAGCTGTTGCCGGCGCCACCGGTGCTGTCGGAAATCAGATGATCGCTTGTCTTGAGGAACGGAGCTTCCCGATTGAAACGATTAAATTGTTAGCCTCGGCTCGTTCAGCGGGGCGCAAGCTTGACTTCAGGGGAGAGTCGATAGCTGTTGAGGAATTGACAGAAAGTTCTTTTAAGGGTGTGGATGTCGCCCTTTTTTCCGCAGGCGGCGGCATAAGTGAAAAATTTGCTCCGCTGGCCGCAAAGGACGGCTGCGTGGCAATTGACAATTCGAGTGTATGGCGGATGGACCCTGAAGTTCCGCTGGTGGTTCCCGAAATTAATCCGCATGCTATTGCTCAATATAAAAATAAGGGAATAATCGCAAATCCTAACTGTTCGACTATTCAGATGGTTGTTGCGCTGCATCCATTGCATCAGAAATACGGCGTCAGGCGGGTTGTGGTTTCAACATATCAGTCCGTATCCGGGACCGGTCAAAAAGCGATAGATGAACTAGACCATCAGACCCGGGCAATATTGAATTTCAAAGAGCACGAAAAGAAAGTATATCCTCATATCATTGCTTTTAACTGTCTGCCGCACATCGATGTGTTTTTAGAGAACGGTTACACCAAAGAAGAAATGAAGATGGTCAACGAGACTCTAAAAATCTTTGAAGACGATACTATCGGAATTACCGCCACAACCGTTCGTGTACCGGTTTTTTACGGTCATTCGGAATCGATCAATGTTGAGATGAAAGAAAATGTCACTGCCGACGAGGTCAGAGCCCTGCTCGAGCAGTCACCCGGTATTAAAGTTGTTGATGATCCGGGAAACAACATTTATCCCATGGCAATTGATGCTGCCGGTCAGGATTTGACACTAGTCGGCCGCATTCGTAACGATGAATCGATTCCAAACTGTGTCAATATGTGGGTTGTGGCTGACAACATCAGAAAAGGCGCAGCAACCAACGCTGTTCAGATAGCAGAAGTTCTGGTAAAGGAGTATTTGTAATTTGGAACGAGTACCAATCACAAGAAAAGGATATGAGGCTCTACAAGAGGAGCTGGAATACCTTAAGAAAGTGGAGCGGCCTAAAAACATTAAGGCCATCGAAGAAGCCCGCAGCCACGGAGATATTTCAGAAAACGCCGAATTTGAAGCTGCCAAAGATCGCCAGGCCTTTATTGCAGGACGGTTAAACGACTTGGAAGATAAGCTGGCGCGGGCAGATATTATTGATCCTGATACAATGCCCAAAGATCGGGCTGTTTTTTCAAGCCTGGTTACACTGGAAAACATTGATACGGGGGAAAACGTTGAATATCAGCTTGTTGGGCCGGATGAATCGAATATAGAGCAAGGTCTTATTTCCGTATCTTCACCTCTTGGAAAGGCGATTATTGGGAAAAAGCCCGGAGACGAGATTGTCCTGCAGACTCCCGGGGGCAAAAGAAGTTATGAACTTGTAGAAATACTTTAATGGAGGTTTGCCGTGGCACGCATTACCATAGAAGATTGTTTAAAGAAAATACCAAACCGTTTTTTATTAGTGAACGTAGTGGCCAAGCGTGTGAGACAGATTCGTGAGGGCTCCGAATACCTGGTTAGTTCCCCTAAGAATGAAGATATCGTTGTTTCCTTGCGTGAATGTGCAGCAGGTAAGATCGTTCTTAAAGAAGACCAAAAGGAGGAGGAATAAGAGATTAATGGCCTATCGAAGCTTTTCTTCAAGTTAACGGGTGATGAGAACCCTGTCTTGGTCTATGTGGCCAAGCGATGCTGGATGCTCGATGCTCGATAAATAAAAATAGAACCCCTTAATTTTATCCAGAATCCAGAAACCAGCATCCAGTATCTGCTGATTACTTGCATAACCTTGTCAAACTAAAACTTAACAAAATTTTAAGATATTAGGTTATAAAGACGAATAGCTATACATACAAGGCGCTGAAGAGGAATGTGGGTAAAGCCTTGCACCGCTATGATATGATTGCGGACGGTGATCGTATCTTAGTCGGGCTTTTCGGGGGGTAAGGACAGCCTTACGCTGATGTGGATGTTAAATGAAAGGCGCGCCCGCATTCCCATCAATTATGAGCTGTTTGCCGTCCATATTGATCCTGGATTTGAAAAAAGTTTCAGTAAATTCCTTCAAGGCTATTGCAATGAAATCGGTTTTCCATTAAGGGTTGAACGAACGGATTACGGCGTTTTGGCCCACAGTTCTTTGAATCGAGAAAATCCCTGTTTTTTATGCTCACGATTGCGACGAAAACGCCTGTTTGAAATTGCGGATGAACTGGGATGCAGCAAGCTGGCACTGGGGCACAACAAAGATGATATTATCGAAACCCTTTTCTTGAATATGTGCTATGCTGGCGAGATAAGTACCATGATTCCGAGTATGACGTTTTTTAAAGACAGGTTTACACTTATCAGACCTTTGGCTTTTGTGGATGAGGATATCATCGGGCGTTTTGCAAAAGAGCAGCGATTTCCGGAATTTGTCAATCCCTGTCCCAGTGCCGGAGTTTCCAAGCGGCAGGATATTAAAGCAATGTTAAAGGGGCTGTATCGGACCAATAAAAAAATCAAAGGCAACCTTTTCAGGGCCATGAGTCATGTAAAAACAGAATATCTTTTAAAATAGTAATTATATGAATCAACACCTATTAAATATCAAAGATATCCAAAATGAGCGCGATTACCGCAGCATTCCTATCGACAAAGTTGGTATAAAGAATCTGCAGTACCCCATTACGGTGCTTGATCGGCGCAACAGCTTCCAGCACACGGTTGCCTCCATAAACATGTATGTCGATTTGCCCCATAAATACAAAGGGACCCACATGAGCCGCTTTGTGGAAATGCTGCACCTGTTTCGTCCGGAGGTTTCTCTAAAAAAGATTTCAGTAATTTTGGAGCAAATGAAAAAACACTTAAACGCGGCTTCGGCCAACATTGAAGTGACGTTCCCTTATTTTATAGAAAAAAAATCTCCGGTAAGCAATTCTCCGGGTTTGATGGACTACACCTGCAGATTTATCGGTGCCAGCGATCCTGATGGTAAAATCGATCTTGTATCAGAAGTCATTGTTCCGGTTTCTTCTGTCTGTCCCTGCTCCAAGGAAATCAGCGAGATGGGTGCCCATAATCAACGCGGACAGGTGCGTCTCAGTACACGTTTTGATAAATTTATCTGGATCGAAGACATGATCGAACTGGTAGAGGCGTGTGCTTCATGTGAAGTCTATTCGGTTTTGAAGCGCGTCGATGAAAAGCATGTAACCGAAAGGGCTTTTTCAAATCCTAAATTTGTTGAAGATATTGTGCGTGATATTGCCAAAAAGCTGAAAGAGGACCAGAACATCATCTGGTTTTCAGTAAGTGCTGAGAATTTTGAGTCGATTCACAACCACAGTGCCTACGCCTCGATTACCAGTGGGCAGCACCCCGACCTTTAAGTTTCCATCCATAAATGGCTATTTTCCCGATGAGCGGCGTTCTCTCTCCGAGGCGTAGGCTCTACGAGCCGGAGGCCGCGGGTTTCCGCCCTCGACGTACTAAAGTACGCCTCGGACGAAAACCCTTGCTTGTCCCGCCATAGCCCTTTTCTAAGGGCGACGGCGGATGCGGCCCCCGCTAAAATGAGCGGGATTTCGCATCTGATCTATAAGTTAAATGTGCTCAACTTGCTCATCAAAAAAATCCCTCATTTATGAATTGGAAACTCATTTAAATCCACCCTATTATTATTGCTAAGGAACTAAGGGTTACTCCAGATTATTCAATAGTATCTTCATAATTGGGTCAGTTGTCTTTCCCGGAGTGTTGATAAGTACCACAAACCGATACGGTCCGCCCTTACTGTTTTCAATATAACCTGCCCGGGTGCTGATACCATGAAGCGTTCCGGTTTTGTAGAACGCCCTTCCTTTACGGTGCATCAGATGATAATGCGGCGCAAACGCTTCCAGGACGATATGCAGGTTGTGCGCCGAAATTTTATTTTCTCGGGAAATGCCCGAACCTTCCACAATTTTAAAATTGTCAATTTTCAATCCATCCTTCGCAAAGATTGATGCCGCTTGAACACCTTTAGAAAGAGTGCCGGGCGGGCCGTATACATGCGCTCCTGTGGCCACTATCAGCTGATTGGCCATAAAATTGTTGGAATACTCAAAAAGTTTTGAAACCACCTGTTGGATTGAAAACTCGGAAACGTATTTAAAAATCAATTTGTCGGCCTCTTTTCGTACCCGGCCGATTCGAATCCTGCCTTTGATATCGATTCCTTGCTGTTTAAGAAAATAGCGCATAAGATGGCCGGCATAACGCGTGCTTTCGTCGGCCTCGCGGGAAAAAATGATTCGGCCGTGCTTCAGGCCGGATGCACGGATTCTATCGAGTGCAAACGGCAGCAGAGGGGTTTGTGGTTCAGCACTGACATAGACGCCGCCGGTATTACGTTTAAAATTAACCGTGTTGAAATTGACGCACAAAGCACCAGTAGGTGAATCATACGGCTCGTAAGATGATGTGACTCCGGGAATTACGATGGGATCGTCAAAATAAGAGGCATCCAGCACCAGGTCGTTGATCCTTTTTTTCCTACTATGGAGTCGTGTGGCAAGCACTGTAGCGATTTGCACTAAGGCTTCTGAAACAAGAAGCGGATCACCATATCCTTTAACAATAAGGTTATCCTCTTGATCCAGATAAAACTCAGTGAAAAACCTGTGGTCCGGGCCCAGATAATCAAGGGCAACCAGCGCTGTGAGTATTTTAAGGGTAGATGCCGGGATCAGCTGTTGGTCGGCATTTTTTGAAAATAGAATGCCGCCCTTAGAGTCGGCGACCAGCACAGCATCCTGGTTGCCGACAAGGTTATGCAAATCATCAAGATTTCCGGCGTAACTAATTTGCAGTTGTGCAATGCAAAGCAGCCATAAAAAGACAAAAAGAATCCGAAAATGGAATAATGACCGAATTTTCGGTGTTGATATTGAATTCATCAACTACTTGCTTTCCAGGATAAGTGTTACCGGTCCGTCATTGATCAACGAAACCTCCATCATGGCACGAAAACGACCGGTGGCAACGTGAACGCCTGTTTTGCGCACCTGGGCGACAAAATACTCGTAAAGTTCGTTAGCCTTGTCCGGACCGGCGGCGTCGATAAATGAAGGCCGCCGCCCTTTACGGCAGTCTCCCAGCAGGGTAAACTGGGAGACCACCAGCATTTCGCCGCCGATATCGATTAAGGAGCGGTTCATCTTGCCCTGCTCATCTTCAAAAATTCTCAAATTTATTATTTTTTTCGCCAAAAAGTCGGCGTCGGCGGCTCGGTCAGGTTTGGCAACACCCAGCAGCACCAGCAGCCCGCTGTCGATTTTACCGACGGTCTCATCGCCGACGGTTACGGAACTTGATTTTACTCTTTGGATGACTGCGCGCATGATGATACAGATCTATATGCAGAGACACGGTGGATGTCAAGAGCGTCTCGCTGTTTCAAAAAGTAAATTGAATTATTTTATTTTATTCGCTATAACATATCAGTAGTGTCCGGTTTAATTTGTAACAAATTCAAGCAGAAATATATGCTACTGACTTAGTTTCTGTAATCAATTTTCACCGCAGACGCAGAGGGCGCAAAGAAAAGATACTTTTCTTTTGCCGTTGACCCCGCTAAAAACGGGGTCAACGGAAAACAATAAAATAAATAAACTCTGCGTTCTCTGCGGCTCTAATGAGAGAAGCGAATGGGCGATAGATGGGACTTTTTACGAAGTCATCAGCACAAGGAAGGATAAATCATGAGTAAACAGGAACTCGCCATTCTTTTTTCGGGAAGCAGTGATTCGCTTGCACTTTATGCTCTTTCAACGGTCGGCAGACATCCGGATATTCCTCGTCCAAGGAAGATACACTTGTTGTGCATGCAAAACGGAGCATTGCGCTTTATGGCCTTTCCTTTTGAACGCTTTAAAACTGCTGAAAAAATTTTAAAGGCTCAAGCGCCATCAACAGAGCCTGTTCCCGAGAGCAGCTTTGTCGAACTCGACACGGTTAGGCTCTTTCAAGGGTTGTGGCTCGATCAATGTGAAGAACTGATGCCGCAATACAACGGTAAAAATCTTGTCAGCACGGGTGTGCATGGCGAGCCTGCAGGCCGTGCAGACAAGATTTTTTCCGTTGTATTGCGGCATCAGATCTTCACATTGATCGAGCCACAACCCTTGAAAGAGCCTAACCGTGTCG
>PVMK01120033.1_pt1 | contig 16942 bp, 15 predicted proteins | sample 1853481 | NCBI WGS metagenome assembly PVMK01 (sample SAMN08533507, study PRJNA380276) | Marine sediment metagenome, whole genome shotgun sequencing project.
CCTTATCTAACACAAAATTTAAACATTTCTCCTATCCTTGGCTGCTTTATAGTAGATGCAACCAGAACGAACACATGCATCTACTTTCTTTCAGGCGAATTTTTCCCTCGCGAGTTGAATGCCATGATGGTTGCATAATGTTCCTTCAACTTCCCAACAGTGCTTATTGTCCTTTCGCCCAAACATTGAGCAGTCGCCTGCTTTGCATCCCAGGTAGTCATAGCATGCTTCCATGGTTTTCTCCTTTGATTGCTAACCAATAATGAGCAGTGCCAAATAAAACGAGCACCTAATATAAAAACTACCAAATTTTTTAAAAGTCAACCAGCTTCAATCTGCCCCGGCTTTAGGCATCTTCTCCATTATATTGTTCGGCAAAATCTTGTTATTTGTTTTTTAATATTGGAAGTTTGCTTCGTTTAGCGGCTGCTATCAAGTTTTTATCAAGTGTAGCGATGGGCAATCCTTTTCTCATTGCGAGATCTAAATATGAGGCGTCGTAGCTTGAAAGTTTGTGTTTACGGGCTAATGCAAAAATTTCCTTAATCATCCTTTCCGGTGGTTCTTGTTCAACTATTATTGGAAGTTCGGAAAGCAATGCAATGAAACGTGCACTGTCCGCCTCACCAATTCGGTTTTTGCGCTCAGCCACCAATAGTACGTTGCAAACTTCTAAAGGCCAAATGGACGGAACGAATCCATCGGAAACCTCAAGTCTATCCAAAACAAGATCAGCATATTGGCTTGTTTCGTCTTTGAAACACCATGTCATAACCACAGAATTGTCAATGACAAAATCATCGCTCATTTATCGCCTTCCTTCTTCAATCATATCTCGGAGAGAAAGCCCTTTAAGAGTATGTTGTTCACGAAATTTTCGCAATTCAGCTATGACCTTTTTAGGCTCTGTCTTTCTTAAATGGGGCGGAGGCTGCAAAACAGCTACTGGTACTCCATGTTTTGTAATGGTTATCCGCTCTCCTTTGATTACACGTTCAAGCAACTTTGGGAGATGGGTTTTTGCTTCATATGCACCAATTGATTCCATATTAACCCTCCTAATTAGTTTAAACTAGTATAAGACTAGTCTAAACCAAATATTTTTTAATGTCAAACAGCAAAATTTAAATATTGCTGCTAATAATTGGAAGAAATATCGAAAATATATGAATCCGGCACCCCAACACAGAAGTCACCTGCAGGAAGTAAGTAAGGTCGATGGTAACTACTCAGGTATTTAGGTTGAAGACTGAGGGCTGAAGTATATCAATCATCTCGCAACGCTCGAATTAAACCATTCAAGACCTTCTCTGTTTCGACAATCTTTGCTTCAAGCAGAGATGAAGCCTGGTTGCGCAAGAACCCCAAACGCTTCGACAAACTTAGCTGATTAACAGGTCATTAGGCTGAAGACCGAAGGCTGAAGTGATCTAACAGCCTTCAGTCTATCCACCTGAGTAGTTACCTCTTTTTTATGGCAACGTGGGTAATATGCCAGATATAACCTGGAATGTAGTGTCGTCTTGCACTCGGAAATTGAAGAAATTCTCCTTAGATTGCTGTTTTTGGTGTTAAAAAGAGAGCTCTAAGCTCATAATTCGTGCCTGATAATTTAATTTATTGAATGTTTCTTATAGCTTATCGTGGTCAGACCCCGGGCTACCTACCGGGCTACGGGCTCTGAACCGCAACAGCGAGCGCTTCCCTGCTGTTTGCGGCGGGGTTAGCGAGCGAATCAAAAAATGGTAAAGTTCCTGGTCGCCGCGAAGCACTGCCGTAAGGCAGAACATTCCCTGTCCGCCATAACCCTTTGGCGGACTGCAGGGAACTTCAATCCCATTTGGGCCTACCCAACAGGGGGGACAGTTTTTTACTTGACCCACAAGGATACTTTTGCCAAACTTAAGTTTGTAAAAAGCAACATCTTATTCTTAAGAAATGTAAACCTGAAGCGTTTAATAGTTCTCTTGACTTAGTGGAAAAAGTGAGCACAAAAGAGCAGCACAAAATTCCAGCACCAACATCCCTTTCGGGCAAGGAATTGCGGGATGCCAGGCAGGTAATCAACATTTTTATCCTGGCGTGGAATAATTACGGCCTGTATCCTGAGGATCATGTATACACTATAAAATCCCTTGAAAACCTTGTTGCCGCATTCAGCAATTTTTTCACGAACCATGTAGATCTGCGGCTGACTGTTGAAAAAGACAGTCTCCTTTGCAATTCTGAAATCATCCATAAAGTTTCACAGGAGGCCCCCTCGGAAGACATCATCACTTTGCTCTATCGTGATGGTATCAAATGGATTGAGTTTCAAGAGGGCCTCCCCCTCGAGGAAATCGTCTCTTTTTTCAGAATAGCTTATAAATACAGGTTGTTCGCAGAGGAAACCGAGGGAGATATCGTCACTGCTCTGATGGATGAAGAACTTGAATATATAGATTTCAAGGCGGTGGATATTTTCTGGCAGGACATGCTGTTAATGAATTTTTCCCAACTCCCCCCCCCCGCGCCTCAGCCGGAAGAAGTCGCTGATCAAAATGAAACGGACCAGTCTCAGCAACCGGCAGAATCGGACGGCGAGGACACTTATGCCAGAAGTATTGCCGATCCATCGATCAGTGATGACCAACTGGAGCTGTCCAATACCGATTATAAAATACTTCAGCAAATGGTCAAGGAGGAAGAAAGCTGGGATATTACAGATGACCTCTTTGAATTATTGCTGATCATTCTTAGAAACCAGACCCAACAGGAAAAATTTACCGCGGTTCTGGGGTTCATCTCGGAAGTGGCTTTTGAAACCATTGAGCTGGAAAAGTTCGATCTGCTGATCAAATTATTTCAGTCGCTGCAAAAGCTCCTCTCCCCAGAAATATCAACTGAACAGGATTGGAAGATCCCCCTCATCGACCGTTTTTTCCACGATCTGTCCAAGCCTGAAATTTTTCAACTCATCAGCGAAAAGCTCTTGCAGCTGCAAACGAGTGAAATTGAAAAGTTAGAGGCTCTTGAACAGGTACTTCATTATTTTTCTCCGGAGGTTATCCCTTTTCTGGTGCCGGTCATCATGCAGAGAAGTTCGCACGAGATACAGCAGTTGGTCTCGGAAGTGATAGTGCACCTGAGCCAGCGTGACATTGGGCCTCTTGAAAAAATAGCGGAACAGCATGGCCTGGAGATGGGGGACAAGCTTCTGGCCATACTGAATTGCCTGCAGGGAGACCGGGTCAATGGAATTCTTTTCAAGATGTGCGAACACCCCTCTAACAAGGTGCGCAGGAAAGCGATCAAAGAGCTGGTTGAAAGGAACCTCAAAAACGCACAAAAGTTGTTTTCACTCATTGATGATCCCAGCAAAGAGATACGCGCCTGTATCCTGGCAGCTTTTGCAAAACATAAATCCAGTGTGCTGGAAATCTTGCTACTGAACTACTTGAGAGAAAATTCCGCCCAAAAGGATCCAGCTCACATCCTTGCCTGTTATAAGACTCTTGGCCACTGCGGTTCCAACACGGCTGTCCCGTTCCTGCGCAGAATACTCCTTAGCCGGGGATGGATCAGTTTTATGGGTTCAGGGAAACTGGTTTTCCGTGAGGGTGCAGCCATTGCCCTGGCATTGCTCGATACTCCGGAAGCAAAGAATGTTCTCCAGAAAGCTTCAAAAAGCAGATTCAAGGTGATCAGGAAAGCTTTTGATAGAACAAAGACCATAAGTGCTCTCTCGGGGGAAAACACCAATGACTGATTCTGCAAAATACAGATCCTATTCCCAGTTTGAAGAATTCCTGCTAAACTTCTACAACCTGAGGCAGAATGCAAGAATTCACAGTGATAACCATACGCTGGTTATAAGGGGAATTGAGAAATTCTCCGAATCCATAAACAACTGCGTGGAGAATGAATCATTGACGCTCAAAATCTCCAATGACCAGCTGTTTATTGATGATGAAAAGCTCCCCTACAACAGAACCACAAAGAATCTTTTTGATAACATTATACGTTATTTTGATACCCGCGGCCTGGAAGGAGTGCGTTTCCTCGAAGCTGTCAAGCATGTCTCTGCGGAGGAGATCCTGGCTTTCCTGCGCCTGCTGGAACATTCCTGGCAAAAGCCGGAACCTCTCACCTGGCTCACAAACTGCCTTGCTGCACAAAATATAAAATGGGTTGAACTGATCAAGAAATCGGAAATACCTCAGGCTGACCAGGAATCCTCTTACAAGGACAAGGCAGAACGGTGGGAAAGGGCCAGAAAAGACTACACTTACACCAAGGCCTCTCTCGAAGAAGTTGCCCAGAAGATTAAAGACAAGAAGAGTGTGGTCGGTATAGGGAAAACCGTCCGGGTAGTCCAAGACATGGTGACAAATCTTATCGAGGATGACGAAGTTTATGCTGCCATCAGCACACTCCGGGTATTTGACGACTACATCTTCACACATTCGGTGAATGTTGCCATGTTATCCATATGCCTTGGCAGGCGTATCAACCTCTCACGTCGTACCCTGGCAAGTCTTGGCATTTGTGCCCTTTTTCATGACCTTGGAAAAATTGAGATCCCCAACGAAGTTCTGCACAAAAAGGATAAGCTGGATGACAGTGAGTTAAAATTGATTGAGGAGCATTCATTGAACAGCGCCAGACTGTTGTTAAAACTCAAGGCCTCCCCTGACAGCAAGGCCAGAATCCTGGTGCCGATTTTTGAGCACCATCTGAAATATGACCTGTCCGGCTATCCCCGGGCCGACTGGAAAAAACCGTTAACCCTTTTTGGAAAGATTATTTCCATTGCAGACAAATATGATACTTTAACATCATCGCGGGCCTACAGGAAATCTCTGCTGAGTCCGGACCGCGCCCTGGGCTACATGCTTGATCATGCCGGCAAAGACTTTGATCCCACCCTCATCAAGGTTTTCATCAATATTCTTGGGGCATACCCGGTCGGCACCCTGTTAAGGCTTGACACTGACGAACTGGCCTTGGTTGTCAGTTCTCCCAGCAGGAATTTTTCCAAAAGGCCATTAGTCTGTGTCCTGGAAAAAGAGGGGGAAGGCAGTTATAAAAAAAGGGAAATAATTAACCTGGACGAACGCGACACCGAAACAGGCAACTACGTAAGGGAAATTATCGAGACCTATCACCCTGCAACTTTCGGGATCCAACCTGTACAGCATATGTTTTCCAGTAATTGATTGGATGCGGAATATAGAACTTGGACTTAGGACTAAAGCATCCTCTCCCCCATGTTTGATTCCGCATAAAGATCCTTGTCTATTTTCCATCTCCCCCTGAAATGATGGAGAGCTGCAGAAGAGACTCCACGACAGTTTCCTTCATCTGTCTTATGTTGTACTTGATTGATTCCTCATATAGATTGTTGTCTATTTTCCATCTCTCCCTGAAATGATAGAGAGCTGCGGAAGAAACCCCTCCCAGTACACCGACCATCCTTTTACGTGCTACCGAGCGATAGAACTCCTCTGTTTTCCTGAAAAGCTCCAGGGGGGTTTCAAACCCTTCCATCCCGGCCTCCTGGAACTCCAGGAAAAGCAGAGGCAATTTTTCCTGGTAATTCTTGTCTGCCATCTGGGCAACCAAGTCGGCGGTTCCAAGAACCTTGCCCATGGTCCTGACCTCTTCAGATTCGAAAGGTATATCTTCTATGGGAAAGAAGAGCTCGGTACATTTGATAATATGGCCACAGTCGCGGATGTCCTCCTGGGAATAGCCGTTTTCGATGAGATATTTTTCCATGACGGCAATTGAACGATCCTCGTGTCCGATGGTGTACTGAGCCCCGGTACCCTTCACTTCTTCCTCGGTCTGGATCAGGCCCGTATCATGAAAAAGCGCCCCGATCAGACAAAGCTGAACAATCCTTGGGGAGAAAACCTGTCCCTGGACGTGCAAACCATGAATAAGTCTTGCAGTAGCAAGAGCGGTTGAACAGGTATGCTCCAGGTTATGATATTTTGTATTGCTGGCCCGGTATCCTGGATATTCTCCGTTGAAGAGACGGAGAATATCCGCGTATATCTTTTCAATTGGTAACGGGTCCGGAGGAGGGTCGATCAGGAGCAGGATATTTTTTATCTCAGCTAGAGATTCAGCTGGAGAGTTGGTATCTGTTAGATCATAAAGCCTGTCGTTGTCCCTAATCATATCATCAAAGTGCCTTAAGGGGTCAGTTAAGATCAAGTTTTTATTGGATAATCGCTTTTTTACCTGCGCCAACTTGAAAATATGTCCAAAACCGACAACTATCGCCCGATCCAGATATATTGAGAGTATTCGTAGCTGAGAAAACCTGTGATATCAAGTGAAATCAGCCCAAATAGAAACTTATAATTTGAGGGGCGGATGTCCCACAGGTTCCCTCGTACCAATTCGAGCTTTGACACCATCCCTTGGTTTTGGGCACAGGGCTTTACGTCCCATATCCCACAGGCATGATGAGCAGGGGCTCATGGGATCTGTTGATCTTCATGATCCGGAACACTTTATTGTCATGAAAAGCTCCCACGATCCCGGCTCTCAAACCAAGGGACTCTGCCTGGAGAAAGATATTTTGCCCTACATGACCAGCCTCGACCATGGCATACCTTTTTCCCCTGCTCCCGTACTTGCTTGTAATCCGGCTATATTCTGAAGTAACCACCAAGTTCAGAGGGGCTCTGGCCATCCACATTTGTGAGAACGATGCCCTGGCCACACCCTCTCTTAAGTCCCCTTCTGTGACTAACAATGCAGCATGTTTATGAGGATCATAATGATAGATACCCGCCTTTAGTCCTTGCACGCCATTATCACCAACCACCGCATAGATATCCAAAGGATAAAGAGCCCCACCAGACGGGGCCGCCCGTTTGTAGCCCCTATCCTCGGTGATACCCTGTGCAGCCCAGAAAATCTGTGAGAGCTGTTCCAGGGTTAAAGGTTTTGATAGATATGACCGAATGGTTCTACGATGTTTAATGGCCTGCTCGACAGAGACTTCTCCTTTTAATCTGGGTTTAGGTAAGTTCATCTGGTGCTCCATCTTCCCGGTTGTCCCATCTGCCTTTCCGGCCATGGCCTTTTTGATATAGAAAAAAGGCATAAGAAAAAATGCCACGAGATAATTGGTAATCTTTTTTAAAATCTCTCTTCTTGTAAGATAGCTGAGCATGTGGTGTCTTTTTATAATGCAAAGATTTTAAGCCTCTTCTCGGCCGTAATATGGCACGTTCGTGAAGAGCATGCATAAATTCTTGTCGGAAACTGAAAATAATCCTTAGACCTTCAATTTTGGGTCCAAATGGAGCGTTTATGCAAAAAAAGATTCCAAATGCCCAGGTATCAGCCGTCAACCTCAAATGACGGGTTATACCGGATATGCCTCAAGACCAGCTTTCATAGCACCTTCGATTGTACCATCTAGATATTGACTGCCCGGGAACATCCATTCATCCGGGTCATATCGTTCGCTGCTCCATTTAAATATAGCGAACTCCCATTTGTTCAAATTTCCTGTGTAGATAAGGCGAAAGATAGGACCGATATTACCATAGTCGCTCCTATCAAGGTAAAGGTATTTCCCTTTGAATCGTGATTGATAGAAGCAATCGCTCCCAATCAGATTCTTACGATTGTATTTTTCAATGGCATTATTGATTTTCTTTTTAACGTCGTCTGGAATCCGTTTTGTTTTCATACCTTCTCTCTGTTGTTTGATCCACAAGTATAACCAGTGATTATATGCTCAAGTTTCGCACCCCTTGATAAGGGTTTGCCCTTATTGAAAAAACGATACAGGATTATATTTGGTTTCGTCTCTTTCTTTCAATATTTTCCAATTTTTTTAAGAGCCTCTTGATGTTTTTTTGTTTCTCTTTTTCTTTCAACTTTTTCTGAGATTCAGTATAATATTGGTGTTTTTTTATAAATTCGAGGGTACCTTTGTACCATTTTGCTTCATCACTGACATCTATTCCTCTTGCACGCCGTCCTTCTCTTACTTTTCCATCCAATTTAAAAAAATCTTCTCTGCCTAAGTGGTCGAGATCGGAATCACAAAGGATCTTTTCAACATGGGTTTTCGGTTTACGCTCAAGATCAGTTGATAGTATCATCTTTTGAACCTTTACAATTTCGTTTGGCTTATAACCGATCAATTGAAGGATTCTGCCTGCCATTCGTGCAGCAATCGGCTCATTTTTATCATATTCTCTAATGTAACCAGTGTCATGAAAATAGGCCGCAGTAATTAATAGTTCTCTATCATGTTCGGAGATATTCTCAGATATTGCAATACGATTGGCAACAGCAACGACTCCTTTGGTAGGATGAAGTGTATGATCGGCATCATGATATTTAATGCCGACTGGCAACTCATCTCTAAATAACTCCCTTATATAGTGGTCCACGATTTTCAGCCGAGGTGTATGAGGTTTGTATCTTAGTTTCATATCAAATTATCTAAATTTTTGTATAATTGAGATTATCTTACAAAAAACGGGCTTGTCAAAACTTGCCATGATGTCAGGTCAGCCAAATTAAAAGATATCAAACTTGAACTGTAAATATCAAGACACAACTGTTATAAAGATATCGTTTTCATATTTCGTGCATCGTTCACTTTGAATACCTAATCGATATCATCCTTGCCATTTCTTTCGATACATTGAGGATTTGGGGTTGGGCCACGGTAACTGACTATAATAACATTAAAAGAAGCCCAATATAGGCCCAAAAAAACGTTTTATATATTATCTCAATATGTTGCTGCGGCCGGACCCCATTTACATGACCTGCCTCCCCTCTTTTAATCAAGGATCGAGTTTAGACCCCAATCACTCAATATACGACTCATGCCCCATAGAGGTCGCCTGTCAAGTATTTCAAGCCGGTATCAACTGCGACGGTGACGACTGTATGACCAGGGCCTAATTCCAGGGCGAGTTGGAGTGCTCCGACAACGTTTAGCCCGGTCGAGGTTCCTGAAAATATCCCTTCTTCCCTGGTTAGTCGTCGCGCCATCTGCCGTGCTTCGGCTTCATCAATACCTCTGACTTCCTCATAGTAATCCTTGTCCAAAAGTGGAGGGACAAACCCAACCCCGATACCTTCAATGTGATGTGTCCCTGCTGTTCCGGTTGAGATTACCGTCGAAGTGGCTGGTTCCAAAGCGATTATCCGGGTTTGGGTATTGGCTTCTCGCAAAGCATGAGCAACCCCCATCAGCATACCCGCTGTACCAACTCCGCCGCAAAAAGCCTCAATGGGGTTAGCCACTTGTTGTAACAATTCATAACCGATCTTAGCATGCCCCTTGATTATGTCAGTATTGTTAAATTGGTCTGTAAAATAGGTGTTATCGACCTGAGCGATATCTTTAGCCCTCTCAATCATTCGTGGAATTAAGTCAGACGTGATTTTTCCATCCTGACTGGAGATAATTTCCAGTTCCGCGCCAAATGCGCGCATTGTGTCCAGTTTTTCTTTGGCAAAGGCATCAGACGAAACTACCTTAAACGTATACCCTTTAACGGCGCAGACAAAAGCCAGGGATGAGCCTGTACTACCACCTGTATACTCGACAACTGTCATACCTGGACGCAAATCACCACGCCTTTCAGCCTCTTCTATCATCGCCAGGGCCATACGATCTTTATACGAACCGGTTGGATTAAAGTACTCTAATTTGATTAGCACATCGGCGCCATTTTTTGGGACAACCTTTCGCAGTTGAACAATTGGCGTGTTGCCAACCGTATGTATAGTTGAGGAACTCAATTGGCTCAATCTATCAGTCATTTTTCCCCTCTTTTAATCAAAAATCAATGTTAAGTGCATTCCTCATTTCACGGGTTTTAACTGTAATCTTTAGTTGGTCTTTTTAATTAGCAAAGCTACCCGGCCACCCATTTTTTTTGACAGAACCTCGGATACAAAACCGACATTTTCTGCGACAGCCACAGATTCTGAAAACTGATCCTGAGAGACATGACCCTTGGGCTCCACAACAAGAAGTTTACTTCCTTGTTTGAGAGCCTGCCAGACCTCGTTAAAAAATGAGGGTTGGTCAGGCACCTCATGAACAACGTGAAGAGCAACTGCAAAATCCACCTTGCCTGAAATATCCTCTACACCAAGCCCATCGTCTCCAGTATGGCGAAGCTCTATTCTGTCCAAAAGTCCGGCTTTTTGAGCCCTGCGCCTCAAAGCCGACAGCATCTTAGGTTGGATATCCACTGCTATTATCCGGCCCTTTGGACCCACCATCCGTGCCAAAGGAAGGGTGAAATATCCCATACCACAACCAGGTTCCAGAACTATCATACCCTCCTGAACAAATGGCCCTAAAATCTTATTTGGGTTTTCAAACAGTTTCCGCAAGGGATTTATCAATAAATATCCTACCCAATAAGGGCAAACCCGACCAGCCATATATACCATTCCATGTTTCTGCTATTTAAAACTTCCTATTTCACCAGCAACCCCAATTACCCAAACCGGCAAAAAGAAACTAATATTGGTTCTTCTCCAATTTAGTTAGAGAAGAGGGTCCAAGGATTCCCTCCGGGCCGTAGGCCCTATGGGCCGGAGGGAATCCTTGAACCCTTTGTAAACACCCCTACTCAATTGGAGATGACACACTTATTTTACCCGAATTAACTACAACTAATCGGCTTCCGGCTCCGCTTCCAGCCCGTAGAGCTTACAGGCCGGAGGGTAGTGCCTACAGCTCGGAGAGGAGATGATTCTTAAATATTATTTCAAAAAATCTTACCCTTTTCTCTTAAAGGTGTGTTTTTAGCCCCAAAATAGCCATTTAAGGCCTTATCTAACGCAAAATTTAAACATTTCTCCTATCCTTGGCTGCTTTATAGTAGATGCAACCAGAACGAACACATGCATCTACTTTCTTTCAGGCGAATTTTTCCCTCGCGAGTTGAATGCCATGATGGTTGCATAATGTTCCTTCAACTTCCCAACAGTGCTTATTGTCCTTTCGCCCAAACATTGAGCAGTCGCCTGCTTTGCATCCCAGGTAGTCATAGCATGCTTCCATGGTTTTCTCCTTTGATTGCTAACCAATAATGAGCAGTGCCAAATAAAACGAGCACCTAATATAAAAACTACCAAATTTTTTAAAAGTCAACCAGCTTCAATCTGCCCCGGCTTTAGGCATCTTCTCCATTATATTGTTCGGCAAAATCTTGTTATTTGTTTTTTAATATTGGAAGTTTGCTTCGTTTAGCGGCTGCTATCAAGTTTTTATCAAGTGTAGCGATGGGCAATCCTTTTCTCATTGCGAGATCTAAATATGAGGCGTCGTAGCTTGAAAGTTTGTGTTTACGGGCTAATGCAAAAATTTCCTTAATCATCCTTTCCGGTGGTTCTTGTTCAACTATTATTGGAAGTTCGGAAAGCAATGCAATGAAACGTGCACTGTCCGCCTCACCAATTCGGTTTTTGCGCTCAGCCACCAATAGTACGTTGCAAACTTCTAAAGACCAAATGGACGGAACGAATCCATCGGAAACCTCAAGTCTATCCAAAACAAGATCAGCATATTGGCTTGTTTCGTCTTTGAAACACCATGTCATAACCACAGAATTGTCAATGACAAAATCATCGCTCATTTATCGCCTTCCTTCTTCAATCATATCTCGGAGAGAAAGCCCTTTAAGAGTATGTTGTTCACGAAATTTTCGCAATTCAGCTATGACCTTTTTAGGCTCTGTCTTTCTTAAATGGGGCGGAGGCTGCAAAACAGCTACTGGTACTCCATGTTTTGTAATGGTTATCCGCTCTCCTTTGATTACACGTTCAAGCAACTTTGGGAGATGGGTTTTTGCTTCATATGCACCAATTGATTCCATATTAACCCTCCTAATTAGTTTAAACTAGTATAAGACTAGTCTAAACCAAATATTTTTTAATGTCAAACAGCAAAATTTAAATATTGCTGCTAATAATTGGAAGAAATATCGAAAATATATGAATCCGGCACCCCAACACAGAAGTCACCTGCAGGAAGTAAGTAAGGTCGATGGTAACTACTCAGGTATTTAGGTTGAAGACTGAGGGCTGAAGTATATCAATCATCTCGCAACGCTCGAATTAAACCATTCAAGACCTTCTCTGTTTCGACAATCTTTGCTTCAAGCAGAGATGAAGCCTGGTTGCGCAAGAACCCCAAACGCTTCGACAAACTTAGCTGATTAACAGGTCATTAGGCTGAAGACCGAAGGCTGAAGTGATCTAACAGCCTTCAGTCTATCCACCTGAGTAGTTACCTCTTTTTTATGGCAACGTGGGTAATATGCCAGATATAACCTGGAATGTAGTGTCGTCTTGCACTCGGAAATTGAAGAAATTCTCCTTAGATTGCTGTTTTTGGTGTTAAAAAGAGAGCTCTAAGCTCATAATTCGTGCCTGATAATTTAATTTATTGAATGTTTCTTATAGCTTATCGTGGTCAGACCCTGGACAGTCAGACCCCAGACAAAGACAGACAACAGACAACCAGACAGTTAGAACATCGCGGTAGGAATGCCGGTTGCCCGGCACCCCCCGCACAGATCCGTACGTGAACGATTAATTCATACGGCTCCTACCTTGGGTTGGTGACGCAAAGTCGTTGGTTCGGGTATGGGTGCTTCACTCTTGATGTGGGTAACCACGTCCTAACCAGCCGTTTGAACCTTTCCCACGTTAGATTACGAGCCTTTTGGCTTCTACGCCTTAGTGCGTGAAACCACCCCCTCATAACCTCTGATCGAAAGGCATCTGTTGACTGTTTGTTACCGGGCACGGCATAGTAGTTCAGGTGACCTTGTACGACGGAGCGCAGCCACTTCCCCAGTTTGGGGACTGGCTCATGCCGTCTACGCAGAATTTCCTTCTTCACTTCCTTCACCTTTGCCCGAAGACGTTTAGCAATTGTCTTCCGCCTTATTGTGAACCGCTTGGCTTTTCTGGTTTTCGCACAGATATGCGTGAACCCCAGGAAATCAAAGGTTTCCGGCTTGCCCTCTCCTCGCTTGGGCCGGTTTGCAGCTGCAAAACGTCCAAATTCAATGAGACGGGTTTTCTCCGGGTGTGGTTCCAACCCAAATTTTGCCATCCGCCCTTGCAATTCGTGCAAAAAACGTTCAGCTTCCTTCCGGTACTGGAACCCCATTACCCAGTCATCGGCGTAGCGCACGATGATAACATCCCCATGAGCACTTTTCCGCCAATTACTTACCCACAGGTCCAAGACATAATGCAGGTAGATGTTTGCCAATACAGGAGAAATAACCGACCCCTGTGGCGTTCCTACCTCAGTCTTTGACCATTTTCCATTCTCCGACACTCCTGCCCTAAGCCACTTTCGGATCAGGCGGAGTAGTCGTGGATCTGCGATGCGATGCTCCACAAATTTCACCAGCCATCCATGATCGATGGTATCGTAAAAGCTGCGAATATCTGCATCGAGTACCCAATTTACCTTCCGTTGCGTGATTCCCACCCACAATGCGTCCAGCGCATTGTGCTGGCTGCGTCCTGGGCGAAAACCGTAGCTGAACCCCAGAAAGTCCTCTTCGAAAATCTGGTTTAGCACCCGAACCACTGCATGTTGGACTATTTTGTCCTCCAGTGCCGTGATGCCGATCGGCCGTTGTCGACCGTCCGATTTGGGTATCCAGATCCGCTTCGAGGGCTTTGCGCGGTATCTGCCACTTTGAACCCGCTCGTGGAGATCCGGTAAGTGGGTCTCCAGTTTCTCACCATATTGTCGCCATGTCACGTTATCTATCCCAGGTGCTACATCGCGCTTCAGCGCGTTGAAGCTATCCCTAAGAAAATCCACCGTGATATGATGCATCAAGCTGGTGAAACGGAGGTTTTTATCCCTTCTTGCTGCTTCACGTATTCTGTCGAGTCTGTTCAATGCTTCCCCCTGCCTCCGCGTGCAGGTCGCAGTCAGCTTTCCAGAATTTCCCTTGGTCATCGGCCTTCCCTCCAGCACCTCCGCTATTGCTTACCCAATATTGTTCAGCGCCTTCTTCGGTACTATTACGATGTCTGACTTCTCATTAGCGTGCATGTCAGGATTATGGCCACGGGCCTTCCCTGACCGATCCGCCAGGCTGTTGCCACTGACGGCTACCAATGAGATCTCCCGGTTCTCGAACATAGAGCGTCCACGCATGCACAGGTTCTTAGACTCCGCGGGGTCGGTGGGCGACTCGCTGCGTAACGCCGACCACCATATTGCCTTACCTTTCGGACCAATAGGTCGGCACCCCGGAAGGGTGATTTCGGAGCTCGATAGCTGGCCTACGCTTTCCCCTGTCAACGCTTCACGCGCAGCCTCACGGCCACCCGCGCATGACTCGGGGCCATGATGGAGCAGCTCCTCCTTTCATGTAGGGCTCTTTCAGCCCCTACTCTATGCCGGTTTTATCCCGGCGCTTTCGGCCCGACCCCCATTCAATCCGGAAGCCCTGATTTCCTACATCTCACACTTCGGAAAGACCTGCATGATTTCACGGGCCACCGCATTTTTACATTCATTTGGGCATTGGGATAGATCCTCGACATTGGTGCAATGCGCTTCACACATTGGGCTTTCGAATTTGATGTCCGCAAACATGGTTCCCTTATGCAGGGACAAGAAAGCCTCAACTTTCAACGCAAGTGTCGAATTACATCGGTTCCCCGTCAAATTATGATTGAACAAGTAGTAACCGGATTCGGTTTCTTTGAAGCTGGCTTGGAATCCAACCAGACAAATGGAGGGGTCTCCCAAAAAGTCGTCTCTGACCCTCCATGTATATTCACAGTTTGAACAGATTTTGAAAGGATTCATTTTCAGATTCTCTACAACATCCCAGAAGTTGAGATTTTCAGGTTAAATGGCGAAAGACTTCCCGAAGCTCTTCTTTTAATCAAGGATCAAGGTTTGGCCCCAATCATACTGGATATCCCGGGAGTACTTATTAAGTAAGCATCAAGATCCATGACCAAAAAGTTTATGATATTCATCGTGAGTAAGTTTGCCATTTTTATCCAAATCAGCCTCTTTGAATCTTTCATTATCATTTCCGAAATATTTCTCAAACTCCTGAAAGGTTACCTCACCATCTTTATTGGAATCGACAATTCTAAAACAGGTGTGCTTCTTTTTTTCATCGGCCAAACAGAAATTTGGTGAGATAATTGATATAATTATCATTAAAAAAAATACTGTTATTTTTTTCATCTACTCCTCTCTGATCATATTTTTGACTTGATAAATATTGTCGATTTAAAGCCCTTTAGGTTTGCCCCATTCCCAACCCTACCCTTTTGATACACTTTCTCTCGGTGTATTTTTTGGTTCAGATTTACAACTTAATAATTCAACATTTCTCGTTTTGTAAGGTTTTAACTTCAATGTAAGACCTGTAACATCTATTATCACCGCCCTGCCACCAACTGTTAATGGAACTTCACAGATAGCACTCCATAGCTCTCCATTAACCAAAACTTGGCCTTCGGTTTTGTTCCATCGTTTAATTTCGACAACTTTTCCAATCATGCCTGTCACACCGTAATTAGACTTTTTATTTCTGTCCTTAATAAACCAGATTAACGGAAGCACAACATGCTCAATAAGTTCAAAAGCAATAAAGGCGATTACGAATGCGATAATTACACTTTTCACCGAAGACTTCCTCAGACAAGACTTTTGAGATATTTGTCAAGAGACATTCAATCTCCCGGATCTTAAGTTGCTTGCTGTATTTTATACTTTTAAATCACCGATCAAGAAAATAAACTTATAATTTGAAGGGTGCCCGCAAATCTACCCCCGCCTATTTTGAACGATGTTTGCGAAAACGTTCAATTATCCTATGTGATAAAAACACAATTTTTTCAATAATGAACATAAAAATACGCAATCCAAAGAAAACACCTGCTATAATCAGATTCGTTAAACGACCCCAAACTTTCCACTCAACCATACGATGCCACGCCTTTTTTAACCACTCGAAGACTGATACTTTAGGCTCTGAGCTCTTTTCTTTTCGGAGTTCTTGACTCTGAAGAAATGGCATATTGGTAGTTATATAAGTCTTCACATATTCCGGCTTCCAAATAGCCTTATAAGATTTCCGGGGTTTTGATTCCTTGCAAATCCTGAGAGAGCCATAGTGCCCCCATGCAAAAGTTTTATCCCATTGCGGAAGCCGTTTGAGCTCGTTAAAAAATATTTTTCTGCCTTGGCCTTCATCTAATTCACTTTCCTTAGGACCTATAAAAAGTATTCCTGATTCGGTGAAACATCTTCCGCCTGTCGTTCTGTTCAATTCTCCTATGGTTTGCCATGAAATGATGCTGTTTTCGTCGACAGTAATTTTGTATCGATCGAGTCGGAATGTGCTTGGTACAGTGATGTTGACAGCTTCCATTCTAATTTTGTCGATAGATAGCTGCCCTGTCAAATAACTTGTAAGGCTTTGCTCAGTGCCAACCTTCCGAAGGCTGGAAGCAAAACAATAATAACGGGTCTTGTTCCATGCTGACAATTTCATTAAATGTTCATGGAACTCCAATTTCAAGTGGCCAGCCTCTTCGCTGTCCCAAGGTCCAATTACAAGAATATTGCCAACAATAAAGCATCTCCCGCTTCGCTGGGCTCCCAATGCAATATGCGTCACACAAGTTAGCAAAACTCCACTATGCTCTATTATAATAAATTCGCCCAGTCTGTATTTAATTTGATTTATCAAAATGCGTAACTAATATTATGCGAAAAATATATTGGCAAACACATACAATTATGGACGCGTTAGCCGAACAATGAAATGCGGCTTGCCAAGATCTCAATATCAATTTAGTTGCAGATATCGCCAAAAGGAGGCTAAACAAATCGCTTTTTATATCTAAGCAAATGCTACGTTTCCCCCTGATCCTT
>PVMK01180810.1_pt1 | contig 16942 bp, 12 predicted proteins | sample 1853481 | NCBI WGS metagenome assembly PVMK01 (sample SAMN08533507, study PRJNA380276) | Marine sediment metagenome, whole genome shotgun sequencing project.
GAACGATTGACGTGATGAGCTGCTTCACTTGCCCCTCCCGCTACCGCGTTGACGACCGATCGCGAAGCCGTTGCGCTGACGCCGCGGCTCGTCTGCCGCACGTTCGCGCTGAGACCAGTGTACGCTTCCGTCCGCGGGAAAACGACGTAAAAACACGAAATTTAGAGGTAACCTGCCGGTCCGGTCGTTTGGGGGCATCCAGCCACAGTGAACCTCGGGCTAAACGCCGAACATCAGTGAACAATCCGCCGTCCGATCCCTTCTCGGAACGGGCGAATCGCTCCGCCGCACAAGCAGCGGCCGCGCAAAGGCAACCCGAACCTTCTGGGGCGGGCAGCGTCGAAGCGGGATTCGAACCGGTTAGCGCCGGTAGAAGAACTCGATCGCAACGCGGTTCTGATCGAAGTCGTCCGTCAACATCCCGGTGCGATTTCTGTCCCAGTACCAAAAGTCGCCCGCATTTTCCCAGTACCGATAGGTGACCGCGACCACCGTATGCCGCCCGATTCGGCTCTGGATCCTTAACTCGGCGCAACGAGGTTCTTCCGGACGTTCCAGGCATCGTTTTCGAGGCGGGAAATGAAGGCCGAGACCGAAGCGGAGATCATTTCGCCGAAGTGCTTCTCGATTCCCATTCGTCCCGTGGTCTCGACGAAGACATTCCCCGAAAGCTCCGTGACGAAGCGATTGGCGGCCGACGCGCGCAGCGTCCAGCCATTGGGCAACCGATACCGCAGGCTCCCCTCGCCGACGAAGCGGTAAAGATCGTCGTTGGACTCGAAGGCGACCATTCCGAAGCCAGCCGCGACGTCGATCTCGACGTTTCGGAAGTAGCGCGATCTCGCTCCGACCAGAATCGCGAACTCTCCCCTGTCCGGGACCGCGGACTCCGAATAGGTGCGGTATTCGAACTCACTGCGAGCGTAGAGCGAGCTGCGTTCGCCAAATGGTGTCTGCAGTTCGAGTTGGCTCGCCCCCTCCCAGTGGTCGGGTTCGAAATCGAGATGAGTGACCGCGCCGCCGCCATCCGTGAGGCGAACTCGCATTGAAGTCTTCGCCGATGAATTGAGTGCCCCGGAAGGCCATCAACAGCTCGCGACGGCCCGGCAGCTCCTTCCAATAGCGAACCTCCGCGTCGACCTGATTGGTCTGCTGGAGGTTGCGGGTCGCGTCCGCTGGTGACGAAACCCGCTCGGGTTGGGGGCTGAACGCGTTCGAGGCGCGCAATGTGAGGCCTGGTAGGACGCCAATTTCCCCGCTAACGATGGCCCGGTAGAACTCCTCGGAAAGGTCGCCCCCATCATCGACGTAGCGCCGCACGTCGGCACCCAGATCCGCCTGAAGCTCGTAGAAGTCCGCCCGGTAGCCGAGCTCGAGATTGGGGGCGATCCAGGATCCGAAAGCCCGTCATTTCGCTCGTCGAGATAGGGGTCGCCATCCCCCACCACAGTAATCAACAAGGAAGGGTGGTAGGTGAAGCGGCTTGCCTGATCTTCCGCAGCCGCGGCCGAGGCCCAGATCAGCAGCGCGCTCGCGGCGATGATTGCGAAGTTGCGCGGCATCATTCGCCCGGCAGCCTCATCGTGGGGGCGATGGCATTTTTCTCGTCCCGCCGGACCCACCACGGAGCGCGTTGGAAGTCTCCGCCAAGGCGCGAGAGAAAGTGGCTCGAAATCTCTGCGAACAGCGGGCGGGACAAACTCCGGTAGGCGTCGGTCTGGGTGACGGGTTGATTCGGAACGCCGCTCCGGAAGCCCTCGTCGTGCAGCAGCGCGATGTAGTCGACATCCCGCGCCCGCCGTCGCACCAGATGCAGCGTGTCGATACCAGCGCCCTTGGGGAGCAGAGCGCGGATCACGTGCTCACCACCGGAGAGGTGGAGGGTCACCACGTGCGCGCGAGCGAAACTCCGATCGCTCCCTCGGGTCGAATCGCGACGCGGTAGCCCCCGTCGATCGACCAGATCTCCTCGCCTTCACCGTGGATTCTTGCAATCAGGCTGTAAACGCCCGGCTTCTCGATCAGCGTGCGATAGGTGAACTCAGCGGGCCGGTTGACGGCGGCCGCCCAGGCGCCGCCCGACGCGGGATCGGGAAGTGGGCGGTTGGTGGAGCTGCCGTACGCCGAAGCCGATTCGTAGTCTTCTCCCTCGATCGCAATCGGTTCGCCGTCGATCGGCAAGCGCCTCTCCAGCCCCAGTGCAGCCACGAGCGTGCGTGCACTCGAAGCGAAGGTGAGCAACCGGTGATCCCGCCAGCCGTCCGCGGGAGTCACACAGAAGGGCCGGTAGGCGGCGAGTTCGATCCGGTCGACGCGGGCGCCGTGGCTGAGATAGGCCGTCAACTCGTGGGGGCCCTTTTGCAGAGGAATGATTTTCGCCGCCTGGGCGACGCCCAAGGCGGTAGGATCGAGGTGCCCGACTGTGCGCTGATCGATCGCCCAGCGCTGTGGGCCCACGCCGGTGACCGTCAGCGCGTAGAGCGCGGTGGAGGGGAGATGGGCGACGACGCGAACCGGTTCTCCGAGGCGGCGAGCGACTGGCGCGTCGAAGGCCACGCGAAATGGTGCGCCGATGGGAGCTCGACGACCGCCGCTTTCCGTATCCCGCTCCGCCCGTTCGGGACAGAGGAGGCTGAAGACATCCTCGGCGCTGGGATCTCCCGGCAAAGCGCCCGAGATCCCGAGCGCGAATGCGAGCTCCGCCGCCCACTCGCCATGCTCGATAACGCGCTCGCTAACCAGTGGCTCGTCGACCGTGCGGAAACGTGACAGCTTGGTGTCCGCGCGGGCAGTGTCCGCCCCACTCCAAGGAATGAAGAGCATCGCGATGATCGCGGCCCGCGTTACGGTGATCGCGTCGGCGATTTCCGGAAGTCGGAACACGAAAATTCCTCGTGGGGGTGGGGCGTGAAGGCCGATTCAGGAGGTCCAACGACCCCAGAAGTCCATCGGGCTGAGGCTGAATTTTCTTGATCGTGAGAGGCGAAATCGGCGCTGGAAGAATCCGCATCAACGGAGCAGTCGGGGATCCCCCACCCATCAACGAGCGATTCAAGCTCGATAGCGAGAAAACCGATTTTAAGGTAAGAGTTACAGCAAACGTGATGCCCAACGAAGACATGTCGAACAAACCGCAGCCAGAACCGCACTCTCGCATCCCGCGGGAGCTAGCCATCGCCTGAACCCGATCCCAGGACGGTTCCGGCGGGGATCGGGGCCTGGGTAGATGGCGACACCTCAAATCACCAGCCGCATCTTGCGCCGCTTGCTCGCCAGCGGCGTAACTGGGCGCGCAGAGCGGCTATTGGCGCGCATGGCGCCCGCCGATGTCGCGCTGCTGCTCCCCGAATTGACCTCGGACGAAATTCGAGCGGTGATCGAATTGCTGTTCCGCCAACGCCGCGCGGCATTGGCGCTTCGAGAGCTTCCGCACGAGATGCTCCCCCAGGTGTTCGACGCCTTGGCCGACCAGCGATTGGCGGCGGTGATCGGGCGCCTGGAAATCGACGACCTGCTCGAATTCGTCGAGTGGATCCCCGAGGAGCGCCGGGACGGCGTGCTCGATCGACTTCCGGAGGAGAAGCGCGAAGAGCTCCGCAAGGCCGAACTCTACCCCGAGTACAGCGCGGGCCGGGTCATGACGACGAGCTTCGTCGCCCTGGATCGGAAGATGAACGCCCAGGACACGATCGACTCGCTGCGCTCGATCGGCGACGGGAGCGAAGCCATCCTGTATCTCTACGTCGTCGACGAACAGCGCACGCTGGTCGGAGTGGTTCCGATCCGCCGCCTCGTGTCGGCGCCTCCGGATCAGCTGATCTCGGAGATCATGATTCCCGATCCGGTGAGCGTGAGCGCCGACGACGACCAGGAAGAGGTCGCGCGAATTGTCACGCGATTCGACCTGCTCGCGATCCCCGTAACGGATGTCGACGGTAGAATGCTCGGCCTCATCACCGTCGACGACGTGATCGACGTGATCACCGAAGAGGCCACCGAAGACATCTATCACCTCGCGGGCCTCACCGAGGCGGATCGCGTCTTCGTTCCGGCCCACAAGTCGGTCCGCAAACGGCTTCCGTGGATGTTCCTCAATCTCGCCACCTGCTTCGCAGCGGCCTGGGTGGTGGGGTTGTTCGAGCGCACGATCGAGCAGATCGTCACGCTCGCGGTCTTCATGCCCGTGGTCGCCGGTATGGGCGGCAACGGAGGCACCCAGGCGCTGACCGTCATCACCCGTGCGATTGCGCTCGGCGAGATCGAATTTTCCAGCGGATTTCGGGCCGCGAGGAAGGAACTGGCCGTGGGCCTCTCGCTCGGCGTCGCGATGGGATTGGCCAGCGCGGGAATCGCCTACTTGTGGCACGCCGACCCGATCATCGGTGTCGCGCTCTTCGGCGCGATGATCCTCACACTCTCGGTCGCCGGCTTGTTGGGTGCAGCCGTACCGCTACTACTCAAGGCCCTCCACCAGGATCCCGCTCTCGGCGCGGGCGTCATCGTAACCGCGTTCACCGACGCGTTCGCGTTCTTCTCGTTCCTGGGGATCGCCACCCTGATGATGGATCGCGTCGTCAGCTGATCCGGCGCGCGAGCCAGATGGTGTGGTGCGCGCCACGGGTGTAGCCGCGCGCGCGAACCTGGATTTGTTCGACTTCGAACCCCACTGCGCGCAAGCGCTCGGTGAAGGCTCGATCCGGGCCCGCCGACCAGACCGCCAACACGCCTCCCGAGCGCAGCGCCCCCAGAGCCGCTACCAGCCCAGCTCGATCGTAGAGCCAGCGGTTGCCCGACTGCGGCAGGGCTTCGGGGCCGTTGTCGACATCGAGCAGGATTGCGTCGTAGCGGTCGCGCTCTATCACCAACAGTTCCGCGACGTCGATCACGCGCACCGCCACGCGCGGATCTAGAAGCGGATTTTTCGCGAGTTCGCCGAGCGCTCCGCGGCTCCACGCCACGACCTCGGGTACGAGTTCCGAGACGATTACATCGGCGTCGGGGCCGAGTTTCGAGAGCGCGGCCGCGAGCGTAAAGCCCATTCCGAGCCCGCCGACCAAAACGCGCACGCCCGGGCGATCGGCGATTCGCTCGCACGCGAGCCGGCCCAGGGCCTCTTCCGAAGCGTGCACGCGGCTGTTCATCAGCTCGCGACCCTCGAGCCGGATCGAGAACTCGCCGCCGCGCCGGTAGAGGCACAATTCGGCTCCCGTGTCCCGAACGGCGGCCGCGCCGAGCAGCTCCCATTGAATCACGACTCGGCCCCGGTGGTTTGGTTCGAGATTCTGGGTGGTCGCGATCGGGTCATCGACCGCAAGATCAGCGCGAGCAATGCTGATCTCACTCTTTGCTCAGAGGACGGTGAAGGCAATTTCCACGCACCCGGTCGCTCATTCGGCGGAGGGGGAGTGCGATATTCGCTCCCAACCCTTCCCGTTGCGACGCAGTTCCGTGGTGGGCCAGAACTCGAGATCCAGTTTCAGGGTCATGACATCCGTTCGCCCATCGAGGCTGATGGTGCGAAGCCTCACCGAGCTGCGGTCTGGGCGATCCACGACGGCGGCCAAAAAGCTGTCCAGGTCCGTGACATCGCGATCGTCAACCGCGACGATGAGGCGGCTCGCGGCGAGCCCGTACCGATTCGCGGGCGACCCGTACCAGAACCAGGCCACGTAGACACCCTTGGGATCGATGCCGCCCTGCTCGTTGATCGCGGAATGGGGCGCCTGTAAAACCGCGCCCGCCCAGAACAGCGCGCGATCCGTTCCGCGCCCGTCGACAGCTGTAGTCGGAACCGGAAGCGTCATCTCTTCGCCATCCCGCAGCAGCGTGAGCCGAACCTCGTCCTGTTGCCCGGCCCGCTCAATCTCTTCGAAGGTTGCGATCGGCTTGCCGTCGACTGCGAGCAGGAGATCACCAGGCTTCAAAAACTCTGCAGATGGCATACCAGCCGTCAGGCGGGAAATTGCGAGCACACGCCGGCGGCTGTCGTGCGCTTCGAGCCTGCGCGCGGACGCCTCCGAGAGGCCGCGGGATCGCGCATCCGCGAGGGTGATCGGGCGCAACTCCGCTCCCAGGGTGCGCCATCCGACCGGTCGTCCTTCGCGCAGCGGTTTCAGGATTTCTTCGATGTGTTCCACTCCGATCGCCGCAAAATAGGAGTGAGGAGGTACGCCCGTCGAAAACGATGCCCAATAGGCGTGCACCCTACCCTTCTTGTCCGCGAGAACACCGCCAACCGTGGTCGGCGAATCGGTCAGCAGGGTCACCTCGAGATTCGCCTCCCTGAATCGCGGCGGTGTCGTCAGAGGCAGCGAGAAGGCTTCGACGGTCGATACGCGGCTCTTGCGCGACACGAGTTCTTGGTCGGGGCTCATGCCCACCACCCAGACCTCGTCATTCGACTCGAGGGCCATGGGCCGCAACTGGGCGCTGCGGATCGGTGTATCGCCCAGCAGCCGAGGGTCGTAGGAGACGACCGCCAGATTGTGAACCGGGTGGATGAAGACGACCTCGCCCGGAACGTCGACCGACGCTGCAAACACGAGCCTCACATCACCCAGCGCCACCGGAATGGTCTCGCGATCAACGACGACCAATCCCCGTTCGGCGTCAACCACCAGACCGGTGCCCTTGAATCGGTCGGAATGGAGACCATCGATCCGAAACGGTGCATCGAACTCGACCATCACCAGGGATGGCGCGAGATCTCGCATCGGCCGCGGCAGGTCAGTATTAAAGCTGGTCGTCGCGGGAAGTGGCTCCTCCTGCTTTGGCGGAGCCGGCGAGGCCGAACAGGGCCACCCCCCCGTCGCATCGTCTCGAACGCAGAGTTGCATCGGAAACCAAAGTCGGTCGACGGTGACGACCGCGAGCAGGTCGCGTCTCGGATTCTCGAGATCGAAATAGCGGACAGAGGCTTTGGCACCATTCGGGAGTGCAGCCCAGCGCGCTTCGAAATCCGCGAGAGATTCGACGGGGTCGCCGTTGAGAACGGGTTCGCCGTTGAGCTCCGTGATCACGGCTCCGCGCTTCATTCCGGCTTTGGCAAACACGTAGCCACCCAACGCCAGGTAAATGCCCTCTACAGCGACCGCGTGATTCCGGGCCTGCTGGTAGGAGAGCGGGTGCAGGATTCCGCGCCCAACCTCCAGATAGCGGTTGGGCGTAATCGAGCCGAGATCCTTCACGATGATGGACGTGCTGAGCGCCACTCCGGCACGCTCCACCTTTATTTCGATCTCCCGACCGACGTGGTCGTCGATCAACGCCTCCATTGGGGTAAATGACGTCAGTGAGGCCGCTCCCACGCTCAACAGGATGTCACCGATCTCGAGTTCCCCATCCGCGGGGCCACCGGGGATCACCTCATCTACGACGAGCATGCCCGTCGCGTCGGGGAACGAACGGCGGACTTCCGCCTCGACTTCACCGCGCAGTCCAAGTCGCCGCAGTTCGTCGTAGGGGCGCCGCACGAACACGGTCGGGATGGTTCCGCGCGGGACGGTTTCGCCCCGCGGAACGTACTCGAGCGCGCGCACGACGCGGTCGAGCGGAAGGTAGTAGCTCGAGGATGCGGTCCGGTTACCGCCCGCGTTGAGGGCGACCGCATGGCCGTGAACATCCACCACGGGAGAGCCCGACGATCCTCCCGATGTTCCGGAGGCGGCCTGGTAGTAGAAGGTGTTGAAATCGCTGTAGGACTTCTTCCCGTAGCGCGGCGCTTCCCGATCCAGGCGAGCCAGCGTGCCCGACAGGATCGAGAGTTTCTCGCCCGCGTCATTTCCCACCACGCGAATTTCGGCTCCGACACGGGCGTGCTCGGGGACCAACAAAAGCTCGTTCGGCTTCATGAATTCGACGTCGCCCGGATCGTACCGGTAGAAACCAAAGTCGTGGACGGGGTCCCGGTAGACCGCGCGGACTTCGACTTCTTCGTGGTTCAAGAAAACCGCCTCGGCGACCACGGGGCCGGGGTTTACGACGTGGCGGTTGGTGAGGATGATGCCGAGTTTGGCATCCACCACGAAACCGGTGGCCATCTCATAGGCGGCTGTCTGGGTGTCGAATGCGCGCGGAACCCGAACCCGCAGAACCACGACGGCCGGGGCGACATCGTCGAGTGCAGCCTGCCACGTGTCTTGATGCGCGGAGTCATCGGCAACCGCGGGGAATGCGACGAGCAGCGCGAAGAGGTTGCCAAGAAACAACGCCCTGCGTTGTTTCTTGGCAACCTGTCCGGGCCCGGAGGGCCCTGGATCGCTAACGAGGCGCTTCGTCATTCGATGGAAGCATGCGTTCGAGGTAGCGCTTCACGTACTTTCCCAACACGTCCGCTTCCAGATTGACCCGGTCATGCGTCTGGCGATCGCTCAGGGTGGTCACTTCGAGGGTGTGGGGAATCAGCGCAACCTCGAATCCCGACGGCAGCAGCGCTGCTACGGTCAGCGATACACCGTCGATTGCAATCGACCCCTTCTCGACCACGCAGTCGGCCAATTCCGGCTCACAGTCGATCTGGAGCCTGACATCGTTACCGTCCTGGATCACCTGGCGGACGATTCCGACGCCGTCCACGTGTCCCTGAACGATATGTCCGTCGAGCCGATCCCCAGCGCGCATCGCTCGCTCCAGATTGACCCGCGCACCGACCTTCAGGTCGCCGAGAGAAGTGCGCTCCATCGTCTCGGGGATGGCCTCGAAAGCAAAGCGGCCGTCGCGAATCGATGTCACCGTGAGACACCCCCCGTTGACAGCGACGCTGTCACCGGGCTTCACCCCATCGGCGATCGACTCGGCAGCTACGACCAACCGCGTCAGATCATCGCCCGGCTCGACCGCCTCAATGATGCCGACGGTTTCTACGATTCCGGTGAACATCGAATCCTCAACGCGCGCCGCGCCGGTCGATCTGGCGAAGCATCTCGTCGCGCACCGTCTCGTAGCGCGCCGGCATCTCGATTGGCGGGTTCGCGTGCAGCGACTCGATCCCCTCGAGTTCCATCCGGTGATACTTCACCTTTTGGTCCACGAACTTGAGCCCGTGCGCGGTGGACACCACAACGACGTATTGATCCCGATCGATCACGCCGCCCTTCACGAGTTTCTCCAGTGCCGCCAACGCGACGCCCGTGTGGGGGCAGTTGAAAAGACCCGTCCGGTCCGCGCGCGCGCACGCATCGGCGATCTCGAATTCGCTCGCCTGTTCAACGACCCCGTCGTAGCGCCGGAGTGCGTCGACGGCCTTCTCGATCGAGACCGGGTTTCCGATCTGAATCGCCGAAGCGAGCGTTGGACGCGCCGCAATTGGCTCGAAGGCCTCGAAATTCCGCTGGTACGAGAGGAAGAGCGGGTTCGCAGCCTCCGCCTGCGCGCAGGCGATTCGCGGCTTGCGGTCGATCAGACCGAGATCGAGCATCATGTCGAAGCCCTTGGCGAGAGCCGAAACGTTGCCGAGATTCCCACCCGGGATCACGATCCAATCTGGAACCTTCCAGTCGGACTGCTGGACGATCTCGATCCCAACCGTCTTTTGACCTTCGATCCGCAGACTGTTCATGGAGTTCGCGAGATAGACACCATCGTTTTCCGCGACCTTCTTCACGATCTCCATGCAACCGTCGAAATCGGTATCGAGTGCAAAGACGATCGCGCCGTTGGCGACGGGCTGGATCAACTGGGCAATCGAGACCTTTCCCTTCGGCAGAAAGACAATCGCCGGTATTCCAGCTGCCGCCGAGTATGCGGCCAGTGCCGCCGAAGTGTCACCAGTGGAAGCACAAGCCACGGCGGGGATCTGCTTTCCGCGGTGCAGCAGCTCCTTGACCATCGAGACGAGCACCGTCATCCCCAGGTCCTTGAACGAACCGGTGTGGGTGTTGCCGCACTGCTTGATCCAGAGATCGCTCAAGCCGAGTTCCTGCTTGCCGTAGCGCTCGGCCCAGAAGAGATTGGAGTTGCCTTCGTACATCGAGACGACGTTTTCGTCGTTGATGTCCGGAAGCACCCATTCCTTCTTGCCCCAGACGCCCGACCCGAAGGGCCAGTCCGTTCCGTGGCTGCGCGCCTTGAACAGCGCTTTCCACTCTTCGGCAGATTTTTTGCGGAGTTCGGCTAGATCGTGAACGACTTCCAGCAGCGCACCGTCTTGGCCTGGTAGACGATATCGTCGAGTTCGTAGCGTTCCTGCGGATCCCGGATGCTCTGGAACCAGGCCCGGGGCGCTGGCTGCTTGGGCATCGCTACATCTCCTCTTCGATCCGAATCAAGCGAGTGGGCGCGCTGAGGTCGGAGAGCCGCTCGATCTCTTCGAGTGCCTCGCGGAGTGTGGATTCCCGCACGGGGTCGGTCTGCATCAAGACCGGAACGGACTCGCCGTCCCCGCCCTGCCCGGTCTGGCTCACGGATTCGATGCCGATTTCGTGGTTGCCGAGAATCCCCGTGATGTGCGCCAGCGCACCCGGGCGATCCAGTGCCGAAAATCGCAGATACGCGCGCCCAACGATCTCTCCGAGTGGGAGGATGGGGCGCGAATGCAACTCGTCAGGCAAGTAAGAGAGTGGCGCGACGCGTCCGGCGACACCACGCCGTACATCGCGCGCAACTTCGATCAGATCGCCAACTACCGCGCTAGCGGTCGGCAGTTCGCCCGCACCCGCTCCGTAAAAAAGCGTCGGACCGACCGCATCCCCGCAGACCGCAACGGCATTCATTGCACCGTCGACACTCGCGAGCAGGCTCGATTTCGGAATCAGGGTCGGATGGACTCGCGCTTCGATGGATTCCTCACCATCAGATCCGCGATGCGCTTTTGCGATGCCGAGCAACTTGATGCGGTACCCGAACTCTGCCGCAGCCGCAAAGTCGACGGGCGTGAGTCCGCGAATTCCCTCTGTCGCGATCTCCTTGTAGGTGAGATCCGCACCAAAAGCCATTGCAACGAGCAACGTGAGCTTGTGGGCCGCATCCACGCCATCGAGGTCGAAGCTCGGATCCGCTTCTGCGTAGCCGAGATCCTGCGCGCGTTTGACCACGACGTCGAAGGGCTCGCCCGTCGCTTCCATCTGTGTGAGAACGTAATTGGTCGTGCCGTTCATGATCCCGTACACGCTCTCGATGTGATTGGCGGCGAGTCCCTCGCGCAGAGAGCGCAAAATGGGAATACCGCCAGCCACACTCGCCTCGAAGGCGACATCCACCCCTCGTTTCCGGGCGGCGTCGAAGATCTCCTTGCCATGCAGCGCGAGCAGCGCCTTGTTGGCGGTGACCACGTGCTTGCCCGCTTCGATCGAGCGCAGGATCATGCGCTTTGCGACGTCGTAGCCTCCGATCAACTCGATCACGATGTCGACCGCCGGATCCTCGATCAGGGCGCCGGAATCGGAGTCGAAGCGGATGCCCTCGAGGTCGACGCCGCGATCCGTCTCCAGGTCGAGATCGGCCACCCGAATCAGCCGCAGCGGAAACCCGAGGCGCCGCTGGATCACGTCCGCGTTGCGCCGCAATACCTTGACCACTCCGGTCCCGATGGTCCCAAAGCCGATCAGTCCAACACCCACCGCTTTCGCTTTTGCCACTACCAATTCTCCCAGTGCTTCCAGTGCTTCGGCTGCAGGGCCGCGCGGGTAAGCGGCAAAGCTGCCGAAGCTCCGCGACGCCAGGCCTAATTACGCAAGATTATTGAAGAAATTGGATTCGAGCAAGCAACGGACCGTCACCCCGGCGAGGCGTCCGGAATCTTGCGACCCAGGCCAGCGAGCAGCGCAGCGACGAGCGCCAACCCGCACGCGAGCGCGAGGGGAAAACTCCACCAGGCAAACAGCACGGAGGGCAGGTAACCACACGTCACCGCAAGAGCCGCGGTGACGAACGCGTAGGGGGCCTGCGTGCGCACGTGGTCGAGGTGATCGCTGCCGCTGGCCACGGACGAAAGTACCGTCGTATCCGAAATCGGCGAACAGTGATCGCCGAAGATCGCGCCATCGAGCACGGCGCCGATCGAGATGGCCACCATGCCGATCACTCCGAGTTGGGTCTGTTCGCCGAGCGATGCCGCCAACGCGACGACGTTGGGCAACAGGATCGACATCGTCGACCAGGAAGACCCGGTCGCAAAAGACACCGCGGAAGCCACCGCGAAGAGCAGCAGCGGCAGCAAAACGGGCGGCAACCAGCCCGATAGCAGCGCAACCAGATAATCGGCGGTCGCGAGGTCGCGGCAGACCGCGCCGATCATCCAGGCTTCGAATAACAGAACGACCGCAAAGCCCAACGCGCTCGCGCCTCCGAAGCCGGCGTTTCTAATTTCTGCGACACCCAGATACTGACGCTCGGTTGCGCGCCGCCAGCGCGAAACCGCGTAGCCGACCGGTCCGGCCATCGCTGCGAAGACGAATGCGAAACCCAGGAAGGCGGCCAGCGATTTGCCAACAACTGGACTCAACGCGGCCGTCACTGGATTGCCAGCGATTTCGAATCCAGCCGCGCCGAGAACGCCCAGAGCGACCCCAGCGCGCAGCGCCGACGAACCGACCAGATAGACGGCAAGCAACAAGCCCGAGCAGGCGCCAAAGAAGATCGGCGCGGCTCCGGCGCCAGCGAGTACGACACGACCGAAACCCTCGAGGGTCAACAGTGCGGACGGGTCTTGCCGGAACAACGCGATGCCCCCGCCATCCGTAACGATCCGCGCGAAAGTCATCACCAGTGTCAATGCGATTGGCGCAGCCGCGATGCGCCAATCGCGGCGCATCTGCGGCGCGGGTTGCATCGTCGAAAGGCGATCCGAAACCGCGGGCCGACTGCCCGCGGCCACCAGCAATCCCTCGCGCCGCGCGCGCCTCTCGGCCCGCGCCATCGGACCGAAGTCGCGCCCACTGGCGATCGTCGCCGCCACGAAGACCAGCGTCAGGATGCAGTAGTAGCGAAACGGCAGCGTGCGCAGGAAGAACGCATAGCCGCTTTCACCGATCCCGACCTCGGGCAGTTGCGCGCTGAAAACCGACACCTCGAACGCGATCCAGGTCGAGAGCAGCGAGATTCCCGCAATCGGCGCTGCCGTGCTGTCTACGATGTAGGCGAGCTTCTCGCGGGAGATCCGCAGGCGGTCGGTCAGAGGGCGCATCGTCGAACCCACCAGCATGCAGTTCGCGTAGTCATCGAAGAAGATCAAGAGCCCCATTCCCCAGGTGAGGAAGAGCGCCGAGCGCACGCTCCGCACGATCACCATGCAGCGCTCCACGAGCCCCTGCACGCCGCCGGCCCGCGTGATCACGCCGATCATCGCAATCAGCGCAACGATGAATCCGATGATCTCGGCACGGAACGTGTCGAAGAGCTCGGCGCGGAAATAGACGGCAAAGACGTCCCAGAAGCCCAGCGCAAGCGCGGCGGCAAAACTCGATCCCCGTTCGACGACACCGAGCACCGCGCCCGCGTAAATCCCCACGAAGAGTGCGAGCAGCGTGCGGCGCAGCGCGAGCGCGATGGCGATGGCGAGCAGTGGGGGAAGCAACGCACTGCGCCCGGGCAGCACGCGGCCCGGCGTGCGATCGATCTCGAGAACGCGGACGCCATCGGAGAGGGTCGCAGCCAGCGATAAACGACCGTCGGAAGAACGCAGATCGAGCGCGAGATGCAACACCGCAAGATCGCTCGCCACGAGGCGGATGCGGGGTCGACCCGCGCGGCGCGCCTCGCTATAGCGATTCAGTTGAGAAGAAAGTGCGCGCTCGAACGCCGGATTCCACACCGCGACGCCATCCAGACGAACACTCGCGGCGAGTGTGGGCTCGCGCGCATCGGCCAACAGGGCGTCGAGGGAGCGAAACAGCGAACTCGACGGATCGGCGGGCTGGCCCGAATCGGGAAACGCTTGCGCAAAGTCGTCGCCGAGTAGATGACCGACGGCGAGCGCGACCAGCGCGCTGCGGTCAGCGGTCGGCGCGAGCAAGGCGAGCGAAAAAAGCAGGGCCGCCAGCGGCGCGATGAGCGCTTTCGTGCGCCGCGATTCGACTAACGCCCGGCCGGAATCCCCCGCCAGCGCCGCCTCCTTCAGGGCTCCTGCGTGGTTCAGCGCCCCAGCTTCTATCCGAGCCCTACCCGAGGAACGGAATCATCAGCAGCGCGACGACGTTCACCAGCTTGAGCATCGGATTGATGGCCGGCCCCGCGGTGTCCTTGTAGGGATCCCCGACGGTGTCGCCCGTGACCGCGGCTTTGTGGGCCTCAGAGCCCTTGCCGCCGTATTGGCCCATCTCGATAAACTTCTTCGCGTTGTCCCAGGCCGCACCGCCCGTGGTCATCGAGAGCGCGACGCAGACGCCCGTGGCAATCGAACCGATCAGCAAGCCGCCGAGCGCCGCCGGCCCGAGCACCAATCCCACGAGGATCGGAATCACCACGGGAATCAGCGCGGGCGCGATCATTTGCCGCAGCGCTTCCTGGGTCACGATGTCCACGCAGGTGCGGTAGTCGGGCTTGCCCGTGCCCTCCATGATCCCGGGAATCTCGCGGAACTGTCGGCGCACTTCGTCGACGACCTTTCCTCCGGCCACACTGACCGCGTTCATCGCGAGCGACGCGAAAATGAACGGAATCATCGATCCGATGAACAGGCCCGCGAGTACCTCCGTGTTCGAGAGATCGAAATCCGCGACAATACCCTCCACCCGGAGATCCGCGATGTAGGTTGCGAAGAGCACGACCGCCGCGAGTCCCGCAGACGCAATCGCGTAGCCCTTGGTGACCGCCTTGGTGGTGTTACCGAACGCGTCGAGGGGGTCGGTGACGTTGCGCACCTCGTCCCCGAGCTCGGCCATCTCTGCGATTCCGCCCGCGTTGTCGGTGATCGGCCCGTAGGCGTCGATCGAAACCACGATGCCCGCGAGCGAAAGCATGCTCATCGCCGCGATGGCAATGCCGTAGAGACCCGCGAGCCAGAAGGTCCCCACGATCGCCGCGACGATCACGAGTACGGGCCAGACCGTCGCCTGCATGCCAACCGCGAGGCCGCTGATCACGTTGGTGCCGTGGCCGCCTTCGCTCGCCTTGGCGATCCGGTCGACAAATCTCGACCCGTCTCCCGTGTAGACATCGGTGATCCACATCATCGCCGCCGTGACCACGCCACCGACCAACGCGCAGAACCAGAGGCTGACTCCGCCGAGTGCAACACCTTGCGCGTCTACGTCGGGAAATTCGACGAAGAGGTTCGAGACGAACAGCAGCCCCATCATCACAGCCGTTGCGATGCAAAGCCCGAGGTACATCGCGCGCATCACGCCGGGTTGCTGGCCGGCCATCGGCTCTTCAATCGTCACGAAGCGCAGCGAAACGAGGGTCCCGGCGATTCCCGCCGCACCCACGAGCAATGGATAAAGGAACATGGTCTCGTTTCCCGGGAAGATGATGTGGGCAAGCAGCATCGCAGCGGCCGCCGTCACGCAGAAAGTCTCGAAAAGGTCGGCCGCCATTCCCGCGCAGTCGCCGACGTTGTCGCCGACGTTGTCGGCAATCACCGCCGGATTGCGGGGGTCGTCTTCGGGAATGTTGGCTTCCACCTTCCCCACGAGATCGGCACCGACATCAGCACCCTTGGTGAAGATGCCGCCACCGAGGCGGGCGAAAACCGAGATCAGCGAGCCTCCGAATGCCAGCCCGATCAGCGCGTCCGGACTCTCATAGCCCCTGGAGTGCATCACCCAGATGACCAGCACCAGCGACAGCAGACCGGCGCCGATCACCAGTAGCCCCGTCACGGCTCCCCCCTGGAAAGCGAGGTTGAAGGCCGGGCTGAAACCGCTCTTGGCCGCCTGCGCGACACGCACGTTTGCTCGTACGGAGACGTTCATGCCCACGAAGCCGACCGCCGCACTCGCGAGGGCACCGAGCGCGAATCCGCCCGCGTACCACCAACCGAGCAGCACACCGACCAAAAAGAGGATGGGCACCCCGACCATCGCCACGGTGCGGTACTGGCGATTCAGGAATGCGGATGCCCCCGATCTGATCGCGGCCGCGATGTCGTCTGCGCGTTGGGTCGAGGTAGGTGCGGAGATCACGGCTCGGTAGAGCCAGGCCGCCATGACAAGGGCGAGGATCGAGGCCACGAAGGCGATCAGAACAACCATTTGAATGTCTCCATGAGCAGACTCGCGACGGCGGCACCGCGCCGGATGAAGCGGCGCTCGGTGTCGGGGAAGTCCCCGGGGGGTGCGCGAAGCGAGTCAATTGGGGCAAATCGGGCGGCGGGAAACTAGACGGCCCCACCTCGATCGTCCAGTACCTGTTGGCGTTTTTGGGCCGGTGGAGCGCGGGTGGCGGCGCGCGCCCACTCACGGGTGGCCTGCCAGTTGCGGGATGCCGGCGCCTGCCAGTTGCGGGATGCGGCGCCTGCCAGTCACGGGTGGCGCCTGCCCATTTCCGGGATGGCGGCGCCCCAGCCGCTAGCGGAGGCGCGGCCTCAGCGCTCTCGGCGGGGGTGAACGTGGATGCACGACACCCAGAGATCCCGTTTGATCAGGTAGTCGTCGCGGACGATCACGCGGCATTGGGTCTGGTCGGGCGAGACCTCAACGAGCATGCCCTTGCCGGACCAGACCTCGAGGGCCCCATAGTCGACAAAGACCGGGGTCCCATCGTTCGAAATACAACCCGAGCCGCATAGCAGACAGGCCAGTATCGCAATCGCGCGGCGAAGAGATCGGACGTTCATACGAGTGGAATCGGTGCGCGCCGGGCCCAACTGAAGCCGTCCCGCTGGCTCTGAAGCGGGCCCGCTGATTCGAACCCTCGAGGTCGCGCCTGGCCTCCCGGGGTTGGAGACGAAAAGGTGCTACGCGCCGGTCGCCTTCTGGCGACATTCCCACGAATGGCGCACCTCGCTACAGACACCGCGCGCCCGCCACTGTATCCTCCTGCCCCTGACGGCGACCCATCCACCACA
>PVMK01189219.1_pt1 | contig 16938 bp, 21 predicted proteins | sample 1853481 | NCBI WGS metagenome assembly PVMK01 (sample SAMN08533507, study PRJNA380276) | Marine sediment metagenome, whole genome shotgun sequencing project.
GATGTTCATTTCCTTTAATAGCAGCAAGTTTTGTAAATAAAAAGGTTGGTTGGGTTACAGGCTGGTTTGGAACTATTTTAAAAACAACCAATGGCGGAATTGTTGTAAATGGTGATCGGCAATATAATGAAGTACCGGATAAGTATATTCTTAATCAAAACTTCCCAAACCCGTTTAACCCATCTACCATTATCCAATATGCAATTAGCATTAGGCAATTTGTTACGATAAAAATTTATGATTTATTGGGAACGGAAATTGCAACTCTGGTAAACGAAGAAAAACCTGCGGGTGTGTATGGGGTTGAGTTCGATGGAACTGGCTTAACAAGCGGGATTTATTTTTACAGATTAAAATCTGGTGAATATATTGAAACTAAGAAAATGGTCTTGTTGAAATAGAAATAAATGTTTTATAACCAAAGGGTGAAATAATGAAATTCCTTTACATATCTCTCCTAATTTTTCTGCTGCCTATAAATATGTTTGCACAGTGGTTTATACAAAATCCTCATTTTAGTAATGTTGATCTCAGATCCATTCGTTTTGTTGATACATTAAATGGTTGGGCCTGTGGATTAGATGGAATTATTATGCACACAACCAATGCCGGTGAAAACTGGTTTCAACAAACAACAAATACAGGGGAAGTGTTAAATGAAATAAGATTTATATCTTCAAATATTGGATGGGCAGTTGGAAGTCAGGGAACCATTCTACATACTAATGATGGAGGTAGAAATTGGTGTTTACAAAATAGTGGTGTTTTTTCAACTCTAAAATCAATTTCAATCATTGATTCTAACAATTGTTATGCAGTCGGGGATAGCGGAAGAGTACTAACAACGAGTGATGGCGGAGAAAACTGGAGTACAGTCCAATATCCAAATCCAGATCAGACTCTTATGTCATGTCACTTTGAAGATCAAAACAGAGGATGGATTGGAAGCTATATTTATCTTAATCCAGAATTGTATGCAAGAATTGATTATACTTCTGATGGAGGTAGTTCGTGGTTAGGTCAATATAATAATATAAATGCAATATTAAATTTATTCTTTCTGAATGAAAACATAGGCTGGGCAGTTGGAGTCTCTACAAATCTGAGTACAACCGATGGGGGAACTACATGGGTGAATAATTCTTACATGGCTCAACTAGTAGATGTATTCTTTACTGATCCAGAAAATGGCTGGGCTATTAAACAAGCCATGGGTGGGCAAAGTAATATTATTTTTACAACAAATGGCGGTATAAATTGGAATGATCAATTTTATGCAGGTATTGATGGTGCGTATGAGTTATGTTTTGCTGATAGATTTAATGGATGGGCTGCTGGGTATTCGAATCATATTTTCAATACAACAGACGGGGGAATAAACTGGGTAAGTCAATCTGAAAAAATAGTTACAGGTCAAAGTTTGTATAACTTATATTTTTTCGATTCAAATTCCGGATGGGTGGTTGGTAATAAAGGAACTATTTTTAAAACTTTGGATGGTGGTAATAACTGGGAAAATCTTTCATTAAATGATACTAATCAACTAAATTCTGTACAGTTTGTTAGTGTGAATACTGGATGGACAGTAGGAGATAGTGGGAAAATTTTCCATACTAATGATGGAGGTTCAAACTGGAGCAGTCAACTATCCGGTGTGGATATGAATTTATATTCGGTCCATTTCGTAGATTCCCTGACTGGTTGGGCAGTTGGTGACAATGGTACGATTCTTAAAACGTCTGATTCTGGAACAATCTGGGAAAGTCAAGATGGCATAACGAATGAAGAGTTAAAATCAATTTATTTCTTTGGGTCATCTAACGGTTGGACTGTAGGCACCAATGGAACAATTCTTAAAACTACAAATGCTGGAATTAGCTGGGAACCCATTTCATTGAATGATTCTTGCAACTTAAACACAGTTGGTTTTGTTAATTTAAACACAGGTTGGACTGCGGGTGATCAGGGAAAGATATTCAAGACAACTGATGGTGGAATTAACTGGGCAATTCAATTTAGTGATGATAATATTGATTTAACATCAATCAAATTTACAAACATAGAACAAGGGCGGGCTGTAGGTAGTTCTGGAACGGTCATTAAAACTACGAACGGTGGTGAAAATTGGGAATTTCAAAACAACCCGGTAAACGGATATTTGAATTTGCATGCTATCTTTCTTACAGATAACAATACGGAGTGGATAGTCGGTGAGAATGGTATAATTCTCAAAACAACAAATGGGGGTGTTACTTTTGTTGAAGATATTGTGATTCATTCACAACCAAGAAGTTACTTGCTATCCCAAAACTACCCAAATCCATTCAACCCGATAACAAAAATAAAATACTCAATTCCGCAAACGGATTATGTCACACTCAAAATTTATGATGTCTTAGGAAATGAAATAACAACCCTGGTAAACGAAGAAAAACCAGCAGGCAGTTATGAGGTTGAGTTCAACCCTGCTAACCTTCCAAGCGGGATTTATTTTTATAGAATTAAGGCAGGCAGTTATTCTGAAACAAGGAAGATGGTATTGTTACGTTAATTAATCGATAACATAAATATCAAAGGATTTTTATTTTTCATTCAAATGAAGTTGACATACTTTCAAATGATTTTAAATTTAAAACATCAATCACATATTTTTAGGGGTAAGATAATAAAGACCCTTTGTTTTACACTGCTTATTTTTATTCAATCTTCTCTTTGCCAATCAAATTGGCAACAATTGGACTCACCTGGTGGTGGAAATATTAATAAACTTTTTAAGGTATCAGATTTAATTTTCCTTGCCGGAACTCAAAGTGGTTCAATCTACAGGTCTTCTGATTCAGGAGTTAATTGGAACATTGTACATGCTGCAAATCACATTTCAAGTGGCTTCGGGGTTAATTGTTTTGAATTCAATTCGAATCAAGATATAATCGTCGGCACATATATTAACGGAATTATGTACAGTACCGATATGGGATTAACCTGGGTACAGACCAATTGTGGGGGTGGTGATTTTATTACAAATACATCATCTGGAAAGATGTTTTCATATGATAAGATTTTTGGTAACTGGAAATTTGCCGAGTCGCTAGATTCGGGTAAAACATGGTTTGGTGTTCCATATCCCTTTGGAACTGCCCGCGTGTATTCTATGGTAAACTTCGGCAACATTGTTTTTGTTGGATTAACTAACTTCATATCATACTCTACTGATCTGGGGAATTCCTGGTCAATTTATGGGACCCAATTTAATTCCGGGGATATACACACTTTACTAATTTTTGGTGAGAACGAAATGCTAATCGGTTCTAATAATGGTGTTTTTTATACCTCTGATCACGGCTTAAGCTGGCAAGTAAGAAATAATGGGATTCCTTCAAACTCAAAAAAGATTTATGAGTTGCGGAATAAATCGGACACTATATTTGCCTGCGGAAACTCAGGTTTGTTATATACGACCGATTTGGGAAACCAATGGATTCACTATAATAATAATACTATTCAGCATGCAATTACTTCTGTTTTAGTTTCTAGCAATCGAATACTTGCTGCAGCTGAAAATGGGGTTTTCAATATAGAATCAAACCAATGGATAAACTCTTCTAATGGAATCTATAATTTTAATCCTTTATCAATTAATTCAACAGCAAATAATGATTTAATTTATAATACTTCTTCGGGTTTGTTTAAGTCGACAGATGACGGAGTAAATTGGACGACGCTTGAATTTGAAAGTTTTTATGGGGGATGTACTTTTATTCATAAAAGTAATCTCTATTTTGTTCAAACCGTTGACTCTCTTTTCTATTTATCAACTGATTATGGTACTAATTGGTCAAACACCGGAAGTTATTGGGGGTATAATACTGGTATGAGTTTTTCAAAAGATGATAATAGAATTTATGCTGGATTTTATAAATCCCGTCCGTTCGGCAATCCACCATATTCGGGATTTCGCTTCTCTACAAATTTCGGAGCTAGTTGGATTTATATTTCACAAGCCTATGATTATGATATTTTTAGAAAAGTTGTCACAATTCCCGGAAACTTGGTGTTTACAGATGTTCTCGATATAATTACTAGTATTAATGTCGGATTATACAGACTTGAATTTCCCATATTAAATTGGATCGAAACAAATACAGGACTCCCGACTTTTATAAATATATTTCTTACTTATGATAAATTCTACGATCTTTATGTTTCGCAGAGTACAGGTATTTATAGATTAGATAAATCAGATTATACCTGGCATCTATTTGCTGTTGATAATATGAATAATGTAATATATATGAGTTTTAATGAGTATAATCACATTATAGCAATTAATGATGGTAATGTATATGCATCTGTAAATGGTAACAAATGGGATTATGTTACTGATGAATTAGATTCAATTAGCTTTAAGATAATTAAGCCGGATAATAATGGTTATTTTTATGCGGCAGATTATTTGGGCCGGCTTTATCGGACATTAACACCACATATTATAAACGAGTTGCCTTCCATACCAGAGCTTCTATTTCCCATAAACAATCAGCAGGTAATTCCTGATACTGTTAAGTTATTGTGGAATTCATCTTCGCCACTTGTTATGAATTATTCAGTAAATCTATCAACAGACTCTTCATTCAATAATTATTTAGATACTCTTGTTGTAGACACCTCTTTCACAGTTTATAGCTTGTTACCGAATCAAAATTATTATTGGAGAGTAAAAGCTTTCAATGAAATAGGTTGGGGTGAATTTAGTAAAACTGGTAGTTTCTCTACGAACGTCTCAAATGTTTTAGAGACGGGAATCACGATAACAGAATTTGCCCTTCATCAAAACTACCCCAACCCGTTTAACCCAACAACCAGTATTCAGTATGCATTAAGCAGTAAGCAATTTGTTACGCTGAAGGTTTATGATGTATTAGGTAAAGAAATTACAACACTTATTAACGAAGAGAAACCTGCCGGTGAGTATGAAGTTGAGTTTGATGGAAGTGGCTTAACAAGTGGGATTTATTTTTATAGAATTAAGGCAGGCAGTTATTCTGAAACAAGGAAGATGATATTGTTGAGGTAGAGATTCCGGATCAAGTCCGGAATGACACTGCCTTAGATTAAATATTTCTCATACCACTTGCGTCTCATTTCATCGGCTTCTTTGCGGTGCTTGCTCATAAAGTGATCTCCGCCTTCCAGCATTATTAAACGGAATGGAATGTTATACTTAATCAGGTGGTAAGATAAATCAAGTGAATCGTGAGGCAAAACCCTTGTATCGGCAGTTCCGTGGAAAATTAACATTGGTGTTGTTTTGGAGAGCTTCTCGGGAAAATTTACAATAGAGCGGGACTCGCATTTTTTATTAAACTCTTCATCCTCGTATTTACCCATTGTTGCTTCATACAACCTGCGCATAAAAGGGCTTTCATCCGAGTTGCAGCGAAGATTAGCAATTCCGCCCGTTATAATTGCACATTTAAAATTGGCTGCCGGATAAGCAGGATGGTTGTTTTTTGTTAATGCCAAATAGGTCATCATCCCTCCGCGACTCCAACCCTCCATTCCCCATCTATCATCATCGGCAAACTCAAACTCTTTTGCGAGAGGTGTTAAATTTAAAACGTCATTAAGGTCATCGCCACCAAATTCATCTTTACCTTCGCCGCCATCATTTCCTCTGTACTGCGATGCAAAAACAACGTAGCCCCAGCTTGCAAGCTGCCCGAACAATCCTCTTGCAGTAAAAGAATCAATTATTCCCCGATTACCAATCCCGCCCCTGTTCCATATTATGCAGGGGTATTTTTTTGATGTATCTCTTGGATATGCAACGTAACCTTTAACCTTCAACCCATCCGAGAGATAAGTTATTTTCTCCACTATCGTGTTTATTATTATTCCCTCTCCCCATCCGCTGTTTATCATACTGTTTTGCGAATCGGTAAGTTCAATTTTATCACGTTCAATAATTAATGAACCGGTTTTACTCATAATAATTTCGAATGATTGATTATATTTATTAATTACAAATTACGGAATTTAAAAATGGCTCAAAAGAAAAGGCGAAAGACATCTCCTGCTAAAGAAACAAAATCGAAAAATAAGTTTAAACTGAATGCTTCTAAAGTGGTAACTATAATTGTTCTAATTGCAGTTGCAGTATTTTTTATTGTTAATAATTTTATAACTAATAATGAACCGGAAGTGAAATATTATAATTTTAAAAAAGAAGGCGAGCTTACTTTTACAGATAGCTTAGGTAACGCCAAAATTAAAATAGATTTGGAAATTGCAGATAACGAATATGAACGCCAGCTTGGTTTGATGAACAGAAAATCGATGGGAGAAAACCAGGGAATGCTTTTTATGTTTCAGTACGAGCGGATGCAATCATTCTGGATGAGCAACACTTTGATACCGCTTGATACGATGTTCCTAAATAAGGATAATAAGATCATTACAATCCACAAAAACACCAAGACTCTCTCAGCTCAAAGTTATCCATCAACTGGTCCGGCAATTTACGTAGTTGAGGTTATAGGTGGTTTTACAGATAAGTACAAAATAGTAGTTGGTGATAAGATTTTTTGGATGGGGACTAAACTATAAAATTACAATCTTCAATTCTCAAATAACAAATAAACTTCAAACATCAAGCTCCAATTATTAAAACAAATTTAATATTTACGGCGTTCCGTATAGTTCATCTTCCACAAGCTCACAAATAATATGAGCAACGGTAATATGTCCTGCCTGTATGCGCTGTACATTTGATGAAGGAATAACAACTGCAGCGCAACAATTGGTTTTAGTTTCACCCCATCGCTACCTAATAATCCAATTACCTTCATCTCTTTTTTATGAGCCATATCAACGGCTTTAATAACATTACCCGAATTTCCGCTTGTTGAGATTGCAATTAGTACATCGCCTTTATTTCCAAGCCCTTCAACGTTTCTGGGAAAAACATTTTCAAACCCAATATCATTCCACCCGCAGTAAGATTTGATGTATCGGTTGTAATTGCAATTGCAGGAAGAGCAGGTCGTTGAATGTGATGATTTAACCGTATCATCAATTCGGTTGCAATATGCTGGCAATCAGCAGCGCTGCCACCGTTGCCGCAAAGTAAAAGTTTGTTGCCGTTACGGTAAACTTCGCTAAGGATGTTAACAGCTTTAAGAATATCTTCTTTACATGCTTGCTCAATCTTCAGTTTTGTTTCTGAACTTTCTTTCAGAGATTCGGTTATAAATTTTTCTTTGTTCATAGGGGTTTTTTATAAAATTCTAATCATAATTGGTATGAAAAAACCTTTAATAAGTTCGCCTAGATAATTAAACTTCTATAGGACTTTTAAAATGTACGGCATCGGCAAATTCTTTTATAGTTTCCCAGTTGTTCTCATCTTCAAAATAATTTCCTGTTACAATTACATTTGCACCGCTTTCAACTTTTTCATGTGCAACCAAAGGAGATCGGATCCCGCCTCCAACAACTACCGGAACGTTGCAAACCCTTGTAACCGCTTTTATCATTTCATCCGGCACTGATTGATCGGCGCCCGAACCTGCTTCAAGATAGATGAGTTTCATTCCCAAATACTCGGCGGCGAGTGCAGTTGCTGCAGCTATTTCAGGCTTATTGCGGGGTAAGGGCATGCTTCCGCTCATATAAACAGCAGTGGTTGTTACTCCCGATTCTATTAAAATATAACCCGTTGATATCGGTTCGATTCCAGCTCGTTTTATCATTGGAGAAGCAATTACATGCCTGCCAATCAAGTGATCTGCATTTCTACCACTAATTACAGAAAGAAACAGAATAGCATCGGCAACAGGGGAGATCTGATCAATACTTCCCGGAAAAATAATAGCAGGTAAACTTGTGTTCACTTTTACTTTTTCAATCAGCGCTTCAAAATTTCCGCTCATCATCAAACTTCCGCCAATCAGGAAACCATCTACTCCGGCTTTCTCACAATGTTTTAGGAAACCCGCTGCTTTTTCCTGTGATAAATTATCAGGATCAAGCAACACAAGGTAAGCTGCGCCTTTTTTTTCTATTGTATTTAGGATATGGTTGTATGTGTTCATCTGTTTATACTTGTCCCGGCTCATCGGAGCCTGTTTCAAAACGGGTAATAATCGTCATGAAATATAAAAAAAATGGGTTTTATAAGAAAGAATATTTTTAATTTAAGTAATTTTTATTTGCGTATGATTACCTTTATCTCAATATCATTCGATTTAAAACAGCCTCCCGCCCTCTCCATTCGAAAAGGGAAAGGGTTTAATGGGAGACTTTTAGGGTGAGGACTTTTAATATATAAGTTTATTACCTCTCATTCAATAATGTTTCTACTACCCTTCTTAATCCACTTAACTGTTCTTTATTAAGTTTTGGGTAATCAGGATTAATATACAATTTCTATGATATTAGGCAGCAAACTTGATTGATATTATGATAAAAATAATAATATTTTTAGGTGATGGGATTGCAACTATTGTTAACGATGAAAATAATTCCTCTAAAATGAGTAAGATTATTTTTATATTGTACATAAAAAAAAGAGTTTAAAATGATTAGCAAAGACTTATTAGAAATCCTATGCTGCCCGGAAACGAAAGCCGATCTTGTATTAGATGGTGAAACACTCGTATCTACAGATAAAGAAACGCGACGAAGGTACAGAATTGAAGATGACATTCCAATTATGCTCATTGAGGAATCGGAACAGTTGAGTATGGAAGAGTGGGCTGCAATTATGCAAAAGTACGACAGAAATATTGATTGATCAGTTGACAATAAACTATAAGTAGTAAGTAAAATAATTGAAGTTATTCATCGATAAAGCACATAAAAATTAATACTCCGAATTTCACTATATTTCCCACAAAAAGAATGCACTTATGGATCCAATAAACATAATAGTCGGTTTAAATATTATTGCAACTTTCGGAGCAAATGTTTCAGGAGCTAAAAAGGGTTTTAGAGATAAAATTGGTGCCGCTAAAGAGAAACCGAATACATACTTACAAAAACTTCCTCTTATACTTTCAACAATTACATTACTCGGATTGATACTTGGTGTGTTTCAGATAGGCACTTTGGAGTATGTTTCTGAGTATAATTTAATACGATATATTGGACTGGCAGTTTATTTAATTTTTTCATGGGTTCAGATCTGGGCTTTTAAAACTTTAGGCGAAAATTATTCTCAGGATATTCTTATTAAAAAAGATCATCAGCTTGTAACTAAGGGACCGTTTAGAATTATCCGCCATCCTCAATATATGTCTCAAATGTTGCTTGACCTTGGAGGTGCGGCTGCCACTTTAAGTTTTATTGTTGCACCAATTGCTGTTATACAAATTCTGTTTATACTTTTAAGAGCTTCAGTTGAAGACAAACTTATGGCAAAACATTTTGGCAATGAATTTTCTTCCTATAAAAAGAAAAGCGGATTTGTTTTACCTTTTATAGGATAGATTATCATCACTAGTTTTCAACAAATGAGAGCAAAACTTCTCTATATTTTATTATTTCTTTCGGCGGTAAAAATCTTCGCACAGCCCTTTGGTAATATATCTGTTATTACTGATAAAGGTATTAAAGATATTCCATCTTACAAAAGAGAAAAAACAGTATATTTTTCTATAAAGGATTTTGCAGATGCAACTTCAATAAATTATTTTTACAACAAAAAAAACGGTAAGATTGAACTAAAATTTGATGACTATCTTCTAAAAATAACCGCGAAAAATCCTTACTTTGTAATTACTGAGAGAACTACAGGCAGCCAAACAATCTATCAGCTTCCCACATCAAGTTATATTTTTAATGATAAAATTTTTATTCCGCTTTTCTTCAGTATAAGCCCAATTGAAAATGCATGGGGAAAGAGATTAAGCTATAGTGAACCGAATAAGATTATTGTAGGAAATAATATTAGTGTTAGTGATGTTAAGTTCTTCGTCGATAAAGAAATTGAAGGGACATTACCGGGTACTTCATTTAATATAACAGGTCTTACAGTATCCGAAAGAGCAAACGGAACATTAATCACTATGCATTCAAATAAACGAATACCTTCTTACTACAGCTCGCACAAAGATGGTGTCCTTACTATAATCTTAAGGCAGGTAAAAGCTGATACAAACAGAACAGATCGTGAAAACCTGAGCGGGTTGATAAAAAAAATTGCAGCGAGAAATATTGGTCCCGATGCAGAATTTAAATTTAACGTTGGCGAAGAATATTCAACCAACGAAGTGATGAATGTTGAAGGGAGCAATGATATTTTAATTACAATCCATAACAAAATTTTTACGAAAGTCGAAGACGAAAAAAGAACAAGAGAAAAATGGGACTTTGATGTGATTGTTATTGACCCGGGACACGGTGGGTAAAGACTCCCGGTGCAATAGGATTAAATAAGATTAAAGAGAAAGATATCAACTTAAAAGTTGCATTAAAGTTAGGAAAATTAATTGAAGAGAAGATGAAAGACGTAAAGGTTGTTTATACACGGAGCACGGATAAGTTTGTAGATTTGTATAAGAGAGGTAGATTGGCAAATGAACAAGGCGGCAAACTTTTTATTTCAATTCATTGCAACTCAACAAAGAGAAAACCAACCAACGCAACCGGGAATTGAAGTTTACTTATTACGTCCCGGGTAGAACGACAGGAAGCCATTAACATTGCCGAAAGAGAAAACCAGGGTAATTGAATATGAAGATGATCCAACACGCTATGAACAACTAACCGATGAAAATTTTATACTTGTAAGCATGGCTCATTCTTCATACATGAAATATTCCGAAAGCTTTGCCGATATGCTTAACACCCAATTTAAACACAACACTAAACTTAAAGCTCGTGGTGTAAAACAAGCCGGGTTTTATGTTCTTGTCGGTGCTTCTATGCCAAGCGTCTTAATTGAAAGCGGATTTATTACAAATAAAAAAGATGTTAACTATCTGAAAAGCTCGTCGGGACAAACACAGCTTGCAGAAGCAATGTTTGAAGCAATAGAAGAATACCGGCAATACTATGTAAAACAAATGGAAGCCGAATTATAATTTAAATATTTCCTTTCTAATCATTTAATTTCGAATTTATCAATCAATTCTATTTCTCCATTCATTTCGTAACTAATTTTTTCTTTTGGGAAAGCGCCGTATATTTTAACTTCAACTTTGTTTTCTTCACATTAAAAACTGCATAATGAAATGCTCTCAATCCAAAAAAATCTTCCGAGCGCTGACTATTTTTTCCGGGACCGTAATTGTAATTCAATTCTTTGTAATAAGGGATAGCATCATTATAACTCATTTCTTCGTAAGGTTTTATACTATCGGGATGTTCACTAAATGTAGGGATTAAATTCGTATAAAGGTGCGCCGGCACTACCTGCAACAATTTGATAAACACCATCTACCGATTGCCTTCCGTATATATGTTCGTGCCCGCAAATGTATGCTGCAACTTTATTATCAACTAAAATTTGCCAAAACTTATCTCGCTGATCTATATGCCACTGTTTCAAAGAATCAACCGGAGGTTTAAATCTTCTTCCAAGGTTAGGGAAACCCATCGTGCAAGATGACCGCCGATTGGGAAAGGTACATCGTGACCAAAAACAAAAATGTAATTAACCTTTCTTTCATTCGCTTTTTGCAGATCATTTTCAAGCCAATCAAGATGTTTTACATAATGCCAATCACGCCTGTCATCGGAAAGATCATCCGGATCACCGTAATACCATCTTTCTGTATCAACACAAACAAAATGTACATTCATATAATCGAAAGAGTAAGTTAATCCTTTTTCATCATCAGGTCCGTTCATAAAAACATTATTAAAAACCGATCTGAAATTATCTTCATCGCTGGGAGTTCTTGCTTCATGATTGCCAATAACAGGGTAGATGTATGGCCAAACCATGTTTGAATTATTATAAACTGGGCACATGATTTTCTTCCAATTTATTAAATCTGCCAAAGTAGTATCAGGATAGTCATCACTACCCATCTACCATATCTCCCCATAAACATTAAAAATTTAACTTCTTTTTGATTAGCTACAAGATGATTAACAAGTGCTGAAAGAACAAGTTCATTACTTCCCCTATCTTTACCACGGCTGTCCGACATAGCAGCAAATGTGAACTCCTGTGCAAACAGATCGGGAATAAAAATTAAAGCTGAATAAGCTAATTAGTAAAATGACGAAGATTTAGTATTCATAGATTTTCCCTGTTAATTTAGAAGGTGTTGGTTAGCAGTAACTCCCGATAGAAGAAGTGCGTTCAAATATTTCTTTTAAGCTGCTGTGATCTTTTGTTTTACCTAAGGCAAGCATCAATTTAATTCTGGCTTTCTGCCCATTTAAAAAATCGGTGAACATAACACCTAAATTATGAAGGTGAACACCTGCGCCTGGGATAACTATAAACATAATCGGTTTCACCGGCAGGGCATCTTGAAACGAGTACAATTGGAATTCTCTTTTCAGCCGCATATTTTATACCTTCAAATGCAGCGGCGGAACGTTGCCAACTCCAAGTGCTTCAACAACAATTCCTTCTGCACCACTATCAGCCGAGAATTTAAAAAACTTATCATCCATTCCTGCATAAACTGTAATGAGATCAACATTTGTGTTTATACTTTTTGTTTCGAGTGTTTCGAGACAACGCGGCAGCCTGTTATAAATTATCCCTGTTATTCTGAACAAATCCAAGCGCACCAAAATCCAAACTTTGAAATGTGCCAAGTTCATCCGAGAAAGATTTTTGTTACTTCGCTTGCAGCATTTATCTCACCATTTAAACATACAAGCACACCAAGATTTTTTGAGTTATCATTCAAACAAACCTGAATGGAATCTAAAAGATTTTTCGGTCCGTCCCAATTCGGTTCCGAACTATTCTTCATCGAACCGGTAATAACAATCGGAATATCAGTTTCTATTGTTAGATCGAGTAAATAAGCTGTTTCTTCAAGAGTATCAGTTCCGTGGGTAACAATTACACCATCAAAATTATTTTCACTTATTTTCCGTTTTATAACTTGCGAAAGCTCTAACATCAACTCCGGAGTCATATGCGGTCCGGGATATTTTCGAAATCATAACACGTTATGTTAACCAGTTTACTGGCTTCGGGAATTTTACTCACAAGTTCATCGCCCGAATATTTAGGAACTGCTCCGCCGGTTTTCGGATCTATCATCATCGAAAAAGTACCGCCGGTAAAAACTATAAGAATGTTCTTCATTTTATTAAGATGTTACAACAAATCGTTATTGTATATAATTACAGATTAATTAAGATTATTTTTTGTGCAAATATAACCAAAGAAAAAATATCTTCTTAAGAATAATTACCTTGAAGCTTATACAATCTTAAGCTATTTTTACGGTGGAAATAAAAATTTGAGGTAATTATGTTAATGGTAGAAGATGTGGATTTAACACCAAATCCGCACGCATTAAAATTTGTACTAAATAAAAAATTATTAAACGCTGAGACAAGACAGTACCCTGATAAAGATTCAGCAAAGGATGATCTGTTTGCAAAAGGTATTTTTGAAATAGAGGGTGTTGCCTCTGTTTTTTATATGGATAAATTTGTTACAATAGAAAAAACTACGGATGCAAACTGGGGACAAATCCAAAGACCATTTATTGAATTTTTGAAATCATTCGATATAGATTTAATTCCCGGAAGAAAAAGAGGTGGTAGTAAGCGAAGAATCTCAAGACAAATTGCTGCTGCAGATAAACGAACTACTCGATCAAAAAGTTAGACCTGCACTTGCAGGCGACGGCGGTGGTTTGGAAGTAGTGGGAGTTGAAGGTTTTACGGTAAAGATACGCTACCAGGGTGCCTGCGGAACCTGCCCGAGTGCTATAAGCGGAACTCTTATGGCAATTGAAGGATTACTCCGAAGAGATATTAACGAAGCATTAGAAGTAGTTGCTGCTTGATTTTACCCAAGTATAATTTTTAGATGTCATGCTGAATTTATTTCAGCATCTCTTTTAAACTCTTATCAGCGTTTGGATTCCGGATCTCCCAAATGGATGGAGACTGTGTAAAAAGCATTTATTATTTGTCATTTCCGTAAAAACGGAAACCCAAATGTTTGAAAATATTAAAGATTCCCACTTTCGTGGGAATGACAATCCTGTCATTATTACTTTTTACACAATCTCGATGCCTTCGGCAAAGTTCGAAATGACATTTATGAGTCAGTCTCTTTATTAATTATTACACGATTAAAATTGATTGAAATTAAACCAGGCGAAATATCATTCTTCTTTTACAATTGATAATATTCATTTCACTGTTTACACTTCAACAAACGGAATAAGAGAAATTATTTTCAATCTTGAAAAAGATAATTCCAAACTTGTAAATACAATTCAACTCCAACCTGAAGATCCGGATATGTTTAATGTTTATCCTCAATTAAAAGAATACTTTAGTGGCGAGAGAAAGCAATTCGATCTTCCATTAGAAATTGAAGGAACAGAATTCCAGAAAAGAGTTTGGAATGAATTGTTAAAAATTCCATACGGAAGAACAATAAGTTATAAGGATCTGGCTGTAAGATTGGGGGATGAAAAAGTAATTAGAGCAGCAGCAAGTGCAAACGGTGCAAACCCTTTACCGATTGTTATTCCCTGTCACCGTGTTATCGGCTCCGATGGTTCATTAATTGGATACGGTGGAGGATTGGAGATTAAAGAAAAGTTGTTAGTTTTGGAAGGAAGCAGGCAAAAGGACTTATTTAATCTCTGAAATAACGATAGTCAAGTGCCAGTCACCTCTAACTCAACTAGTTTCAAAGGTGACGGCACTTTCCAATTTTTCATTCAGTCATCAGCATTCAGTTCTGTGTTTGCATAGAATTCAAAATCTTCATCAGAGTGAATGTGTGTTTGTTCTTCGCTTTTCCTTATCATCTGGTTAAGTTCATCCTGGTAGAAAAACTTATCATTACCGAATGCAGGTCTAAGGTCACTCATCCAGGTTGCTTTTTCATCAAATTTAGCAAAGAAAGGTCTTTTAGCCCATTTGGGATTTCTTGCCTGCAGCATAGTTAAAACGAAAACCTTTTCACCGTGTATTTCAGTAATTCCTTCAACTGATACCTTGCCCGGAAGAGCTGACATTGAAGGTCCTCTAACCGTTCTGCCCAACCTGAAATGTTTTCATACGCTTCCTTATAAATTTTATACGCCCTGTAAAGAGGAATTTCGAAGTAACCTTTTGCCCCAGTATTTCTTTCAATAAAAAAGTAATACGGAATACAACCTAGTTTAACCTGCTCTAACCATAATTTTGTCCATACATCTGGGGTCATCATTTACATGTTTTATAAGGGGCGACTGAGTTCTGATTTGCGCACCTGTGCTTCTTATTCTTCTTACTGCTTCCTTTGCTACATCTGTAGAGAGTTCTTTCCAATGATTATAATGTCCCATTACAGCAAGGTGCTTGCCCGAATTTACTATCTTCTCGAACAATCTTAAAATGTCATCCGAATCTTTATCGGTTACAAATTTATAAGGCCAGTAAGCAACAGATTTTGTCCCGATTCTGATGTTTCTGATATGATCAAATTCCGGTTCGAGAAGCGGTTCGATGTAAGATGCAAGATTTTTTGCGCTCATTATCATCGGGTCGCCGCCGGTTATTAGAACATCTGTTACATCCTTTTTAGCTATCAGATAATCCTGAAATCGTTTTGATTCATCGGTTGCAAATTTCAAATCGTTCATTCCAATAAATTGTGCCCAACGAAAACAGAATGTACAATAAGCGTGGCATGTTTGCCCGCTTGAAGGAAATATAAGAACAGTTTCTTTATATTTATGCTGAACTCCTGGAACAGGTTTTCCATCAAGATTTGGAACATTCATAGTCATTTGTCCAGCAGGATGGGGATTTAATTCAAGACGGATCTCATCAACAACATTTTTTATTTCACTATCATCGTAACCATTGAATATAATATTGGCAACTCTGCCAAACTGATCATCATTTAGCATATCCTTTTGCATAAAAGTTAACTGAAAAATCGGGTCGTCGGGTACATTATTCCAATCAATTAATTCTTCAATAACATAATTGTTTACACGGAAAGGCATAACGGTAGAAACCACTTTTATCGCAAACCGTTGGTCTTCAGGGAAGATTTTGAATCTGCGGAATGCTGTCCAGGTCCCTTATACCGTAAAACTTCATTTTTCTTGGGGAAATCATAGTTAACATTCTCGTTTTATTAAAAAAAAGTTAGAAATTCAACAAAAATCCTTAATTTTCAGTGATTTTTTATAAAAATTACAATTAAAATAATATTTTTGTAATTGCGAGTTGAGAATTACAATTTAATAAAAAAAATTTATAAATCAAGGATAAATGACAAAATACTTTTACTTAATTTGGTGAGAATTTTGAAGGAAAGTATAAAAAAAGCGGCTTTCACCGCTTAAATGCGAAGAATTTATTTTATTTCTGTTACTTTGCTAATATCGTCTAAACGGACAAATTTTTCGTTGAATTTATAAGTGCCCTTATCTGATTTTACAGATTTTATTAGTTTTACCGTAATATGATCAACTTTCTTTTTGCCTTTAGATTTATCAGCAAATGATTGTGATTTTGCCATTTTTATCTTTCTCCTAAAAATTAGTGCGCAAATATATTGAATATCATTATGAAAACAAAGATAATTTATCATTATCAAAACACTGATTTCCTTCAATAAATAAAGAATATTTGATAACTTGTTCTGTAAATCATTAAACATTGGATAACTTTTGGCAACTATACCGGCAACAATTTATTACTCATCAAAATTTCCTGATTTGAAATATGAAAAGTTAGGGAAGACCGGCTTTACAACAAGCACCTGTGGATTCG
>PVMK01130225.1_pt1 | contig 16934 bp, 22 predicted proteins | sample 1853481 | NCBI WGS metagenome assembly PVMK01 (sample SAMN08533507, study PRJNA380276) | Marine sediment metagenome, whole genome shotgun sequencing project.
AGTCAATATTTACGTAGAGTATATATTATATTATAATTAGTATATACAAAATATAAGAATATATATACTATTTAATTATTCATGGATTGGATAAATATTATGAAAGCATCAATATTATCAGAAAAAGGGTGGGTAGTGATTCCGGGATCGATCAGGAAACGATATGGATTAAAAAAAGGGGACCAGGTCAATATTATTGATTATGGCGATATTATTTCGATAGTCCCATTGTCCACTGAACCTATTAAGGGATCCGCCGGCTTGCTTAAGGGAGGACCTTCCCTTACCGGGGACCTTATTGAACAGAGAAAAAGAGATAGAGAACTTGGAAAATAATACTGATAAGAAAAAAAGCTATGTTCTTGATAGTTATGCACTACTTGCTTATTTTGCTGATGAGAGAGGAAGAGGGCCTGTTGAAAAATTGCTCACAGAAGTGTTTAATAATGAGACTTTTATAAAAATGACAGTTATAAATCTTGGTGAAGTAATATATATTATTGAAAGGAAAAGAGGACTCCCGGATGCGCAGCTTACTTTATCCAGGATCAAAGAATTACCCATCAAACTGATAGATATTGATGAAGACCTTGCATTGGCCGCGGCCCACATCAAAGCAGAGCATTCAATAGCATATGCGGACTGTTTTGCAGCTGCATTATCCAAACTGCAAAAAGCAGTATTGGTTACCGGGGATCCCCGAGTTTAAAAAATTGGAAAAAGAAATAGAAATATTCTGGTTGTGACCTGTTTTCTGCCCTGATAGGCTTTAATATATAAATCCAATGATAAGTTGATAAATCTCATCCCCCTGACACTAATAATCAGGAACTTCAATACTACAACTTCTTGCAATTGGACACATATACAAAATATTGACACTATACCCCATATTGATATAATACATGCCAGTTTTTGAAATAATTGATTGATAAAAATGATAAATAATATAATCGACCAAATAAAAGAATCCGAGAAAAAAGCTAAAGAAATTATAGCTTCTTCAAAAAAGGAATCATCATCAATAATCGAGAAAGCATATCAGCAGGCAAATAAGAAAATTAAGGATGCTGAGATCAAGGCAAAGAAGTTATCCCTTGAGGCTGAAACCCAGGCTGTAGACGACTCAAAAGTAGAGAAAGTAAGGCTTGAAGAGCAATATTCTGAGAAGAAAGAAAAACTCCTGAAAGCATTCTCTGCCAGGGAGGAAAAAGCAGTCACAATGCTTGTAAGTAAGGCTCTGGACCAATAATGGCTGTTGCGAAATTATCCAAACTATTTATAGCATCACACAGGACAGAGACTGAGGCATTCCTGAAAAAGCTTCAGAGGATTTCTGTGGCAGAAGTAAAACCATATGCTGAAAAGATAGAATCAAGCACACTCCCCATAGATGCAAGCCGGGAAAATAATACCAAAGTAAAAAAAGCCCTGAATATCCTGGATGGCTACAAGGGCATGGAACTAAAAAAAATTGCTTCTAAAGCCGGAAAACTCATAATCAAGAGGAGTGAATATGAGAAAATAATACAGGATACTAAACTTGAAGAGATAGCAGATGAAATAATGGACCTGGATGTGGAGATCAAATCACTTGATCTGAGGATATCAGAGACTGAACCAAAAATAAATCAACTGGAAATATGGGATAATTTTAAGGGAAACATTAAAGACCTGGGATCCACTAATGTCTATACATTAAAACTCGGGATAATAAAAAGCGGACGAACTGATTTCGGATTGATACTTGAAGAGATGGATAAAAATCACATATCCTGTCAGTCTATTTCTGAAGAGGGCAATATAAGCTATGTGATTTTGGCCTATCATAATGATAATAGGGAAGAAGCAGAGGATTATATCTCAACACTTTCTTTTGATGAAGCAGAACTTGCAGGATATAGTGGGACCATTGATGAAAACATCGAAAGTCTTAATAAAAATATAGACTACTTCAAAAACAGAAAACAAAAAATATTTGACCAGATAGAAGGACTCACTGAAAAATATGAGATGTCCCTGACTGTATACCTGGACTATCTGGACAATAATTTGGAAGTAGAGGAAGCAATATTATCCGGTTTTTCTACTGATTCTGTATCATTTTATACCGCATGGACAAGGGAAAGGGACAAGGAAAAAGTCCTTGCCGCTGCTGACAGCTTCAAATTTATCAGGGTCGAGGAAATAGAACCTGATGAGGGGGAAAGTATCCCGGTCGCACTGGAGAACAAGCCTTTTTTCAGGCCTTTTGAGATAATAGTAAATCTCTATGGCGTACCAAGGTATTTTGAGATAGACCCGACTCCTTTCGTATCAATATTTTTTGCTATATTTTTCGGCCTGTGCCTGACAGATGCGGGTTATGGTATCATCCTCGGCATACTCACACTTGTATTTGCATTCAGGATGAAGGCCGCAAAGCAGTTTTTGATGCTTATCTTTATAGGTTCAATGTTTACAATAATAGCTGGTGCACTATTTAATGGCTGGTTTGGCGACCTTCCTGCCTATCTTGGATTCGGCGACATTTCACTTAAGATCGCGCTCTTAGGTGATCCGGTAAATTCGGATTCAGGATCCATGAATTTTTTCAGGCTCGCACTGGCCCTGGGAGTAGTACATGTCGTATTCGGTCTTTTCATAAAGTTCTTCGACAGTTTAAGGAGAAAAGATTGGGGGGGAGCATTTTTTGATGGGTTGCCATGGATAATGGTAATAGTGCCTATTGTTATCTTGCTTCTCTCTACAGAATTTGCAGTCAGCATGCAGCTTGTATCTGCCCCGCTTTTTCCATCAAGCATATCCAGGATACTTATCTGGCCTATAATCGCAGGGGCCCTTGTAATAATCTTTTTCGCTGCAAGACAGGAAAAGAGCTGGGGATTCAGGATTTTTATGGGATTTCTAAACCTTACCATTGTAAATGGGCTTACATCATTTCTTGGAGATTTTCTTTCATACATAAGGTTGATGGCGCTTGGACTGGTAACAGCCGGCATAGGAGTGGCAATAAACAAGATCGCTTTTCAATTCCTTTCGATACCGGTTGCAGGTATCGCCCTGCTCGTGATTGTCCTTGTATTTGGACACCTTTTTAATATAGGTATTAATATACTGGGAGCATTTGTACACACCCTGAGACTCCAGTATGTTGAGTTCTTCCCCAAATTTTATGCTGGAGGGGGAATACCTTTCAAGGCTTTAAGTGATGAACATAAATATATAACAATAGTGGATTAAGTAATAGGAGGAAAGATGTCAGATTTATCATTAGGTGTGATCATAGCGTCATTCGGAGCGGGCCTGGCAGTTATAATGGCAGGGACCGGCTCTATTATTGGAATTGGTTTTCCCGGAAGGGCAGCTGCAGGAGTATTATCAGAAGATCCTTCAAAGTTCGGGAGCCTGTTCCTTCTTGTGGTATTACCAGGTACACAGGGGTTCTATGGTTTTGTTGCGGCATTCCTGATCATAGGTAATATTGCAAAGGTGACTACTACGGCTCAGGGCGTTCAGCTCCTGCTGGCGGCACTCCCTATCGCGGTCACAGGATTGCTATCAGCCATATACCAGGGCAAAGTATGTGCTGCAGGTGTAAATCTTGTAGCCAAAAGGGCAAAAGAAGCAATGAAGGGTGTAATATTTGCTGCTATGATCGAGACTTATGCTGTACTCGGCCTGCTTATAACATTCTTCCTAAATAATTCAGTACAATTTTCATAGGTGGTGAATATGACTGAAATGGATAATGTGTCAAAAAAAGTGCTTGATGATGCGCAAAATATCCGGAAGAAAAACCTGAAAGAAGCTGAAGAAAAAGCTGCCCAAATACTTGCAGAAGCCAAAATGAAGATAAAAGATACCTTAAAAAAAGGTAAAGAGGAAGCAAAGGAACATTATACAAGGACCTATGATCTGGAAGTATTCAAGACCAGGTCAGGTCTCGAACAGAAGGTGCTTCTTGAAAAAATAAGACTTGTAGACAGCATCATTTCCAAATCGAAGAAGAGGCTCTCAGGTCTTGACAGGGATCAATGGGAGAAATTTATTGCAAAGAGTATAGTGGCTCTCGGTATAAGGGAAGGGACATATACCATAGGTTCAAATGAGAAAATACTGGATAGCGAGCTTATTGAGTATATATCAGACCTTAAACCTCATGGCAGTGGAGAAGGACTCCGGGACGGCCTTAAGGTGTTTGGAGTAAAAGTAGAATATGACCTGACACCTGAAAAGTACCTGGATATGGATATTGAGGATCTGAAAATGGGAATAGCTTCATACCTTTTCGACAAGGAGAAGTAAATGGATTATGACCTGTATGAAATAGAAGATGACAGCTATTATCTGTTTACCTGCGCGGAACTGAAGGCAAGGGAATATGAGTTTGTGGAGAAGGTCAGGTTTGATAGGATGCTGGAATCAGAAGATGTGGACAGCTTCCTGAAGGTCCTGGGTGAGACAATCTATTCGCCATTTATTCCGGATATAAGTTCAAGGTCCAGTTTTGAAAATGTAATGATAGATAACTACAGGATCATCTTAGGGTATCTTGAAGAGAGATTAAGGGATGAGCACAAAATGCTTTCGCATATACTTTTTTTTGAGGAGATCCTCCACAATATGAAAGTTATACTCAAATCAGTGATCCTTGAAAAGGATCTTAGCAGTCTTTTCATACCTGTAGTATACGACTGGGAGCAGCTGACCCGGGTCTACAGGTCTGATGATGAAGTAGATATAGATATGTTTACCGGCAATCTTTTTTCGTATTTGAAAGATGCGCTTGAAAAACCTGGAGAAAAAGATTACAGGAAATTGGAGCTTGAATTTGAAAAGTTTTATTCAGGAGCTATAGCAGGGTATAGCAGCAAGTCTTAAAAGGAAAGTGATATCAGAGTATATAAGCCAGAAGATAGACCTGATAAATATAGAAAATGTCTACAGGTGGAAACAAATGGGAGAAAAAAAGGGTTTTGACGGTATTCTCCACAATGGGGGGAATATCAAACTTGATGTGCTGAAAAGCTTTGAGACTGAGACTATAGACTTTACGGTCAGGGAACTCGAGAGGACAGAATATGGAGATGTTGTGATAAGGGGAGTCCACAATTTGACGTCTGACCAGAGTTTTTCTTCTTTTGAAAGAAACAGTGACCTTTATTTTCTTGATTATTTTGATAATTTTAAATACAGCGTCTCGAATCTTGAGAAGATATTCCAGTTCTTTTTGAAAAAGAAAGTGGAGATGGGAAGTATTAATATACTATTTACCGGCATTCTGTATAATGTCGAAAGATCAAAAATAAAATGTAAGATCGACTGAGTATGGAAATCAATAAGACAGCAACAAAAACAAAAATCGCCGCATTTGGTGAAAGCGATATAATGCTTATCTTTAAGGCTATCGGGGCAGATGTTTTTGATGTATCTGATTCCACTTCTACCAGTATTGCAGAGGAAAGGCTTAAGCAGCTTGTGTCAGAAGGATACGGGATCATATTTATGACAGAAACAATTGCTGCAAGACTTGATGCTATGATCAAATATTATTCAAACAGGATCGTACCTTCAATAGTCGTGATACCAGGTCCGGGCAAAAGAAATAATTATGCGCTAAATCAGCTCAGGACAGCGATCATAAAGGCTGTCGGGGCAGATGTGATGGCAGAAAAAGAAGAAGAGGAACAAAGCAATAGAGAGGAACAGGAGTAATTGATGGCAAAGATTGGAAAGATCATTAAGGTCGCCGGTCCCCTGGTGGTGGCAGAGAATATGTCCGGTGCAAAGATGTTTGATATAGTGCATGTTTCTGATAAAAAATTAATGGGGGAGATCATCGAATTCAGGAGGGACCTTGCATCGATACAGGTCTATGAAGAGACCGGAGGTATCGGTGTAGGCGAGCCTGTCTATCCGGCAAACGAACCACTCACAGTGGAACTTGGTCCCGGTGTCATTGGATCTATTTATGATGGTATACAGAGACCGCTCGATAAGCTATATGAAAATTCAGGCGACTTCATCGCAAGAGGAGTCACAACAGTGGCTCTCGACCGTAAAAAGAAATGGAAGTTTAATCCTACGGCAAAAGCAGGAGACAGAGTGAGTCCGGGGGATTTTCTTGGATTTGTTGATGAAACAAAACTTATCAAACACTATATAATGGTACCTCCCGGGATAGAGGGAGAGCTAAAAAGTATTGAAGACGGACAGTTTACAGTAGAAGAAACCATAGCTGTCATATCGGCTGATGATGGTCCGGTAGACATCAGAATGATGCAAAAATGGCCTGTAAGACAGCCAAGACCATATAAGCAGAAGAGAAGACCTGATGTCCCGCTGTTTACAGGACAGAGAATAATAGATATGTTCTTCCCTCTTGCAAAAGGGGGAACAGCTTGTGTGCCGGGGCCATTCGGGTCAGGAAAGACAGTGATCCAGCATCAGCTGGCAAAATGGGTCGATGCAGAAGTGATAGTATATATAGGCTGTGGTGAAAGGGGAAATGAGATGACGGATGTCCTCCTGGAATTTCCCAAGCTTGTGGATCCTAAAAGCGGAGAGCCCCTGATGAAAAGGACAGTTCTTATAGCGAATACTTCAAACATGCCAGTAGCTGCCAGGGAGGCTTCGGTATATACCGGAATAACGATTGCTGAATATTTCAGGGATATGGGATATTCTGTAGCGCTCATGGCAGACTCAACATCACGCTGGGCAGAAGCAATGAGGGAGATATCCGGAAGGTTAGAGGAGATGCCCGGGGAGGAAGGATATCCCTGCATACCTGGGTGCAAGGCTTGCCTCATTTTATGAGAGAGCCGGGTTTGTAGAGTGCCTGTCGGGTTCAGGCGACTGCAGGACAGGAGCACTTTCGGTTATAGGGGCGGTCTCACCTCCGGGAGGTGATCTTTCGGACCCGGTTGTACAGGCGACACTCAGGGTGGTAAAAGTATTTTGGTCGCTTGAAGCAAAGCTTGCTTATGGGAGACACTTTCCCGCAATATCATGGCTGAATTCCTATTCGCTATATAATGATTCAATACGCGAGAATGTCACCGGAAGTGTAGCAGAGGATTATTTCGATCTGCAGGCTGATGCTATGAGGTTGCTCGAGAAAGAATCAGAGCTTGAAGAGATCGTAAGACTTGTAGGAGTTGACGCACTTTCCGGTCAGGACAGGCTGGTGCTTGCTGTTTCCAGGATGTTAAGGGAAGACTTCCTGCACCAGAATGCTTTTCATGAAGTAGATACCTATTCTCCGATCGAGAAACAATACAAGATGATAGATGTAATATTATATTTTTACAGGCAGGCGGGAGATGCCCTTAGAACCGGTGCAGACATCAGGGATATCGAAACCTTAAAAGTAAAAGATGATATTGCCCGGATGAAATATATTCCCAAAGAAGAAATTATAAAAATTGATAATATAAAAACTGAAATAGACAATGAATTCTCAAAAATATTTGAGAAACCCCAGCTGGAGGAGTAAATATGCTGAAAGAATATAAGAGCATTATGAATATATCCGGACCACTGCTGCTAGTAGAAGGTGTTGAAGGAGTAAAATATGAGGAACTTGTCGATATAAGGCTTGATGACGGAACACTTAGAAGTGGAAGGGTTCTTGAGGTCGATAGGGACCGGGCCCTTGTGCAGGTATTTGAAGGGACCTCGGGAATCGACTCTGAGAAGACCAGGGTAAGATTCCTCGGAAGAGGTGCCCATATGTACCTGTCTGAGGATATACTGGGAAAAGTCTTTACCGGTCTCGGGAAGCCAAAGACAGAAAGCGACAAGATAATAGCCGAGAAAAGTATGGATATAAACGGATCACCGATAAATCCATATGCCCGTAACTACCCGGATGAATTTATCCAGACAGGCATATCTTCAATAGATGGCCTGAATACTTTAGTAAGGGGACAAAAGCTCCCGATATTTTCCGGTGCGGGACTTCCGCATAACCGTATAGCGGCCCAGATAGCAAGGCAGTCGACAGTTCTCGGGGAAAAAGGAAGATTTTGCAGTCGTCTTTATTGCAATTGGAATAACATTTGAAGAATCCCAGTATTTTGTAAATGATTTTAAAAAGACAGGAGCTATCAGCCGGTCAGTACTGGTCCTAAACCTTGCAAATGACCCGGCTATTGAAAGGATCGCTACTCCCCGTGTCGGGCTTACATGCGCAGAATACCTGGCTTTTGAAAAGGACATGCATGTCCTTGTAATACTTACTGATATGACAAATTACTGCGAAGCATTAAAGGAAGTATCTGCGGCAAGAAAGGAAATACCCGGTAGACGGGGTTATCCGGGATATCTGTATACGGACCTGGCAACCCTGTACGAGAGGGCCGGGAAGGATAAAGGGAAGAAAGGGCTCCATAACCCAGATCCCCATACTTACAATGCCCGAAGACGATAAGACCCATCCCATACCGGATCTTACAGGATATATAACTGAAGGACAGATAATACTTTCAAGGTCCCTTCACAAGAAGAAGCTTTCCCCTCCGGTGGACGTGCTTCCTTCGCTTTCAAGGCTTAAAGATAAAGGTATCGGGAAAGGAAAGACAAGAGAGGACCATGCTGATATTTTCAATCAATTATATGCAGCATATGCCAGGGGTAAGGAAGTCCAGGAATTGGCCGTTATACTGGGTGAAGCGGCTCTAACCGACATTGATAAGGTATATTTTAAATTTGCCGAAGAATTTGAAGCTAAATATATATCCCAGGGAGAATACGAGAACAGGACCATAGAAGAGACACTGGACCTTGGATGGAAACTTCTTTCTGTCTTTCCAAGGGAAGAATTGAAAAGAGTCAGGGATGAGTTTCTCGATAAATACTATGATGATCCTGAAAAAAAAGAGAAGAAAGAATAGCATTATATGCTTGAAAATGTAAATGCAACAAGGATGGACCTCCTCAAATTGAAAAAGAGGCTGCTGCTTGCAGCAAGAGGGCATAAGTTGCTCAAGGATAAAAGGGATGAACTCATGAGACTGCTTATGGGGATAATAGATGAGGTCAAGGATCTCAGGCTATCTGTTGAAAGCGAGTTCAGGAGCATACTTGAAGGTTTTGTACTTGCAAAAGCCAGGATGGGCCCTTTTCAGGTGGAGCAGGCCCTGTTGATGCCGGTAAAAAAAATATCAGTGTCGGTGAGCAAAAAAAATCTTATGAGTGTAAGGGTCCCAGAATTTGAAAAGGAAGTCTCCGGCGGTATCATACCCTATGGATATATAAATACATCGGGAGATATTGATATTTCCCTGGATAAGTTTGATAAGTTTATTGAAAGCCTGCTCATACTTGCTGAAAAAGAGAAAGCTGTGCAGCTTATGGCCACTGAAATAGAGGAAACCCGCAGAAGGGTAAATGCGCTTGAATACAAGTTGATCCCGGACCTGGAAGAGACCATTAAGTCTATAACCATGAGACTTGATGAGAATGAGCGTGCGAATACGGTAAGGCTGATGAAAGTAAAGGATATAGTAAGGAGCCACTGACAGGTACTATAAGATTATTTATTATTTGTCTCTTTTAGTTTCCGCTAATCTCTTCGGCAAGTTCATTAAGGTAGACCCACCGCTCCATTTTACCGGAAAGCTCCTCTTGAAGCTCTTTCTGCTTTTCTGCCAGTTCTTTCATCTTTATACGGTCGGACCAGTTTTCCGTCATCTCTTTTTCAATTACTGAAAGCATATCTTCAAGTTTGGAAATATCTCCATCTATTTTCCCGAACTCCTTGTTCTCGGCATAAGTAAATCTTTTCTTTTTATCAGGTTCCCTTGATTTCCTGGAGACCTTTTTCTTTTTCAGGGATTCCGGCCTGGCAGTTTCCAGGCTTCTCTCATAAATATCAAGATCATTATAAAGAGCGGTTTCCCCGTCTTCTTTTACTGCTATTATCCTGTCGACTACCTTGTCCAGGAAATACCTGTCATGTGATATTACAAGAACCGCCCCCTTAAAGATCTGCAGGTATTCCTCGAGCACTTCAAGGGTCTGTATATCCAGGTCATTTGTGGGTTCATCCAGGAGAAGGACATTTGGTTTTTCTATCAGTGTCTTTGCCAGGAGGAGCCTTCTTCTTTCACCCCCGGATAGATTGCTGATGAGGCTGTATTGATGATCAGCATCAAAAAGGAAACGTTCAAGCATCTGGCCCGCTGAGATCCTCTGGCCATTACCAGTCTCTACATATTCTGCGGTTTCCTTAATATAGTCAATAACCCTTTTAGAATGATCCATATCATCATTGCCCTGGCTGTAGTAGGCTACTTTTACAGTCTTACCGGTGCTTATTTCTCCATTATCAGGTGTGACAAGTCCTGCTATCAGGTCAAGAAGGATAGTCTTTCCCATGCCATTAAGGCCTACTATACCGATCCTGTCCGATTGGCCCAAAAGTAAACTAAAACTTTTAAGTACTACCTGTCCTTCAAATGATTTAGAGACATTGTCCAGTTCTATCACTTTTTTACCCAGACGCCTGTAAGCTGCCGGAAGTTCAAGTTTTTCATCAGAGGTATTTATATTTGCTTTTTTTAATCGATCAAAACGGGCGATCCTTGCTTTTTGCTTGGTCGTCCTTGCTTTTGCACCCTGCCGTATCCATTTTAATTCATTTACATAAAGGCGTTTGCGCCTTCTCTCCATATTATCATTTATCTCCCCGCGTTTTGTCCTGGCTTCAAGGAAATATTCAAAATTTCCCGCATAATTATAAAGTCCGCCCCTGTCTATCTCTATGATACGGTTGATCACCCTGCTCAGGAAGTAACGGTCATGGGTCACTAAAAGCAGTGCACCTTTTCTTGCGGCTAAATAGTTTTCGAGCCATTTTATTGCCTCGAAATCAATATGGTTCGTGGGTTCATCAAGCACCAATAGGTCCGAAGGCCTGATGAGTGCTTCTGCAAGAGCGATCCGCTTCTTATGTCCGCCGGACAGTTCGCCGATCCTGCGGTTCACATCATCTATGCCGAGCCTGGTCAAAATGCTTTTTGCTTCTACTTCAAAGTTCCAACCGTCAAGAGCATCCATTTCTGAAGCGCGTATAGTAAGTTCGGCCTGGAGTTTTTTATTATCCGGTGATATCTGCAGTTTGTTTGATGTAGATTCATATTTCCTTACAGCCTTCATCACAGGGTGGTCGCCCTGGAGTATATGCTCAAGGACTGTCATATCCATATCAAATTCAGGGTTCTGGGGAAGGTACTGGATGGTAATGCCGCTGCTTCTGGCGATGCTCCCGGAATCCGGCTCTATTTGTCCGCTAAGTATCTTTAGAAGTGTGGATTTTCCGGTCCCATTTATACCGACAAGGCCAATACGGTCATTATCTTCCACTCCAAAGGAGATGTCTTCGAAGAGCACTTTCTCTGAAAAGCTCTTGGATACATTTTTCATCGAAAGTATATTCATATTCCAGGCTTACATATTCATATTGCCATATACCGGAAACTCACTGGCAAGCTTTTTGACTTTGGCTTTAATACCGGACAAAATCGTTTGATTGTCCTTATTCTTTAAAGCGGTAGAAATATATTCTCCTATCTTTTCCATCTCTGCTGTTCCCATTCCCTGCGTGGTAACGGCCGGTGTCCCGATCCTTATTCCGCTGGTGACCGTGGGGGTCAGCTTATCATATGGGATCACATTACAATTAAGTACCAGGTTCACGCTTGCAAGAAGATCTGCCGCTTCAATACCGGTGATTCCCTTATCTGTAAGATCCACAAGGAAAAGATGATTATCTGTACCTCCGGATACTATCCTGAAATTTTCACTCTCCACATAATGGCAAAGAACTTTTGAATTCTCGATTATCCTCCTGCTGTAATCTTTAAAAGAATCTTCCAGGGCCTCTTTATAGGCAACTGCTTTGGCTGCGATGATATGCATGAGAGGTCCTCCCTGTACTCCGGGAAAAACTGATTTGTCTATAAGTCCCCCGTATTTTTTATCGGTGATTATCATACCTCCCCTGGGCCCCCTCAGGGTCTTATGTGTAGTAGCAGTTGTAAAATCTGCCACTCCTACAGAATTGGGGTGTAATCCGCTTGTCATAAGTCCTGCGATATGGGCGGTATCAGCCATAAAATAGGAACCCACTTCATCTGCGATCTCCCTGAATTTGGAAAAATCTATGCTCCTGGAGTATGAGCTGGCTCCGGCGATAATGAGATTTGGCTTTACTATTTTAGCCTGCTTCATTATGGCCCCGTAATCTATCATCTCAGTATCTGGATCTACGCTATATGTATGAACCTCGAAATATTTTCCTGCCAGGTTCTGTTTATGGCCGTGTGAAAGGTGCCCCCCGTCACGGAGATTCATGGAAAGGATCCTGTCCCCGCATTTAAGTATGGAAAGATAGACAGCCATATTGGCATTTACCCCACTGTGGGGCTGGACATTGCAGTAGTTTGAGCCAAACAATTTATTTGCCCTCTGCCTGGCCAGCTCCTCTACACTATCCATATTCTCGCATCCTTCATAATACCTGAAACCGGGATAACCTTCGGCATATTTATTTGTAAGAACAGAACCCATGGTCCTTATTACTTCCTGGGAAGTAAAATTCTCTGATGCTATAAGTATTATATTCTCCTGCTGTCTTTTTATCTCATTGATGATGATATTCCTTATATCATCATCAAAAACCTTGTCATGTGTATGATTATTATTGGCTTTACTTGCAGTCACAGGACCTGCTCCTTTCTTCAATACTTGATATCTTTTCAACTCTTCTCTGGTGCCGCGCATCATCACTTGCAGGCGTATCCAGGAAGACCTTTGTAATATTTAGAGCCTCTTCTACCGGGATAAACCTGGCTCCGATACATAGGATATTTGCATCATTATGCTGTCTCGTAAGACTTGCCGTTTCTTCATTCCAGCAAACTGCTGCCCTTATCCCCCTGACCTTGTTTGCAGCCATCGATATGCCTATGCCCGTACCGCATACCAGGACACCGAGTTCTGCCCGGCCGCAACTGATCTCTCTTGCACCCTTTTCTCCATAATCCGGATAATCCACACTGTTTCCATCAACAGTACCTACATCGATTATTTCATGACCAAGTGAGATTACAAGCTCCGAGATCTTTTTTTTATGTTCAAAACCTGCATGGTCAGAACCGATAACTATTTTCATAAAATAATCCAAATACCTTAAGACATTTTAAAACATAGAACAGTATATTATAATACGCCGGAAAATATAATCCAAAAAAACAAAAAAGCCTGCCATAAATATATGATTACCGTTATTTTATGTAGAGATCTACCGGAAGTGTAAGCTAAAGGTGCGCTGATTGGCGTATTGGGCGGGCAGCATTAATAATCATAAAGATCTCCAAGTATATCTTCATAATCCACCGCACCCTGCCTCAATAATACCGGTTCCTCATCGGTAAGGTCTACAATTGTTGATTCCTTTCCACCAAGACTTGAACCATGGTCGACCACAAAATCTGCCCCCTTCTTTATTTCCTCCGGAACTTCATCAATCGTGCGGGGCTGGACCATGGTCCCTGACAATGTGGCGCTGGTAGAGACTACCGGTCCCGTAAGGTCTATTATATCCCTGATCACTTTAAGCCCCGCCATCCTTATTGCAATAGTCGGCATTCCACCGGTAACAAAGCTTCCAATTGATTCATTTTTGGAAAGTATCAATGTGAGGGGATATGGTTTCTTTATATCCCAGTATTTGGCGATGAGCTTTTTTACCGGATCATTTACTCCAACTGTAAGTGTTTCCAACTGGGACATGGATGAGATCAGGACAATAAACGGTGTACCGGACTTTCTCTTTTTTATTGAATAGATCTTCTTAACCGCATCTTCATTATCATGGATGCAGCTCAGCCCGTATATGGTTGCAGTAGGGAGCACCCCTACCTTTCCACTGGTAAGCAGGGCCGATATATTTTCCAATATTGAGCTATCGGACAGATCTTCTTGTATAAGGTATATTTTTTTCATCATAGTCCCTTAATTATAATATAACTCAAGAGAATTATCGAAGCCGAAATTATCAAAGTGATTAAAATATTATCATAAGTCATTTGATGTGTTTTGACTAATTTACCGTTCAAATAAGGATGACCGGAAAAATATATGGGTGGGAATGCTCCCACCCAAGAGGGTCAACTGAAAAAAGCACTTTCAGCTTTTAGTAATATATCATACAAAGACTCATATATGAACACCTTTTCAAGGTATTTTTTAACTATTATTACCAAATCCTATAGAATAGTATATATCCGGGGAAACCAGTAAGGGATTTAAATATGATCTTTATTTAATATCTCAAACAAACTCCTTACATTTACCGCCACATTTATTGTATACTCTAGATACTTATACAATATTTTTAAGGCTGATATTATGGTAATGACCAGGCCCACCTGGCATGAATATTTCGTATCGATCACAAAGCAAGTAGCAACCCGTTCGACCTGCCTCCGGAGAAAAGTAGGGGCAATAATCGTAAAGGACAAAAGGATACTTACTACAGGATATAATGGCGCGCCCATGGGTGTTAGAAACTGCCTTGAGATAGGGACCTGCTACAGGGATGAGCTCGGTGTCCCCTCTGGCGAGCGCCATGAGATATGTAAAGGCCTGCATGCAGAGCAGAATGCATTACTCCAGGCTGCCTTTCATGGTGTCAATATCCAGGATTCTGAGATATACTGCACGACACAACCATGCGTGATGTGTTCCAAGATGATAATAAATGTAGGGATAAAAAGGATATATTACCTGGAAGATTATCCTGACCGCTATCTGTTGAGATGCTTGATGAGGCTGGTTTGGAATCCATCAGGCTAGATTATTGAGGCTCTAGAAAACCGTAACCTGGGCACGGCACCCGGTAATAAGTAGCTGCAAAAAAGTGCACTTTTATTAATTGAAAAAATAATTATTTCAAGTATAATCTCTTTTAGGTTGTGGTCCGTAAGTCTTCGACTGGTGTGGACCCTGATGATTATAAATAGATATTTATCATCTGGCTGGAGGCAAAGCCTTATATATGACAGAGGATCAGAAACTGACCGGCATAAGGAACATTTCACTGTATATTCTCATAGGACTTATAGTACTGGGCCTAATCCTCTATTTCACTCTTTCCTTTGAGATCTCAATAGCAATAATAATAAGCGCATTTCTGGCATTCCTGGTATTTGTATTGACTCTTATCTTTTACCGGTGGGTATTCCGCAGGGGATCCGCGAGAGCGGCCAGGCTCGTGGTACTTTCATTTGTATTAAAGATAATCGTTCTTGGAGGGATGTTCTATCTCATCTTTTGGCTGGATTTTGTAAATATTATGGTTTTTATAATATCGTTTGTGGTATTTTTTGCTATATTTTTAAACGTAGAAACCTTTCTTATAAGGAAACAATTATTATTTAAGTAGACCTGGGAGAAAATAGTGCATGTACTTGAACATTTTCATCTGGAGGTAATAGTTCCGATAAAGGTGTTTGGAATAGATATATCCATCACCAATTTGACCGTATCCATGTTTGCTGCTGTATTTATATTCCTGACACTTTTTATCCTTCTGGCCCTTAGGCCAAAAGTAATTCCGGAAAAGGGCAGGCGGTAATAGAGATGCTGCTGCTCTTTATCAGGAGGAATCTTGTATATAATATGATAGGAAAAAAGGAAGGGGACCGATGGGTTCCGCTTATCGGCGGGATATTTGTATTTGTGCTTGCAAACAATATGATCGGGCTCATTCCCGGGGCATATACCCCGACGCTTAATCCACTGGTTCCTGTGACCCTTGCCCTGATCGTCTTTTTTATAGTTCAGGTAACGAACCTGAGAAAGCATGGGATAAAGGGACTGGTAAGGACACTGGCGCCGGCAACAGTTCCCTCATGGATGTATGTTATTGTAGTTCCCATAGAAGTAGTAAGCATGATAGCAAAGCCTTTTTCCCTGTTTGTAAGGCTTATGGCCAATATGCTGGCGGGCCATACCATTATTTTAGTGCTTTATGGCTTGATCATTTATTTCCAGAGTTATTATATAGCGATACCCATTGTCCCGTTTGCATTGATCATGAATCTATTTGAGATATTTGTTTCTGTCATCCAGGCCTATATTTTTGCGATTCTTTCAGCACTATATATAGGTGAAGCAGTAAAACCCAAACATTAATTAATAATTTAATAAGGATAAGTTCTCGAGACTAGGAGGAATTTTATGGAACCGAAAACAGCAGCAATGTTAGCAGCTGGTTTTGCAATGGGAGTTGGAGCGATAGGACCTGGTATTGGAATCGGTAATCTGGTTGGAAAAGCACTGGAAGGCATAGCCAGGCAGCCGGAGGCAACAGGTCAGATCCAGACAGCCATGTTTATCGGAATAGCTTTTGCGGAAGCTATTGCCCTTTATGCGCTGGTAGTTGCTTTTTTGCTTATCTTTGTAGCTTAAAGATATCTGTTTCATTAAAAGATAAGCCAATTTAAACAAAAATATTATTTGGAAGAGGTGTGAGTAATTTGGAAGAAGTACTTAAGATATTAAATCCAATGACTAGTACTATCTTCTGGTCGATCGTAGTTTTTGTGATACTGGTAATAGTACTGTGGAAATTAGTGCTGAAACCCGTAAATAATATGATCGCTAAGAGGCAGGAAGAGATAAGGGGAAAAATAGACGATGCCGACCGGAAAAGCCTGGAGTCCAGCAAATACCTGGAAGAGCAGAAAAAAAGTATAGATAAGGCAAGGATCGAGGCAAAAAAGATCATTGACGAGGGTAAAGAAGCGGCCAGGAAGATTAAAGAGGAGATAGAGAGTCAGGCAAGCGAGAAATCAAAACTGATGCTTGAGGATGCCCTTACAGAGATAAGAAGTGAAAAAGACAGGTCAATAAATGAG
>PVMK01121420.1_pt1 | contig 16932 bp, 18 predicted proteins | sample 1853481 | NCBI WGS metagenome assembly PVMK01 (sample SAMN08533507, study PRJNA380276) | Marine sediment metagenome, whole genome shotgun sequencing project.
ATTAGCCATCTCACCAGATATCGATACTGGTGAAGGCTGGGAACCCGAAGGTCGTCAAGCCTTCGAAGCCATAATACGCACTGTATCGTTCTTCGAACCAACATTGCCCGAAGAATAGATTCCTCCACTTGCCTTGTACCTAATCTAAAATCGCTCATTTCACCATATCAATTCACTCGAATATGTTTTGGGGGTATAATGTTTCGGATTTCACAAACTGACCACCTGAATTTATCTTGAAACCCTCACAGACTGAAACCGACCCCGAACCGCTGCCTGCACAATTTGTTCAAACCTCCAGATTTTCTGCCTTGATCAGGCAGACTTTCTCCGCGCTGAAATACTACAACTACCGTTTATGGTTCGGCGGCCAAACTGTCTCGTTGTTTGGTACCTGGATGCAGCGCACCGCTCAGGGCTACTTGATTTTTGATCTGACCCGCTCACCGATTTACCTGGGTTATGTCGGCTTCGCATACGGTGTGCCTTCCTGGCTGTTTATGATCTATGGTGGGGCGATTGCAGATCGCTTCCCACGCCGCACAATTCTGCTGATCGCTCAAATTGCCATGATGCTCCTGGCATTCATCCTGGCTGCATTAACATTCTCCAGGCTGGTTCAGCCATGGCATATCATCGTGCTGGCATTTTTACTGGGCATTGCCAATGCATTTGATGCCCCTGCCCGTCAGGCTTTTGTTACCGACCTGGTCGACAGGAAAGATCTCACGAATGCGATTGCCTTAAATTCTTCCATGATCAACGCTGCTACCGTGGTCGGTCCTGCAGTTGCCGGAATCACTTATGCTGTTTTTGGTCCTGCCTGGTGTTTCACGATCAACGGCATTACATTCATCGCAGTGATCCTCGCCCTGCTGTTGATGAAGCTGGCACCTTTTGAACCCGTCGAACGGGCTGGATCTATTTTCATTGAGATCAAGGAAGGCATGCAGTTTGCCGCCCGGACGCCAACCATCCGGGTTCTGATCATCAACCTCGGATTGCTCAGCCTGGCAGGTCTGGGATTTGTCACTTTGCTGCCTGTATGGGCTGTGGATGTGCTGGGTGGAAACTCGATCACCAATGGTCTTCTCCATACAGCTCGGGGCATAGGCGCCCTGTCTGGTGCCTTGCTGATTGCCGCCATCGGGCAAACGTACTCCCGGGGAAGATTATTTACCATCGGGACTTTCGTTATGCCGGTCTTCCTGATTCTATTGTCATTTACCCGCGTTTTGCCGACATCGTTCCTGGCCTTGATGGGTGCCGGGTGGGGATTTATGGTGATCGTCAATTTGAGCAACACCCTTGTCCAAACCAGTGTTACCGATGAACTGCGCGGCAGGGTGATGGGTTTATTTACATTCACATTTTTTGGTTTCATGCCGATCGGATCCTTGGTTAATGGAGTCCTGGCAGATCAGATTGGTGCGCCGCTGACGGTCCAAATTAACGCATTAATCCTGCTTGCATCTGCATCTCTCCTGTTCATTCGCTTTCCTTTCATCCGCAACAAGCAATAATAATCCAAAAATATTTGTAGCACTATCTACATGTATCGGCTTAACCCATCGTGTGGATATTGTCATGTCATTTCACTTTTCCTGTAGTGGAGTATTTCTCTCCAAATTTATCTTTATTTAGGACAAAATAAGTGTATAATCGGGGATGAACTTACTAAGCTCTGTTTCGGAAAACTAAATTGACCGGTCAGACTTACGTAATCTGGCGGGTCTTTTTATATCCCTGTTCATTGCGACCCGGCCAGAAAGCACCCTGGAAAACAATGGAGATCTATAAGTAATAATGGATAACAATCAAGTTGTCGCAGAAAATGTAGTGGTGAGTTTGGATTATATTCTTACTTTGGATAATGATGAGGTTGTCGATCAATCAGAAAAAGATGCGCCGCTGGTATATTTACATGGTTACAAGAATATTGTTCCTGGATTAGAGAGCGAACTCACGGGCATGTCAATTGGAGATAAGAAACAAGTTACCGTGACGCCTGAGCTTGGTTATGGAGATCGCGATCCCGAAAGTTTGGCCGAATATCCCCGCGACACATTCCCTGACACCCTGGCTTTGGAAGTCGGAGAACCAATCCCAATGCGCGACAGCGAGAGCGGAGAATCTTTCCAGGCTTACATCACTGAAATCCGTCCCGAGACTATCATGCTCGATTTCAACCATCCCCTGGCCGGTGAAACCCTGCACTTTAAGGTCAAAATAGCCGGATTGCGGGAACCAACCAGCGAAGAATTATCCCACGGCCACGTCCACCAGGCTGGCCATGATCACTGAGATCAACAACTGATAGACCCAAATATGGAGTGCAGTCGATGAATATTTATTGCGGAAACCTCAACTGGCAGACGACGGAAGCGGGATTACAAACCGCATTCGAAGAATATGGCGAGGTCAGCTCTGTCACCATAATCAAAGATCGCTACACCGGCCAATCGCGCGGTTTCGGATTCGTGGAAATGCCGAATGATACCGAAGGCCAGACAGCGATATCTGCGATGAACGGTAAAGATTTGGATGGTCGGCCGATTAAAGTAGACCAGGCCCGCCCAAAGGACGATTAAGTCGAATTCTTCCCCATTAAGAGTTCCAGGAATTCAGTCCTGGTATTCGATACTTGCTGTACATCTAGTAATTAAATACTCAACCACCCATTTCGGGTGAAATAAATACAGGTCAGGTTCACCATACCGGTGGGCTTGGCTTGTTTTTTTACCAGAAAGTGGGGGTTATCGCCCCTAAAATAGTGTAACAATCCGAAACTTTATTCGTTCTTACTTTAAATGGATCCTGACGGAATTGCAAGGAAAATGTACTTTCTTCTGGATCAAATACCATTTTTGGGTGGGACCAAGCTTCATTGTGCAGGGGGGCTAGAATTCGATACGTTTATGTTCTTGTGCTGAGGGATCATAGGATTTCAACCACTTTGACAAATAAATTACTCCTTCTTGCTCTTCTCATTCTGATTCTTGCCGCATGCAGCACAGAACCGGCGGAAATTCGATCGATCAGGTTATCACGAGTGACAACCCCGCCCTGCAGGAATTAGAGAATACGGAACAAGCAGGAGCCCTATCGGAAGATAATCCCGGGGGAGCCCCTGAAAGACCATCCATTTCAGGTCAATTTCAAACCATCTACATCGACCCGGAGCAGGTAAAAGTAGTCAACAGCGAAATGGTTGAGTGGCCAGATTCCTGTCTCGGCATCGAGCAGATGGGTGTAGAATGCGTGAATGAAACTACCCCAGGCTACGCAGTTTTACTGGAAGCTAAAGGACTGCAGTTCGCTTACCATTCGAACGAGGTCGGCAGCCAGGTGCTTCCCGCGACTCCCGGTCTGGTTTGGACCCGGGACGACGGCGGAGAGGTGATCTGCGATCGTTTGATCATTTTCTTGCCAGATACCGCTAATATCTGCTGGTGTGAAGATGGCGAGGTGTACGCGACTACTGTGAATTTGCAGGAGATACTTTCCGAAGAAGAGTACCAGCTGCTGATCGATTCCCTCACAACTTTCAGCGAAAACACGGTCAACCAACCCTCTGCTGACCAGTCAAACCCGGTCATGGTTTCCCTCACATTTCACGGACAGGGAGAGACATTTCCAAATGCAGAACAACAGGATTCACTGGTTAGAATGGCAGAGCTGATCTTTGCCCGCATCGTCCCCTGACCCCCAATATTAACCTCTATACATGTTTCTTTTCCAGGATAATCTGGTAGACCGCCTCCGGAAGGAAATAGTTCACCGGACCGCCTGTTTTTATCCTCTTGCGGATCGTCCTGCCAGATATCTCGATTAATGGTGATTCCACCCAAACAAGCTTCTTAATCAATCCAGGAACCTTGGCACCCAGACTGTCCAGGTTTATTGGATTACCGGGCCTGTGCATAACGCCAATTTGGTCGCTGTTTGCTACCAATTCCGCTGGCTGTTCCCATTTTGGCAGTTCTCGCAAAGAATCTCCACCCATAAAATAGACCAGTTGATCTCCAGGATAGGCTTCTTTAAGCAGCTTGACACTTTCGAATGCATAATGGGGTGCTGGACGGTCGATATCCACCCTCGATAATTCAAAATCAGGATTATCCTGTATGGCAGCTGCTGTCAGTTCCCAGCGCTCTTGCCAGGGAGAGATGGCTGCATCAGTTTTTAACGGTGATACCGGCGTCAGCAGCCATAGAATCCGATCAAGATTCAGCTGCCAGTGGGCTTCCTGCGCCAGGATCAGGTGCCCCAGGTGAGGCGGATCAAACGTGCCCCCGAATATTCCTAGCCTCATTGATCTCCCTTTAATCCCGTAGATATTTTTCTAATTGGGTAGTTAATCCGACCACTCAAGCTCGAATTCCCCGATCAACACTGCATCACCTTCCTGCACGCCCAGGCTGCGCAGTTCTTCATCAATCCCGAGCGAGTGCAGGATGCGCTGAAAACGTCTCACCGACTGGTCATATTCCCAATATGTCATCGCCGCGGCGCGTTCAATCGCTTCACCTTTAACCCGCCAGCCTCCTTTTTCTTCCTGAATGCTGAAGGCCTGCGGATCTGTCTCCATCCTGTACACCGGGAGTTCGGGTTCTTCTACTTGTTCGGGGATTTCATTCAAAACTTGAGCCGCCTTGAACAGCAGTTCGCGCACGTTAGTCCTCGCCAGAGCGGAGATGGCCATCGGCTGGATATCTCCACCCGCTCCATATTTTTTTAGTTGTTCTTGGATCACAGGCCAGCGCTCGAGAACTTCTGGCATATCGATCTTATTGAAAGCTACAATTTGAGGTTTCTCTCCGAGCTTGGGATCAAAAAGAGCCAATTCACTGTTGATTTGCGCATAATCCACCACAGGATCTTCCCCCATTCCATCCAGGATATGAATCAAAACTTTCGTTCGCTGAATATGGCGTAAGAATTCATGACCCAACCCGATGCCCTGGTGAGCGCCTTCGATCAGTCCCGGGATATCGGCTAGAATTAGAGATAGATCATCATCCAAATCCGCAACCCCAAGGTTTGGATCCAGCGTGGTAAAAGGATAAGGGGCGATTTTTGGCTTGGCGTTAGTAACGACAGATAATAAGGTCGATTTGCCTGCGTTTGGCACACCTACGATGCCGATGTCTGCGATTAACCGCAGTTCCAGGCGAAGTTGATATGTCTGCGCAGGCTCACCCTTCTCCGCGATGCGCGGCGCCTGGTTGCGGGAATTGGCAAAACGAGCATTGCCTCTGCCGCCAACACCCCCTTTCGCGATGACTATGCGCTCTCCTGCAGATACCAGGTCGCCTAACAGAGCATCGGTCTCATCATCATAGACCAATGTGCCGGGGGGAACAAATACAACCAGGTCCTCGCCTGAACGACCGGTCCTATTATTTCTACCGCCATTTTTCCCCGGTTGGGCGTTAAAGCGCTGCTTGTGCTGGAAAGAAGACAGCGTGTTTAATGTCGCCCTGACCTCCAGCAACACATCCCCACCCCGGCCTCCATCACCACCGTCAGGCCCACCCAAGGGCACATATTTTTCCCGCCGGAAATGAACAACGCCGTTGCCGCCCTTTCCAGAATTGACTTGAATGCGCACCTGATCAATAAACATATCTGTGAAATCTCTACTCAAATGATCCTATCCGAACTGATCATGATTATACCGCGCAGCACAATCCTCAATATTGCCACCTTTCAAGATAGTATCCATCTCGTATCTTATTAGTATAAAAATTGTGTTATCATTGTGGAGGATTGCACAATCATAATATTAGATCGATACAAACAAGCCTAAGGAGCCCACATGCCAGATAAAGTCATCCCCGATATCGTCGTTGGCCGCTTACCCATTTACCTGCGTGCCCTGCAGCGCATGCTCGCCGAGAACCGCCATGTGACCTCTTCACAGGAGCTGGGTGAGCGCCTGGGAATCTCGGCCGCCCAAATCCGCAAGGACCTGTCCCAGTTTGGTGAATTTGGCAAGCAAGGTACTGGTTATTCGATCGATTACCTTGCGGAACAAATTAGGCAAATCCTGCATATCGATCGAGTGTGGGACATTGCTGTGGTCGGCGCTGGTGACATCGGTTCAGCCGTGGCGCGCTACCAGGGTTTCGCCAATCGCGGTATGCAGGTCGCCATGATTTTTGATAACGATCCCGCCAAAATTGGCACCCAGGTAGGCTCATTCACCGTCCAGGATACCGCTGATCTTGAATCCACAATTAAACGGGCAGGTATCAAGGTGGCTATGATCGCCACCCCCAGCGAGAAAGCACAGGAAGTATCCGACCAGCTCATCGCAGCGGGTGTCAAAGCCATCCTCAATTACGCCCCCATCAACCTGAATGTAACAGAGGATGTGCGCGTGCAGTACATCGACCCGGTCATTCACCTGCAGCGAATGACTTACTACCTGTAGCTGACATTTCACGGTTTATACGATAAAAAGTATCAACGTGCCAGCTCTTTCAAAGCACGTTGATACAAATAATATATTCCAATTAATCCCCCTGGTAAATCTAAGAAGTTAAACCGGGGGTAAATTGCGCTGTATCTTGGGAAAGATATTTGCGTCCAGGGCGATCGCCGCGCCTTCGGCGATACAGGTCATGGGGTTATCCACCAGGTATGCCGGGACGCCCAGCTCCTTGGTCATCAAGCGATCGATGCCGGGTAGAAATGCGCCACCCCCGCAGATTGCCACCCCGCGGTCGATAATGTCGGACACCAATTCTGGTGGGGTCTTCTCCAAAACTTTGCGCGCCGTTTCAACAAAACTCTTCAATGGTTCGCTGAGCGCTTCCATCACATCGTCATTCGTCAGGTTCAGCGGTCGCGGCAGACCACTGACCTGGTCCTGAGCCTGAATTTCAATGCTGCGCTCTTCTTCCTGCCGCACAGCCGTGCCGAGTTCGAGCTTTACTTTTTCAGCGGTTGCTGTGCCGATGATCAGGCCGTATTTCTTGCGGATATAGGTCACGATGGCTTCATCCAGCTGCATTCCTCCTGCTCGCTGGGATTCAGCCGCTACGATGCCATACATCGCCAGCACCGCTACCTGGACCGTGCCAGCGCCGAGGCACAAAACCATGTTACCCGAAGGTGTGCCGATCGGCAGGTCCATGCCTAATGCTGCAGCTAAAGGCTGCTGGATCAGGAATGCATCTCGTGTACCGGCCTGCAGGATGGCTTCGTGGACTGCCCGGCTTTCTACACTGGTCACCCCGAAAGGCACCGTGATCATCACTTTAGGTCGAAAGAAGCGATTCGAGCCGCTCACCTTGCGGATGATATATTCGAGAAATTTTTCTGTGATCTCGTAATCGGCGATCACCCCATTGACCATGGGACGCGCGACTTCGATCGAGTCTGGCACCTTGCCGAACATGGTCTGGGCTTCTTCCCCCACTGAAACGATCTTCTGTTCATCGACTGCAATAGCGACCACGGTCGGTTCTTCGAGCACCAGGTTCTCACCGGCAACGATGCGAGTGCACATCGTCCCCAGGTCTATCCCCAAATCTCTTGAAAAAACAGCCATGTCTTATTCGGATTCAGTCTGGCTCATAGAAGGCATCCTGCTGCGCTTCCCACCCCGGAACCTGCGCACTGCCTCCAAACGTAAATTGGACCGCCTGAGAGCGGCTTCCAATTTCAGATACGCGTCTGTATCTTGTGGAGGACCTTCTTTTAATATGTCTTCCGCTCGCTTGCGAGCATCCTCTGCCCGTGCTACATCGATCTCAGCCACATTTTCAGCGCTGTCCGCCAGGACGGTGATTAAATCTGGTTGTACCTCGATCACCCCGCCAGCGATAGTAAACACTTGCTCCTCGTCCTTAGTGCGCACCTTAAGGATGCCGAATTTTAATGTGGAGAGCAGCGGGGCGTGGTTAGGCAGTACGCCCATTTCCCCTCCCACACCCGGTACGACTACGATATCCGCATCTCCTTCCCACACCATGCGGTCCTGTGACACAATTTCACATTGGATTGGCATTAAACCCTCCTATCCTGCAAACTGTGCAGCTTTTTCAACTGCTTCATGGATGTTACCCACCATCATGAAAGCCTGTTCAGGCAGGTCATCGTGCTTGCCGTCCAGGATTTCGCGGAAACCACGCACCGTTTCCTTCAGGCTTACGTAGCGACCATCCAGACCGGTGAACTGCTGTGCGACGAACATCGGCTGAGAGAAGTAGCGTTCGATCTTGCGCGCCCGGGAGACGATCAATTTGTCATCTTCGCTGAGCTCATCGACACCCAGGATGGCGATAATATCCTGCAGGTCTTTATAGCGCTGCAGCACCTGCTGTACTTCGCGGGCAGTTGTATAGTGGTCTTCACCCACCACGATCGGGTCAAGGATACGTGAGGTTGAAGCCAGGGGATCAACTGCCGGGTAAATACCTTTCTCAACAATCGATCGCTCCAGTGCAATGGTAGCATCCAGGTGGGTGAAGGTAGCCACGGGTGCTGGATCGGAGTAGTCATCCGCGGGAACATAAACCGCCTGCATAGAAGTGATTGAACCCTTGTGAGTGGACGTAATTCTCTCCTGCAGCTCACCCATCTCGGTCGCCAATGTGGGCTGGTAGCCAACCGCCGAAGGCATACGCCCAAGCAGTGCTGACACCTCGGACCCGGACATGCTGAAGCGGAAGATATTATCGATGAAGAGCAGCACATCCCGGCCCTGGTCGCGAAAATATTCTGACATCGATAGGGCAGACAACGCAACTCGAAGACGCACGCCGGGAGGTTCATTCATCTGCCCGTAAACCATCACGGTGTCCTTCATTACGCCTGATTCGAGCATCTCGCGCAGCAGCTGGGTACCTTCACGGGTGCGTTCACCGACACCGGCGAAAACCGAATTGCCCTGGTGGACGGTGGCGATGGAGCGGATCAGCTCCTGGATGATGATCGTTTTGCCAACACCTGCACCGCCGAAAATTCCGGTTTTACCACCCTTGGTGAACGGAGCGATAAGGTCAATCACCTTAAGTCCGGTTTCAAACACTTCGACCCGGGTTGACTGTTCGGAGAATTCTGGGGCTGGCCTGTGGATCGGGTAGTAGATGTCTGAATCAACGGGACCTTTCTCGTCGATTGGTTGGCCGAGAACGTTGAATACCCTGCCCAGGGTTGATGGACCGACAGGTACGCTAATCGGTGAGCCGGTGGCGACTGCGGGCACGCCGCGCTGCAAGCCATCCGTCGAATCCATGGCTACACACCGCACCCAGTTATCGCCAAGGTGCTTCTCAACTTCCAGCACCAAGGGTTCATCGCCTTCACGCTGAACCTCTACCGCTTCAAAAATCTCCGGCAGGTCCTCGCGGGGAAATTGAACGTCGACCACACCACCCAAGACCTGTACAACCCTACCTGTTGCTTCTTCCATATCAATTCTCCATCAAAATAATCTGCATAAGATTTATGATTTATCTTTACTAACCAAGTGCTTCTGCGCCGCCGATGATGTCCAGCATCTCGTTGGTGATGCCTTGCTGGCGGGCTTTGTTGTATTCCAGCTGCAGTCCAGCTGCCAGCTCAGTAGCGCTGTCAGTGGCATTCTTCATCGCCACCATGCGCGCTGCATGCTCGCTGGCCAGCGATTCAAGAATCGCATGGAAGACCTGCAGTGCAGTAAAACGCGGCACGATTTCATCCAATATTTCGGTTTGTCCAGGTTCGTAGATATAGGAGGAAGGCGCTTGGTCTGCCTTCGCAAATTCCTGCACCCGGTCAGCTTCTTCACCGATCTCCAGCGGCAGCAGTTTCTTTACCGTTGGTACCTGGGTGACCATGTTAACGAAATCCGTGTACACCAGGTACACCTCGTCCGCGTTTTCCTCCAGGAATTCTGAGACCGCCATGCGTCCGATCGCGGATACATCTGCAAATGAGGGATCAGGAGGCAGGTGGCTGAATTCAGCGATCACCTTCTCACCCCGGCGGAACATCAGGTCGCGCCCTTTACGCCCAACAGTAATATAGCTCACCGGGACGGGATAATTTCCAAATTTGTTCAATGTAAAACGAACGATATTGGTTGTGTAAGCGCCAGCCAGGCCGCGGTCACCGGTTACCAGCAGCACCAGCACATTGTTCACCTGCCCGTGATACGTCAACAAGGGATGCAGCGAATCTCGCCCGGGCTGCCCCGCAATATGGTTTAACACCTGCCAGGCTTTGGTCGCATAGGGGCGCGTATTGGTGACTGCCGCCATGGCTTTGCGCACTTTGCTGGCGCTGACCGCCTGCAGTGCACGCGTTACCTGGGCGATATTCTTGACACTCCGGATACGGTCTTTTACTTCTCTTGCAGTTGTCATTGGTTTCTACTGCCAGGTCGAATTGAATGTTTTAAGTGCTTCCTGGAGCGCTTTTTCGGTCTCCTCGGTGATCTGCTTCTTCTCCCCGATTTCCTTCATCAGGTCTGAGTGGGAGGTTTCCAGGTAGCGCAGTAAATTTACCTGCCAGTCCTGCATCCTGTCGATCGAAATCTCATCTGCGTAGCCATTGGTACCTGCGAAGAGGATCGCCACCTGGCTGGCAAGCGAAAGCGGCTCATACTGGGCCTGCTTCAGGATTTCCTGCAGCTGCTGTCCCCGGTTCAGCTGCGCCTGGGTGGTCTTATCCAGGTCAGACCCAAATTGGGCGAAAGCTGCCAGCTCACGAAAAGCTGCCATGTCCAGGCGCAGACGTCCTGCAACCTGCTTCATTGCTTTGGTCTGCGCATCTCCACCCACCCGGGACACTGAAAGTCCAACGTTGATCGCCGGGCGAATACCAGCATAAAACAGGTTGCCTTCCAGGTAAATCTGCCCATCGGTGATCGAGATCACGTTGGTGGGAATATATGCGGCGACATCTCCAAGCAGGGTCTCAATGATCGGTAATGCGGTCAATGAACCGCCGGTCCCCTTGACCAGGGCAACCTTGTTGTTGCTGGCATCTTCCATCTCCCCGAGTGCCGTTTCTGCATCATGCTCTGCCAAAGGACCGCTGTAAACAGCCTGATCCGTGACCTCGTCCTGTTCGATTTCTGCGTCTGAAAAATCCTTAGAAACGATGACGTACTTGTTGGAAAGCCTGGCAGCCCTTTCCAGCAGCCGGGAGTGCAGGTAAAACACATCTCCAGGATAGGCTTCACGTCCTGGCGGGCGACGCAGAAGCAGTGAAACCTGGCGATATGCCCAGGCATGCTTGGAGAGGTCATCGTAAACCACCAGGGCATCCCGGCCGTTTTCCATGAATTCCTCGCCCATGGCACATCCTGCGTAAGGCACGATGTACTGCAGTGCGGCGGGTTCGTCAGCGGAGGAAACCACGACGGTCGTGTAGTCCATCGCGCCATGGCGGGTCAGCACGTCAACTGTACGTGCAACACCAGCCTTCTTCTGCCCGATCGCCACATAAATACACAGCAGGTCCTTACCCTTCTGGTTGATGATTGTATCGATAGTGATGGCCGTCTTACCGGTCTGGCGGTCGCCGATGATCAGCTCGCGCTGCCCGCGGCCGATAGGGGTCATGGCATCGATGGCGATCAATCCAGTCTGGACAGGCGTATCAACGTCTTTTCGCTCGATCACACCAGGAGCAATACGTTCGATGGGGCGATATTTATCAGTCTTGATGGCGCCTTTACCATCAATCGGCTGTCCTAACGCGTTGACCACCCTGCCGACCATGGCATCCCCAACCGGTACAGAGGCGATACGACCGGTTGAGCGCACCATCATACCTTCATCGATCCCGGAGTATTCGCCCATGATGATCACACCCACACTGTCACTTTCCAGGTTAAAGGCGATGCCCATCACACCATTTGAAAATTGGACCAGCTCCTGGGCGCGCACAGATGACAACCCATCCACGCGGGCGATACCATCTCCGGCTTCCAGCACCGAGCCGACATCGCTAACTTCGATCCCAGGCTGGTAACCCTCAATTTGCTTCTGCAGGTCAGCGGTTATGTTGTTAATCAGATCCGTCATTATGCCTCCACACAAAAATTTAAGCCGTAAATCCGGCTACAGTTTCTGCATCTAGTCGATTGATCAATGCTACAAGTAATTTTACTGCGTTATCATAATCATCGCGATGGATGATCGAGCTGTCGGAATGAATGTGGCGGGCAGCGACACCGGTCACCACAGTAGGAACCCCCGTTTTGTGCAGGTGTATGGCGGCGCCATCCGTAGCCCCGCCTTCAATATAGGAAACCTGGAGCGGAATTTCCAGCTGCTCAGCGGTATCCATCAGGAAATCTCGCAATTTTATATTGGGAATCATCCTGGCGTCGTAAATCAGCGTGGTTGGACCCTGCCCCAATTTGACCGAAGATTCTTCGGGCTTGATCCCTGGAACATCCCCGGCAATATCCGACTCGAGGATGATAGCGACATCCGGGTCGACAGCTCTCACACTGGTCGTAGCGCCGCGCACACCGACTTCTTCCTGGACGGTTGCCACACCAAAAACGGTGTTGGGGTGCTCACCAGAACCAAGCTCCTGCAAACTGCTGATCATCACTGCGCATCCAACCCGGTCGTCAAAGGCTTTCGACAGATAGGTTTTGCCGTTTGCCAGCGGCACGAAATCCGCCCTCGGAATCACCGGGTCGCCAGGTCGAACACCAGCCTCTTCTACCTCTTCTCGGCTGGAAGCGCCGATGTCGATATACATATCTTTCTTCTTTACCAGCTTGGAACGTTCATCGGCGGGCATTAAATGCGGTGGTCGTGCCCCGATGATGCCAACAACCTCACCTGTCCTGGTGTTTATCACCACTCGCTGTCCGAGAAGAACCTGGTCAAACCAGCCGCCCAGGGGTAAGAACTTGAGGAAACCCTCCTTGGTGATATGCTTGACCATCAAGCCGATTTCATCCATATGACCGGCCAGCATCACCCGGGGCGCTTCATTATTACCTTTTACTTCGCAGATCACGCTTCCGATCTTATCCTGTGACAAAGCCCCCAGCGGCTCCAAATGTTTACGTACAATGCTCCTCACCGGGGCTTCGGAACCTGGAACACCATTAACCTCGGTGAGCTCTTTAAGCAGTTCCTGCGTGGAATCAGCCATTGTGCAAGAATTTTCCTTTCATTAAGTGATGTTCAATTATTTGATTTCCGGCACGCGCCAAGCAAAGGGCCAGCTAATCCCTTTGCAGATGTCCTTTATGTCGGCTGTATGCCAGAATTTTCACTTGATTCAATCACGGGCACTGTAAAAAGCCCTTGTTTATTCCAAACGGGAATGATACCTGAAAGCGTCCATATTGTCTAGTTCTTCACAATTTAGATCAGCCTTCGTCCTGCTGGCTGATGTTCTCGGGCCAGTGTGCGCGAGCATCTTTTCCGAGCTCGCGTGAGCGTTCGTAAGCCGCCCAAACCGCCCGCGAAATAGCTGTCCTGAAACCCGCTTTCTCCAGGTAGTACAGCGCTGCAGCCGATGTGCCGCCCGGTGAAGTGACCTGGTTGCGCAGGCGCGCCAGGTGCATCGGATCGGTGTCCCGGGTGTAGTAATCCACCGACCCCCTGACTGTCTGGGCGACCAGCTGCTCGGCCACCCGCCTGGGGAACCCGAGATGAACCCCGGCGTCGACCATGGCTTCCATGAATAGGAATACGTAGGCCGGCCCGGTACCCGAAAGCGCAGTGGCCATGTTCAGGTATGTTTCTTCTTCCATGAAGATTTCCTGCCCCAGGGCAGCCAGGATTTGCTGGCCCATATCACGCTGTATATCAGACACAGCAGGAGAAGCTGTCCAAACGGTGATCCCCTCTCCGATCTGAGCGGGTGTGTTGGGCATGGCGCGAATCACCGCTCTGTGCTCCAAAATGCCGCTGATCTTGGCGATCGGTGCCCCGGCAACGATGGAGATGATCAAGGCTTCGTCTTTGATCGAGCCTCTCAAACCATCCAGGACCGCATCCAGCCTCTGCGGTTTGACCGAGAGCACGACCACGTCCCCCTGCTCGGCTGCTTTTGCATTATCCGTGGTAGCGGTAATGCCGTAGCGTGATTCCAGGTCTTGAGTGCGCTCTGATCGTGGGCCTGATGCCAGCAGCATTCCCGGCTCAGCGACCTGCTGGCGGATCAAGCCAGCGATCATCGCCTCCGCCATCACTCCCGGACCAATAAACACGATTTTCTTATTATCAAACAATGCCTGCCTCCAAATAATTACGAGAAATAAACCAGGGCCAGCCTCAACCTGCTTTCAACATCCTCCGGCGCATCCCTGGGAATCGACTGCAGGGCGGCCTGCGCTTCAACCACGCTGTAGCCCAGGGCGACCAGGGCGCTCAAAACCTCGCTGTCCGCATCGCTCATCGCGGCCAGCGGTTCGTAACCTTCTTCTTTCGAGATTTTATCCTGCAGGCTGAAAGATATCTTCTGGGCGGTTTTCGGGCCCACGCCGGGTACCCGGCTGAATATCTCCGGCTGTTCGCTGAAAACAGCCCGGCGGATGGCTTCCGGTGTCAGTGTGGACAGGATCGTCACTGCCAGGCGCGGTCCAATACCGCTGACTCCCAGCAGCAGTTTGAAGTAATCCCTTCCTTCCTGGGTTTCAAATCCGTAGAGAGCCAGCGCATCCTGCCGCACCACCAGGTAAGTGTGCATGAAGACCATTTGACCGGGTTTGGCCTGGTCGCTGAGCGGGGCAGGCACGTAAACCAGCAAGCCAACACCGCCCACCTCGACCACCAGGCTGCCTGTCTCGACCTGGGTCACATTTCCGCTGATCGTGGCGATCATCGCCCAGCCTCCCACCAATTGAGCACTCGCATGGCGCGCAAGGTGTTCCAGCGGCTGGGTTTACCAGCTTTCTCCATGTTGAAATAAATCCTTCCCGAGGGACCAGCCATCATATTCCACTTGCCGTTCTTTTTTTGCTTGCTCTTCAGTAATTCTATACCATCAGTAAATCGCTGATCATGGTTATGCATGCGATCCAATTCTTCACTCTCCCTGTCAGGGTAAGTGATCTCCTGTTCAGACCGCCACCCGAAATAATCCTGAAAATAATCCAGGGCTTTCAGAAAATCGTGAAACCAGCGCGGCGGGAAAGGCATGCGCGTCATGCGCGGGCTGACCACCTCTCCAGTGCGGTGGGACTTGTACAACCGGTGGACCAGCAGGAATTCGTGACCTCGCAGCCTGGCAGCTTCAACATCCACCCTCACCTCACTCCTCGATTTCTGGTATTCAAGCAATCCCTCCAGAACAGACATCGTGGTGTGGAAGGAGGAGTGAGTGTCCCCATGGAAATCTTCGCAATTCCAGCCCCCGTCTGGCATCTGGCGCCGGAGCAGGTGATCCGCTATACCATCTATATATGGGTCAGTGTAGCGGAAATGTGCCAGGACTGACAGCACCATGCCGGTAACACAGGCCTCGCTCAGATTCATTGAGGCAAAATAATTTATGCCACCATCCGGGTAGCGACCTCGTTCTAAAAGCTGCCGGCATGCCATGTGCGCCCGTTCGTTTCCAGGAGAAAGCCCAATCCGGCGCAGGGTGAGCATTGTATAGGTGGTTGAGATCCATTTCGGGCCGTAGATACCGCCGCCCCACATGCCTTTCTCATCCTGGTAGGCCAGGTACTCTTTTCCCCAACCGCTATTTGCCACCTTCTCTTGTTCTTTTTGATACTGACCCTCTTCACAATCCAGGAGATCGCGCATCACCTGCCAGCTGACCGCGGGATCTCCTTCCAGGAACCAATCTCGCGTTTCTTGATCCAGAATGATGTTTCTGTTCTCAAGTTCAACCATGAATTCAAAGACTCCCCATCAATAAACGTTCAGCTGGGTGCATTTTACTCAGCTCGTTCTTCCAAAGCCCGCATACGTGCGCTGTGCAGGTGGCAGATGGCGACCGCCAGGGCATCAGCTGCATCATCGGGCTGCGGGACCTGTTCGAGATCGAGCAGAGCCTGCACCATCATCTGCACCTGGATCTTCTCGGCACCACCATAGCCCACAACAGCTTGCTTAATTTCATTCGGGCTGTACTCTGCGATCGAAACGCCCGATTCTGCAAGCGCCAGTAATGCGATGCCGCGCGCCTGCCCAACGCTCAATGCAGTGCGTACATTGCGGGCAAAAAACAATTTCTCCACGGCGCCGCTCTGCGGGCTGTGGAGATCAACGATCTGCTTCAATTCCTGGTAAAGCTTCACCAACCTGTCCGGCATGGCATGTTCTGCAGAAGTCTGGATGACGCCGTAGTCGACCACCTTCAGGCTGCCATCCTCCAGCTCTCTCACCACACCATATCCGGTGATGGCTGTTCCAGGATCTATCCCGATTGCCAGCATCTATGACTCAGGCTGTCTCTAATTCAACCAGCGCCTCATCCGAGATGTGCAGGTTAGAGTATACGTCCTGCACATCCTCTAATTCCTCAAGAGCCTCCGCCACTCTAAGCACCTGGGCAGTTTCGGAGGCTGATAAATCGATCTCGTTGGTCGGGAACTAGCGCAGACCGGCTTCATCGGTTTTGATGCTGGCTGCCTCCAGCTCATCGTTGATAGCTTTGAAATTCTCAACGTCACTGGTAATCTCTACCACGCCATCATCGAAACTCACATCGTCAGCGCCGCCTTCTACGGCCAGTTCAAAAATCTGGTCTTCATCATGGCTTCCGAGTTGGAAGGAGAAATATGCCACCCGGTTGAACTGCCAGTTAACAGAGCCGGTTTCGCCCATGCTGCCGCCGAAGCGGGTGAGTGTATGCCGGATTTCGGCCACCGCCCGGTTGCGGTTTTCTGTCACGCATTCGATCAGCATCGCTACACCATGCGGTGCATATCCCTCGTACATCACTTCTTCGATCTGGATTGTGCCATCTTTCCCTTCACCAGTACCTTTTGCGATGGCGCGT